>JABAOE010000011.1_pt6 | contig 18578 bp, 19 predicted proteins | sample 7062141 | NCBI WGS metagenome assembly JABAOE01 (sample SAMN14538627, study PRJNA623070) | marine sediment metagenome | biome: marine biome [ENVO:00000428]; feature: marine pelagic biome [ENVO:01000023]; material: deep marine sediment [ENVO:00002113] | place: India: Gulf of Khambhat ... | reverse complement strand
GCAGGCCCAGGTAGATGAGCACACGCAGTGAGTAGTCGGTGAACCTCGTGAGACGCATGGGTCGATCCGCCGCAGCAGACGCAGTCTATTTGAACGGATTGTAGGTGCATCATCGGGGCATGAATTTGATGCAGGTCATGTGGAGCCAAGTTGTCAAAAGGTGCGGTTCCGGAATTGAGTATGCGGACGCCGCGCCCTGCAGGGCGCGGCGTCCGCTGGCTGACATGCGCGGCGAGGTTATTTAAGGCCGGCGTAATAGGCGGCCAGGTCCGCGATGTCCCCGTCGCTCAGCGAGGCGGCCATTGGCGCCATCACGGGGTCCTTGCGCTCGCCGTCCCGGAACGCTTTCATCTGCTTGACCAGGTACATCTCCTGCTGACCGGCGAGGTTTGGCCACAGAGGGTTCGAGCTGATGCCGGCGGGTCCATGGCAACCAGCGCACACTGCGGCCTTGGACTTGCCGGCCGCCGCGTCGCCCGCCATGGCGGGCGCGGACAGCGACACGGCGGCGAGCAGAAGGGTGATGCATAACGATTTCATGTTTTTCCTCTTCAAATGGGTGATCGGGAATTGGCGGATGTGGCCGCGTGGCCTAACCCGGCCGGCTGCATTCTACCGGAAAACCCCGCCCGCCGAGCGGGCCGTGTGTCCGCTGCGCCCCGGTCGAGCCGACGGCGATTGATCCAGGTCATAATTGATGCATCTGAATGCACCTATTCTGTACGCGTTTTGCATGACCGCCGCCACCCAAGGAAGATCAGGATGCGCAACACCCTCTCATCGAATGTGTTCTGGCTCACCATGACCTTTTCTCTGGCGCTCCAGGCAGCCCCGTTGCCGGGCGACGAGGGTCCGAAGACCCTGGAGCCGATCGTGGTGGTTGCCAGCAAGACCGAACGGCCGCTGTCGGCGGTTGCCGGACAGGTGACCGTGATCGATTCGGAGGCGATCCGGTACCACCTTGCCGAGGGGCTGGACGACCTGTTGCGTTACGAGCCAGGCCTCAACGTCGACACCGCCGGGACGCGCTTTGGGGTGCGTGGCGTGAACATCCGCGGGATTGGCGGCAACCGGGTTGCGATTGAGGTGGACGGGGTGCCCGTGCGGGACCAGTTCGCGGTCGGCAGTTACTCAAACGGGGGCAGGGCGCTGGTCGAGACGGACCGAGTCAAGCGCGTGGAAGTCCTGTACGGGCCCGCCTCCACCCTGTATGGCTCGGATGCCCTTGGGGGCGTGATGGCGTTCACTACCTGGGATCCCGATGATCTGCTCGCGCTCGGCGGCGGGCGGCGTTGGCTCGGGTTCAGGGGCGGCATGCGGGGCGCTGACTCCAGCTGGGTCGGGTCTGCGAACGCCGCCTTCGGAAATGACCGCAGCGGTGTTCTGCTCGCGGCCACCCTGCGCGACGGGCACGAACTCGATCACCAGGCGGCGGGGGATGTCAACGAGGATCTGCAGGATTGGGACAGCCAGGACTTCATGCTGCGGTTCACCCACGACCTGTCCGGGCGCCATCGCCTGCGGTTCACGGTGGCGGACTACCAGCGTGACGCGCTCACCGAGATCCATTCGATTCTCGGCTTCGCCCGCTTTCGCAACACCACCGCGCTGCGCGGTGTGGACCACGACGCGCAGCGGCGCCTGCAGGCGGATTTCGAGTTCGATGGCACGACAGGCTGGACGGGTGTGCTGCGGGCCTTCGACACCGAGTCCGAGACGCGGCAGGCCTCATTCGAAGAGCGGGCGGCCGCGCGGGTGCCGGTGCGCATCGAGCGCTATTTCGACTACCGAACCGACCTGCGCGGCTTGGAGCTGAACCTGTTCCGGGGCTTCAGCGGTGCGCGCGGGGACCACCGCCTTGGCATGGGCGTGGAGGTCCTGCGTACCGATTCGCGTGAGCTGCGTGATGGCTTGCAGCAGAATCTAGACACTGGGGAGACCAGCAAGTCGGTGCTGGGCGAGAATCTGCCGGTGCGCGACTTTCCGATCTCGCGGACTGACGAGTGGGGCGTATTCGTACAGGATGAAATCCAGCTCGCCGGCGGGCGCTGGGAACTCATTCCGGCCCTGCGCTACGAGCGTTACGAACTGCGGCCCCAGACCGACGCGATTTTTGTCGCCGACAACCCGTCCTCGACCCCGGTGGCCGTCGACGAGGATGAGATCACGCCGCGGCTCGGAATCGTCTGGCACGTGGCCGCGCAATGGAGCCTGTACGCGCAGTACGTGCGGGGCTTCCGGGCGCCGCCCTTCGAGGACGCCAATATCGGCCTGGACATCCCGTTATTCCGCGTTCGCGCCATACCCAATCCCGACCTGAAATCGGAAACCTCCACCGGCTATGAGGTCGGCGTTCGCCAGTTCACCGCCCACCGGCGGTTCAGCTTCAGCCTGTTCAATACCGAGTACGACGACTTTATCGAGACACGGGCACGCGTAGGGGTCGACCCGGTATCCGGTTACCTGCTGTTCCAGTCACGCAACATCGAGCGGGCCCGCATCTACGGTGCGGACCTCCGCTTCGAGCAGGACCTTGGCGAGTGGAGCCCCGCATTGCGGTCATTGAAACTCAGTGCCGCGGCGTTCTGGTCCGAGGGCGACAATCGCTCCAGCGGGCAACCGCTCAACAGCATTTCCCCGCCCCAGGCGGTTCTCGGGCTGGCCTGGACCTCGTCCGACCGGCGCTGGGATGCCGGCCTGAGCGCCACCCTCACGCGCGCCAAAGACGACATCGACCCAACCGGTGGAGAACGGTTCGCCACTCCGGGCTATGGGCTGGTCGACTTGGTGGCGGGCTATCGGCACGCACGCTGGTTGGAGGTGCGCGTGGGGCTCTACAATCTGGGCGACAAGCGCTACTGGCGTTGGTCGGACGTCGCGGGTTTTGCGCCGGATGATCCGATGCTGGAGCTGTTGAGCCGACCTGGCCGGAATTACTCCGCGACCGTCACCATGCAATGGTAGGCCGGCCGAGGCACTTCGACCGCGGCCGGAACCGCGTGGCTCGGGGCGCGCCCATTGCATGATCCACATCAATGTCGCGGGGCATCGGAGCGCTTAGCATTACAATTCAGGCATTTCAAATGAATCAATTTTCCGTATCAGGAAAGAACACCGGAGAACGCACATGAAACCATTGCACGTGACCATTATCGTTGCGGGACTGCTGCTGGGCCTGACCGCCTGTGCCCAGGAGGCTGCGGAGGAGTCGGGCGCAGTGGGCGATACAGCGGTTCATGCCGCCGAGGTGGCCGCGGCGGCCGCTCCCAGCCTCGAGGAGCGCATCGCGGCGGGCGAGGCCCTGTATGCCTCTCGCTGCGCGGCCTGTCACCAGGCCGATGGCAGCGGGCTTGTCGGAGCATTTCCGCCACTGGCGCAGTCCGACTACTTCGCCGATGACCCGCTGAAGGTGGTGGCCGCGGTCATCAATGGCCTGTCCGGCCCGATCACGGTCAACGGGGTGGATTACAACGCCGTGATGCCCAACCTCAGCTACCTCAGCGATCAGGAGGTGGCCGACGTGGTGACCTTCATCATCAACGCCTGGGACAACGCGGGTGGCGAGGTGCAGGCAGCAGAGGTCGCTGCGGTGCGCGGGGGCGAAATGGTCACCGGCCCGGCAGAACACCCGGTGCCGGCCGAAGAGGAGTTGGCCTATCGCGGCGCGCCCAGCCCGATCGGGGCGGACGTGGCACGCAGTTTCATCGATTCCGAAGGTCCGCCCATGACGCTGGCCGAGTTCGAGTTGGCCACGCAGTTGTATTTCGAGCGCTGCGCGGGCTGCCATGGCGTGCTGCGCAAAGGCGCCACCGGCAAGGCATTGACCACCGATATCACGCGCGAGAAGGGCACCGACTATCTCAAGGCCCTGATCAATTACGGGTCGCCGGCGGGCATGCCCAACTGGGGCACGTCCGGGGATTTCACCGCGGAGCAGATCGACGTGATGGCCCGATTCCTGCAACACGAGCCGCCGGCGCCGCCGGAATGGGGGCTGCCGGAAATGCTGGACAGCTGGACCGTGATGGTCGAACCGGGCGACCGTCCGCAGGCCCCGCAGCACGAACGCAACATCGATAACTTCTTCTCGGTCACGCTGCGCGACAGCGGACAGGTGGCCATCATCGACGGCGATACCAAGGAAGTGGTGGCGATCATCAAGACGGGTTACGCCGTGCACATCTCGCGCCTGTCGGCCTCCGGCCGTTACGTCTACACCATCGGGCGCGATGCCAAGGTCGACATGATCGACCTGTGGATGGATCCGCCGCAGCGGGTGGCGGAGATCAAGGTTGGCCTGGAGGCGCGCTCGGTGGAGACTTCCAAGTACAGCGGCTACGAGGACCGGTACGCCATTGCCGGCTCCTACTGGCCGCCGCAATACGTAATCATGGACGGCAGCACGCTGAAGCCGATCAAGATCGTTTCCACCCGTGGCATGACCGTGGACACCCAGGAATTCCATCCCGAACCGAGGGTGGCCGCCATCGTGGCCTCCCACGAGCACCCGGAGTTCATCGTCAACGTCAAGGAGACGGGCAAGATCCTGCTGGTGAACTACGAAGACGTGGACAATCTCAGCGTGACCACCATCGGCGCGGCACGGTTCCTGCACGACGGCGGCTGGGATGCCACCAAGCGCTACTTCCTGACCGCGGCCAACCAATCCAATCGCCTCGCGGTGATCGACTCGCGCAACCGCCGGCTGGTGGCCCTGCCCGAGGTGACGCAGGTTCCGCATCCCGGACGCGGCGCCAACATCGACGATCCGAAGTTCGGGCCGGTGTGGATCACCAGTGCGCTGGGCAACGCCAACATCACCTTCATCGGCACCGATCCCGAGCGGCACCGGGATCATGCCTGGCACGCGGTGCGGGTGGTGCAGGGCCAGGGTGGCGGCTCGCTGTTCGTGAAGTCGCACCCCAATTCGCGCAACCTCTGGGTGGACACGCCGCTGAATCCGGATCCGGCCATCTCCCAGTCTGTGGCGGTCTTCGATGTCAACGACCTGGACGCGGGCTACGAGGTGCTGCCCATAGCGGACTGGGCGGAACTGGGCGAGGGACCCAAGCGCGTGGTGCACCCGGAGTACAACATGGACGGCAGCGAGGTTTGGTTCTCGGTCTGGAGCGGTCAGGAGCAGGAATCCGCCATCGTGATCGTTGACGATGCGACGCGGACCCTGAAACACGTCATCAAGGGTCCCGAAATCATCACGCCCACCGGCAAGTTCAACGTGCACAACACGATGGGAGACATCTATTGATGCCGGCGGGCGCCGCGCCCGCGGCGCCCGCTGCATTCCTCGGCACGCCGGCCGGGTCGGCCGTTCATGGAGGAGACCAGCATGCACACCAAACCAATCTTGCCGGTCGGTCGCCGGCTGGCGCTGCTGCTGCTCGTGGCTGCGCTGCAGCACCCCGCCGCCGCGGCGGAGCGTTTTACGGACGCCTTCACGGAGGGCGACTGGGGGCTGGCGTTTCGCTGGCGCCTGGAGCATGTCGACCAGGATCCATTCGACAAGGACGCCACGGCCTATCCTTTGCGTACGCGGCTGAATTTCCGCACCGCCGACTGGAGCGGCCTGTCCCTGTTCGTGGAATTCGATTACATCGCCGACCTCGGCGGTGACCGGTATAACGAGGGTGGCGGCAACACGCCGGACCGCGATCAATATCCGGTGATCGCCGACCCGGCCGGTGGTGACCTCAACCAGGCCTACCTGCAGTTCAAGAGTGCGCGCGGCAGTCAGTTCAGGCTTGGCCGTCAGCGCATCATCTATGACAACGCGCGTTTCGTCGGCAATGTCGGCTGGCGGCAGAACGAACAGACCTATGACGCGGTGACATTCCGGCACCAGACCGACAAGGCGCTCGATCTTCAATACAGCTACGTCGACAACGTGAACCGGATTTTCGGTGACGACGTGGCCGCCGGGGACCACGGCCAGAGCACCCACCTGCTGAATGTGAGCAAGACCTTCGAGCGCGTAGGCAAATTGAGCGGCTACTGGTACGACATCGACAACGAGGATGCGCCCGGTCTGTCCAACACCACCTGGGGGGTGCGCCTCGACGGGTCAGCCCAGGCCGGCAAGACGGCATTCGGTTACATCCTGGAGTTCGCCAGCCAGGACGACAATGCCGACAACCCGACACCCTATGATGCGGATTATTATCGGCTCGACCTGTCTGCCGGTTTCGGGAAGGTGACCCTGTACGCTGGCTTCGAGTCGCTGGAGGGCGACCATCGCTCCCCTGGGCAGGCCTTCCGTACCCCGCTGGCGACCCTGCACGCATTCAACGGTTGGGCAGACAAGTTCCTGACCACGCCAGCGGCCGGTCTCGAAGACGCCTTCCTGGGCGCCAAGGGCAAGTTGGGGGAGTGGGCCTGGAATATCCTCTACCACGATTTTTCGGCCCAGTCCGGTCCCGGCAGCTTCGGTACCGAGATCGACGCCTCGCTGTCGCGCAAATTCGCAGAGCGTTACGGACTGTTGCTGAAGGCGGCGAGCTTCGACACGGACAGCGACGCCTACGGCGACACCACCAAGCTCTGGGTGCAACTGACCGCGGATTTCTGAATCGCCACCGGTAGCGCAATCGTGCCCGGAGCCGCATGGCCGGGGGCCAATCCGGGCGTCCCGCGCCGCTGTGGCTCCGGGGTGTGATTTGATACAGTGGCGGGGAACCGTCCGAGCGTGAAGATCGAGGAACCGGCCGTGCGCCCCGCCATTGCATTCCTGCTTGCCCTGCTGATGACCGGCTGCGCCCGGGAGGCTCCGCCCACCGAAGACTGGCGGGTCCTGATTGCGCTTCCGCAGGCCGAGTTGCCGGTGCGGTTGTGGCTGGCGGCGGATGGCAGTGAGGCCTGGTTCGAAAATGGCCGCGAGCGGGTCCTGGTGCCGGAAATCCGCCGCGACGCGGGCCGGTGGGTGCTCAGGTTCCCGGCCTTCAACAACGCACTCGAATTGCAGCCCGCGGGGACGGAGATGAGCGGCACGCTGACCCTTGTTAAGCGCGGCTACGAGCAGGTCATGCCGGTTCGTGCGGAGCCCAACCCCGGCTTCCGGTTCAGTGCCGACCCGCGGCCCGTGACCGACCTGACCGGGCGTTGGGAAGTGACGTTCACGCCGGACGAGGATGATCCGTACCTGGCGGTGGGTGAATTCGATCAACAGGGCGGACGCCTGACCGGCACTTTTCTCACCGCCAAGGGCGACTACCGGTTCCTGGCCGGGGAGGTGGACGGGGCACGGTTGCGACTCTCGACCTTCGACGGGGCGCACGCCTACGTGTTCAGCGCCGAGGTCGGGGCCGACGGCACGCTGGCCGGGGATTTCTGGTCGGGCACCCGCTGGCACGAGCGATGGGTGGCGCGACGTAATTTCGATGCGGCTCTGCCGGACCCTTATGGCCTGACCTACCTGAAACCCGGCTGGGAGCGGCTCGACTTCAGCTTCCCCAACCTCGAGGGACGACCAGTCTCGCTGAGCGATCCTCGCTACCGTGGCAAGGTCGTGCTGGTCACCCTGGCGGGCACCTGGTGCCCGAACTGCGCCGACGAGGCCGAATTCCTGGCGGGCTACCTGGCCGCGCACCGGCACCGCGGGGTGGAGGCGATCACGTTGCTGTACGAGCACGTGGAGGAGTTCGAAGTGGCGGCGGCACTCGGCCGGGCACTGCGGGACAAGCATGGCCTCGAGCACGAGCTGCTGATCGCGGGCAGCTCCGAGAAAACCCGCGCGGCGCAGACGCTGCCCATGCTGAATCATGTGCTGGCCTATCCCACCCTGATTCTGGTCGACCGTTCAGGCGGCGTGCGGGCGATCCATACCGGTTTCAGCGGTCCGGCGACCGGTGAACATTACCGGGCCTTCGTGGCGGACTTCGAAGCCAGGATGGAGGTGCTGCTGGGGGAGGGGGTCAGCGAGGCGCAGTAAACGGCTCGCGGCCGTTCAGGGCCGTGCCGTGGCGGCGGTTACGGGTCGTCAACCGGGGCCGTGTGGGGAACGCCGCTTGCACGCGTCACTTCGGCTAGCGTGGGGCGGCCCGCAACTCCTGGGGCCGCAGTCGGGCCGCGCCCGGTGTCCTCCGAGGCCAGCAGACCCGGTCCGTCATCGAGCACGAGGAAGTGGGCGCTGATATCGCCAAGGTCGCGGGCGTCCGGTGTGGGCGCACTAAGTAAAAACAACGCGATGGCGAGTAGCATGACGGGCTTCATTGCCGTGACCTCCTTGTCCGGTTGATTGGCGACGGCCTTGCGGAGACCGCGCACTGCCCCAGAAGCCCCGGCCCTCCCGGCCGGCTCCAGTCACTGGGGTATCCTTGAGTCTAGTACACGGACCGGCATTTTGCCGGTACGTCCGGATGCTGCCTCAGTAGCAGTGCAGGCCGTCCACGCCGGCCAGCCGCTGCAGGCTCAGATGTTGGGTGCCGTCATCTCCGCTCAGCGTTGCCTGCGCATTCAGGCAGTCGTCAAAACGGATATCCAGGCGGCCCCAGGGAGACTGTTCCACCAGCCCGGCATCAAAACCATTGAAGCTCCCGCCGTCGGCCTGCAGCAGTTCAACCGTCACCGCCCCGCCGAGGTGCAGCGGGTCGTCGCTGAGGCCGACCAACCACAGGCGCTCGCCCGAGTCGGTGAAGCCATAGAAATACACCACGAATCGGTCACCCGCTATGGTGTGCAAACTGAACCCCTGACCGCTGCTCGCGGGATCAAACCACGAGCCCGTCAGCCCGCGATGATCGCTGCCGGTGGTGTAGCCCAGGATGCGATTCAGCACGGCCTTGGTCTCGGGCGTCAGGTTGCGGCGCTCGGCGCCGGCGGGCAGCGATTGATCAGCCATCAACGTGCCGGTGCGCTGGGCAAAGTCGAGATCATGCCAGTGCCCCCGGACCTGCAGGGTACTGGCGGCCAGGTGGACCAGGCCAGCACCGTCCTCACCCATATCCAGCGGCAGCGGGCGCTGGGCGCTCGGCAGGTCGTCGGCTTGTCCCCGGAAGCGGATCTTGCCGCCATCGCTGACCCACATCGGCAGGCCGTCCGGTGCCATGATCTGGCTTGCGATGGCCGGCAGCATGCGGGCACCGCCACAATCACGGGGTCGTCCGTCGGCCTCGACCGAGAAGCCGACAAAGCCCAGGACATGGATGACCTCATGCAGGATGGTGGTGTAGAGGTCGTGTTTGCCGGACTCCGGCGTCGCCAGGTCATCATTGAATGATTGGGTGAAATTGACCGCCAACGCCCCCTCGTAGTCGTGGATGTGCACGTCATTGCGGAGTGCGTCGAAGATGATGGGTTTCTGGAAGCCATCCACGCACTGGAACAGCGGCAGGCCGATGGCCAGCGTTTTCTCCCCGAAGTATGGGCTGTCGCTGTCCAACCGGATGCGGGCCGAACCCGTCTCGCCGGCCAGGATGTGGCCTGCCATCTCGAAGGCTGCCACCGCGACGTCACGGCGCCGCTCACCCAGCATCGGGTCATCGAAGCCGCTGCCGGTTCCGAGCGCCACATCGACGAACTCCAGTTCGAACCTGGGCCGCGTGCCAACCTGCACCAGGAAGGGTTTCGGCGACTGCCCCGCGCTCGCACTGGTGCTGGCCTGGGTGCTGGCCGCGGTCACCCCGACGATGAGGTAGTCGGGCGCATCGGGCGTGGCTGCGCCCACCGCGGAACCGGCGCTGGCCAACAAAAGCAAAAGAACGATGGGCCAATGGGGCCGCATGGGTAAACCTCCCTGTCCTGTCCCGATCCGGCCCCACATCCGAAGGAAGGGGCGGAATTCAGGCGGGCGTCATGCCCGAATCTCGATAACGCTATTCATCGAGTTTAGTACAAGAATGGCAGGTTCGCAGGCTACGCCGAAAGCGGTGCATCCGGACCCGATCAGAGCCGATCGATGCCCCGCGGGCCGGCCACCAGAATCCGGTCTGCGCCGCGGCGGGCAAACAGCCCGCAGGTGACCACGCCGGGGATGTCATTGATCCGGGATTCCATCGCCACGGGATCCAGGAGATCCAGGTTGTGCACGTCCAGAATCCAGTTGCCGTTGTCGGTGACGAAGCCCTCCCGCCACTCGGGTTGGCCCCCGAGCGCGACCAGTTTGCGGGCCACCAGGCTGCGCGCCATGGGGATCACCTCCACCGGCAGGGGAAACCTGCCCAGCACCTTGACGCGCTTGCTCTCATCGACGATGCAGATGAATTGGCGACTGGCGGCGGCGACGATCTTCTCCCGCGTCAGGGCGCCGCCGCCACCCTTGATGAGACGCCGGTGCGGATCGAATTCATCGGCGCCATCAACGTACAGGTCGAGGTCGCCGGTCTGGTTCAGGTCCATCACGGCAATGCCGTGCGCCTGCAGCCCCGCGGTGGTTGCCTCGGAACTGGAGACCGCAGCCTCTACCCGCTTGCCGCTGGCGGCCAACGCATCGATGAAGCAGTCGACCGTCGAGCCGGTGCCGACCCCGATGGTGCTGCCGTCCTCCACGTACTCCACCGCGGCGGCGGCCACTGCCTGTTTGAGTTGCAGTTGGTTCATGCCTTCTCCAGGCCCAGAATGTAATTCCAGTGCTGCTCGCTGACCGGCATGACCGACAGGCGGTTGCCGCGGCGGATGAGCGCGAAACCCTCGAGTTCTTCCGCGTGCGCCTTGAGCTCCGCGAGGCTGATGACCCGCTTGAGCTTGCGCCGGTAGCGGATGTCGACCATCACCCAGCGGGGGTTGTTCGGGTCGCTCTTGGGGTCGTAATAGCGGGAGTGCGGGTCGAACGCCGTATGGTCCGGATAGGGCTTCGAGGCCACCTCGGCCACGCCCACGATGCCCGGCACCTCCGTATTCGAGTGGTAGAAGAACACCGGGTCGCCGGGGCGCATGTCATCGCGCATGAAGTTGCGGGCCTGGTAGTTGCGTACCCCGTCCCAGTGATCCTTGCGGCCCGGGCACTGCCGCAGGTCGTCAATGCTGAAAACATCCGGTTCGCTTTTCATCAGCCAGCACCGCATCGCATCCTCCATCCGTCGCGCCGCCGTCTTGCTTCAGGCCGCCCAGGTTTTCCAGCCGTGGTCGGTGACCACGCCATGCAAGGGCACGTCCCACGCCTCTGCCGGTAAGTCCTCCACCTGCTGCAGCGCGTAGCCAACGCCCATCCGCAGCGGCCGTGCCTGGTCCCTGAGCGGCCCCAGCAGGCGGTCGTAATAGCCGGCGCCCATGCCCAGGCGGTTGCCGCATGGGTCCCAGGCCACCAGGGGGACGCAGCAAACGTCCAGCGCCCGCACCTCGATGCGCGGCTCGAACACCGGCTCGGGAATGCCGAAATGGTTGTTGACCATTTCCGCTTGCGCATGCCAGCGACGCAGAACCAGGCCCGGTTCACCGTTGCCTTCCAGCACCGGCAGCGCCAGGGTCACACCCTCATGGAGCAGGTCGTGCATGGCTGGCACCAGGTCGGGTTCGCCGTCGAACGGCCAGAAGAGGGCCACCGTGGTGGCCTCCACGATGCGCAAGCCCTCCAGCAACGCTGCCCTCAGGGCCTCGTCCAGGCGCGCCCGCTCGGCCGCGCCCAGCAGCATCCGGGTGGCGCGCAGCCGCTCGCGCAGCTGGGATTTGCTATGGCTGATTTCCGGCTCGGGCATGCAGCTGAGTGGGCGACCAGGGTGTGCGGGGTCGTCGGGTGAGTGCCCTCCATGATGTCGCTGCGAATTCGGTGACCTTGAACCAACGGTTCAGGTGGGCCGGCTCGCTGGGCTTCAGGCTTTTCGCCAGAATGCGAACATGCACACCGGCTCTCAGATTCGCCAGCCCGAGGTCAGCATATAGGGACAAGGCATTTAACGAACCCGCCGGCGAACATCACAGAGGGCCATTTCATTCTAGTCGATTGCGCCATTGAGTGCATCCTCCAGCTCGTCGGCCAGCCGCACGATGCGACGGTCGACCCGGTCCTGGCGCTGCTCCTCATGCCGGCGCGACTTCAGCAGCTCATCGGCCATGTTGAGGGCGGTCATGACCGCGACCCGCTCCAGCGACATCAGCTTGCCGGCCGCCTTGATCTCGCGCATCCGCTCGTCAAGAAAAAAGGCCGCCTCCTTGAGCGCGTTTCGCTCACCCGGCTCGCAGGTGAACTGGTAGTCCCGGTCCAGGATGGATACCGAGACGGGGTCAGATGCCTTGCTCATGATGGTGGGGAAGTCAGGTTTGCTCGAGCGCCTTCAGGCGATGGATCATGGCCTCGACCTTGGAGCGCGCCTCGTCGTTCTTGGCAACCAGCGAGGCGCGTTCGGCCACCAGCGCGTCCTGGCGGGTCTGCAGCGAGCTGTTCTCCTCGCGCAGCTGCTGAATTTGCATCAACAGCCGGCGGACCTGCTGCTCGAGTCGCTCCAGGTCCTTGCCGGTCTGTTCCAGGGAGTCCATGCGGACACTATAATTTGGCCTGCAATACCGGTCAATCGAATTGCGGCGGGCGCTGGTTCCCGGGATCGGGTGGCGGCAGGATGCGGCGCCCCCATGCCGGGTGCTACCATCCGGCGATTGGCCTGACGCGCCCCAATGAGCCGTTGAACCGAGCATGACTTCGACCTTGCTGCCCGATTTCGAACACGCCCTGGCCCTGGCCGGGGGGCGCATGGATGCCGCCGCGCTGTCCGCGTGCCACGGATTGCTGTGCGGACTGCTGTGCCGGCGCCCGGAAGCGGACAGCGAGACCTTCATGGCGCTGCTGGAGTCTGCCCGGATGCTCGAGGAGCCCGCGGCCGGGCTGCGCGAGGCATTGGCCGACCTGCACCGGGCGGCGCGCGCTCAGCTGGAGGACGAATACCTGCGCCTGTCACTGTGGTTGCCGGTTGATGAGCAGCCGCTCAGCGAGCGTACGCTGGCCCTGTCGCGGTGGTGTTCGGGCTTCCTGGCCGGGGTGGGCGGCAGTGGCGATGGCGAGCTGCAGGTCCTGTCCGCTGACGCCCGCGAGGCGCTGGCGGACCTCGCGGAGATTGCCGGGGCCGAGATCGAGGCGGGCGGCGATACCGAGGAGGAGGAAAACGCCTTCGCCGAGATCGTCGAATACGTGCGCGTGGCCACCCTGATGCTGAGCGAAGACTTGCGCGGGCCGGGGCCGGGCGCGCGCATCCACTGACGAGGCTGGCGAGCAAACATGATCAGACAGAAGGAATACGCCCGGCGCCGCGCACAGTTGATGCGCAGGACGGGGGAAGGCGCCATCATCATCGTGCGCGCCGCGCCCGAGCGCATCCGCAACAACGACGTGCACTATCCCTATCGGCAGGACAGTGATTTCCTGTACCTCACCGGGTTCCGCGAAGCGGACGCGACCCTGGTGCTCATTCCGGGCGGCAAGCCGGGCCGCGCGCTGCTGTTCTGCCGCGAGCGGGACCCGCAGCGCGAGATGTGGGACGGCGCCATGGCGGGCACGGCCGGCGCGCTATCCGAGTACGGCATGGACGAGGCCTACGACGTCGGAGAGCTGGCCACCCGGCTGCCGAAGCTCTTGGAGGATCGGGAGCGCATCTATTTCGACCTGGGCAGGGACCATGACTTCGATCAACAGCTGATTGGCTGGCTCAATGCCTTCCGGGGCAAGCCCCGGCGCAAATTTCACGCGCCGGACGAGATCATCGCGCTCGACCATCTGCTGCATGACATGCGGCTTTACAAGAGCCGTGGGGAACTGGCGGCCATGCGCCGATCGGCCAGGGTGGCGGCCGAGGCGCACCAGCGCGCGATGCAGGTGTGCCGCCCGGGCATGAGCGAGGCCGAGATTCATGCCGAGCTGCTGTACACCTTCACCCGCCGCGGCTGCGAGCCTTCCTACATTCCCATCGTGGGGGGTGGCGCCAATGCCTGCGTGCTGCATTACATTGCCAACAACGATCCGCTCAATGACGGCGATCTGCTGCTGATCGATGCGGGCGCGGAGTACGATGGCTACGCATCCGACATCACCCGCACATTTCCCGTGAACGGCCGCTTCACCGGGCCTCAGAAGGCGCTGTACGAGGTGGTGTTGGCGGCGCAGGGCGAGGCCATCGAACGGGTGAGGGAGGGCAACCAGTGGGATGATGTCCACCAGGCGGCGGTGCGGGTGGTCGCCACCGGCATGCTGGAACTGGGCATCCTGAAGGGCAGCCTGGACGAGGTGCTGGAAGAGGAGGAGTACAAGCAGTTTTATGTCCACAACACCGGGCATTGGCTGGGCCTCGATGTGCACGACGTCGGCGAGTACCAGATCGATGGGCATTCCCGCGAGCTGGAACCGGGCATGGTGCTGACCATCGAGCCGGGCGTGTACATCCGCCCGGATGCGGCGGATGTGGATGCGCGCTGGCGGGGCATGGGCATCCGCATCGAAGACAACGTGGTGGTCACCCGCGAGGCGCCGGAGGTCCTGTCGTCCGGCGTACCCAAGCAGATCCCCGAGCTCGAAGACCTGATGGCCGGCTAGGGACCGCATGAGCAGGGGTTCGAGCCAAAGCTACGACATCGCCATCGTGGGCGGTGGGCTGGTCGGCGCCAGCCTGGCCGTCGCGCTGGAGCCGCTGGGATACTCGGTCGCGGTGGTCGAGGCGGTGCCGCTGCAGGCCCCCGCCCAACCCAGCTACGACGATCGCACCCTGGCCCTCAGCCACAGCTCCTGCCGGATCCTGCAGGGCCTCGATCTATGGTCCGCGCTGGCGGATGCCGCCACGCCCATCCGGGAAGTCATCGTCACCGAGCTGGGACGGCCCGGTCGCGTGGTGCTCAGGGCCGCGGAAACCGGCTTGCCGGCGTTCGGCCACGTGGTGGAGGCGCGCGCGTACGGTGCCGCGGTGCTCAGCAGGCTCGAGCGCTTGGCGGGTGTCGATCTGTGGTGCCCGGCGCGGGTGGTCGGTGCGGCCACCGATGGAGAGCGCGCGACGGTGGAAGTGGAGGCGCACGATGGACTGCGGAAACTCGAGGCCCGCCTGCTGATCGCGGCGGACGGCGCCCACTCGGCGGTGCGGAACCTGCTGGGTATTCCGGCCCGCGAACACGACTATGGACAGACCGCCGTGATCTGTAACCTCACCCCCGCGGAATACCATGATGGCAGGGCATTCGAGCGCCTGACCGATACCGGCCCGTTCGCGATGCTGCCGCACGCGGGGCGGCGTTGCGGACTGGTCTGGTCGGTCGAAACCGATGCCGCGCCGCGCCTGCTGGAGCTCCCCGAGCAGCAGTTCCTGGCCGAGGCCAGGCAACGCTTCGGCGGCGACCTGGGCGCGTTTCTGCGCTGCGGCAAGCGGTCGGCGTACCCGCTGAAGCTGGTGCGCGCCGAGCGCGATGTGCACCAGCGGCTGGTGCTGTTGGGCAACGCCGCGCACACCATCCATCCGATCGGCGCGCAGGGATTCAACCTCGGCCTGCGGGATGTCGCCGCGCTGGCAGAGGTGCTGGCGAACGCCGCCGCCGGCGATCCCGGACAAGTCCAGGTGCTGGACGCCTATGCCGACTGGCGCCGACCCGACCAGGACCGCACGGTGGCTTGGTCGGACGGCATGGCACGCCTGTTTGCCAACCGGTCGCCGGCCGCCGCGTTGCTGCGCAGTGCGGGGCTGATCGCGCATGCGCTGCTGCCGCCGCTGCGCCGCCGGCTGACCGCGGGCGCCATGGGTTATCGCGGCGGGCGCACACCGCGGCTTGCGCTCGGCGAGCGGCTGCAGCGATGAATACCGCCGTGCAGCGCTTCGATGTCGGGGTGGTCGGAGCCGGCATGGTCGGCGGCACCGTCGCGACGCTGCTGGCGCGGGCCGGCTTGTCGGTGGCCGTGGTCGAGGCGCAGGCCCCGGGCGCATTCGATGCCGCGGCCGACATCGGCTTGCGCGTATCGGCCCTGTCGCCGGGATCGGCATCCATCCTCGCGGCGGCCGGGGCCTGGGACCGCGTCGCGCAGACCCGCAGCTGCGCATTTTCACGCATGCACGTGGAAGATGGCGCGACTGGCGCGGCGCTGGATTTCGAAGCGCCGGAATTCGGCCTGGAGGCGCTCGGCACCATCGTGGAGAACGACCTGCTGCGGAGGGTGCTGTGGGACCTGCTGGACGCCAGCGCCGTGGTGCAGCGGTTCTGTCCGGCGCGGGTGCGGGCGGTGCAGGCCGGTGCCGAGCATGTCGAGTTGCAGCTCGACGCGGGTACGCGGCTGCGCGTCGCGCTGCTGATCGGCGCCGATGGGGCGGATTCAGCGCTGCGCGGGATGGCCGGTGTGGCCCAGGACGTATGGGAATACAACCAGCGGGGCGTGGTGGCGGTGGTGCGCACCCAGCGGCCCAATCCCCACACCGCCTGGCAGCGGTTCACGGCCGGCGGGCCACTGGCTTTCCTGCCCCTGTCGGATGGCCGGTCGTCCATCGTCTGGACCCGGCCGGCGCCGGAGGCCCAGCGCCTGCTCGCGCTCGGCGATGAGGAATTCACCGCCGCGCTGCAGGAGGCCGCCGGTGGCTGGTTGGGCCAGGTGCTCGAGTCGGGCCCGCGCGCCAGCTTCCCGCTCACCATGCGCCTGGCCAACCATTACGTGGGCCCGCGCCAGGTGTTGCTTGGCGATGCGGCCCAGGTGGTGCATCCGCTGGCCGGGCAGGGCGTGAACCTCGGTCTGGCCGACGCGGCGGCGCTGGCGGAAGTTCTGCTGGCCAACCGCCGCTCGGGAAGCGACCTGGCCGAGCACCGGTCTCTGCTGCGATACCAGCGTTGGCGGCGCTCGGAGAACGGGCTGATGGCGGGCGGCATCCATGCGCTGCGCTCGCTGTTCACGCCCGACGGCTTGGCCGGCATGCGGGGCCTCGGGCTGCGCCTGGTGGCGGCCAGTTGGCCGCTCAAGGACCTGTTTCTGCGCCGGGCCGCGGGCCTGGGCCGGAACGCTCCGCGGCTGGCGCACGGGGAGAGCCTCGCGGCGCTGGTGCAGGGCCCCTGAGGCAGGCATTGCGAAACCGGCGCCCGCCCGCCATGATTGAATCAACCCCCCGGAGGAGAGTGCAGTGATCTACAACAACATTCTTGAGACCATCGGCAGGACGCCGGTAATCAGGATCGGACGGCTGGCTCCGGAAGGCGTGAGCATGTACGTCAAGGCGGAGGCTTTCAATCCGCTCAGTTCGGTCAAGGACCGCCTGGCCATCGGCATCATCGAGGATGCCGAGCGGCGGGGCCACCTGCAGCCCGGGCAGACAGTGATCGAGGCGACCTCCGGCAATACTGGCATTGCGCTGGCGATGGTCTGCGCCGTCAAGGGCTATCCGTTCGTGAGCGTGATGGCCGAGTCGTTCTCGGTGGAGCGGCGCAAGCTGATGCGTTTCCTCGGCGCCAGACTGGTCCTCACGCCGGCCTCGGAGCGGGGCAGTGGCATGGTCCGCGTGGCCGCCGCGCTGGCCGAGAAGAACGGCTGGTTCCTGGCCCGCCAGTTCGAGAACGAGGCCAATCCCGAGTATCACCGCAACACCACTGGCCCCGAGATCCTGCGGGATTTCGCCGGCAAGCGCCTGGACTATTTCGTCTCGGGCTACGGCACCGGCGGCACCATTACCGGCGCCGGGCAGGTGCTGAAGCTGGCGCGCCCGGACATCCGCGTGATCATCACCGAACCCGCCGGGGCGGCCCTGTTGCAGGGCAAGGAATGGCAGCCTCACAAGATCCAGGGCTGGACGCCCGATTTCATTCCCGCGGTGCTGGACCGGGAGGTCGCCGACGAGAACATTCCGGTTACCGACGAGGAGTCCATCGCGGCGTCCCGCGCGCTGGCCACCGAGGAGGGCATCTTCTGTGGCATTTCCTCGGGCGGCACCTTTGCCGCGGCCTTGAAGGTGGCCGAGCGAGCCGAACCGGGTTCGGTCATCCTCGCCATGCTGCCGGACACCGGCGAGCGCTACCTGTCCACGCCGCTGTTCGAGGATATCAGCGAGGGCTCGGACGACGAGTTGCTGGAGGGCCTCGATGACTGATTTCAGAGGCTGGGTGTGATGATCGATCGTCTCGATTTTTCCGGCGGCGAAGTCAGCGCCCACCTCGGAGCCCCATCCGAACAAGCCCTGCAGCTGGAGTTGCCCGCCTTCGTCATCACCGGCCTGGGCCGCGACGAGGGCGGTGTGACGCCCGCAGCGGTGGCCGCGGAGGTCACCCGTGAGCTTTCGGCGGCCATCCTCGCCGAGGTGGCCCGGGCCGGCATCGAGCGCCTGGTGGAAGACCAGAAGGAAAAGCTCGGCGAGAAACTCGGGGAAAAACTCGGCGACCTGCTCAAACGCGACTGAGTCGCGCGGCGCTTACAGCCGCCGAAGACTGTCCGGCAGCGCGGGTTTCAGGCAGGCGGCGAACTCCCGCATCAGCGCACCCAGGGGCGAACTCTTGCGCCAGACCAGGGCGATGGTTCGGCTCGGCTCGGAATCCGCGAACGATCGCAGTTGCATGTTCGCGGTGGCCGGGATGGGTGGCTGCACCGCCAGCTGCGGCATCAGCGTGATACCCACGTTGGCGGCCACCATCTGGCGCAGGGTTTCCATGCTGGTGGCGTGGAAATCCACCCGCTCGCGGGCACCGGCCAGCGCGCATACTTCCAG
>JABAOE010003932.1_pt3 | contig 18593 bp, 20 predicted proteins | sample 7062141 | NCBI WGS metagenome assembly JABAOE01 (sample SAMN14538627, study PRJNA623070) | marine sediment metagenome | biome: marine biome [ENVO:00000428]; feature: marine pelagic biome [ENVO:01000023]; material: deep marine sediment [ENVO:00002113] | place: India: Gulf of Khambhat ... | reverse complement strand
AGTTGTTGCGCAGCCTGACAAACCAAAGGGCAGGGGCCGCAAGCTCACTCCTCCTCCAACCAAAGTATTGGCGGAAGAATATAATATTCCAGTATTACAGCCTGATAAAATCAAAACCAAAGAGTTTTTGGCAGAGCTCGAGCTTCTGGGACCAGAGCTTATATGCGTTACTGCATATGGGAAGATTCTTCCAAAAGATGTTTTGGACCTGCCTGCGCACGGCTGTATTAACGTTCATGCCTCACTTCTTCCAAAATACAGGGGGGCTGCACCTATCAACTGGGCAATTGTAAGGGGAGAGAAAGTAACTGGCATTACCACTATGCTTATGGATGAGGGCATGGATACGGGGGATATGCTTCTAAAAGAAGAGCTTCAAATCGATGATGATGACGATGCAGGGACGATTTCTGAAAAGCTCTCTCAGATAGGCGGTCAGCTTCTTATCAGAACCATATCAGAGCTTAAAGAAGGCGTGCTAATTCCTATAAAACAAGATGAGGCTCAAGCTACATATGCGCCTATGCTGAAGAAAGGTGACGGTGAGATAAACTGGAGCAATACGTCAATGGATATCTGGAACCTCATTCGAGGTATGAACCCTTGGCCCGGTTCCTATACGACACTTGAGTGTAAATCACTCAAGATATATAAAGCACAAGCTGCCGAGGGCAATGGCAAGCCCGGTGAGGTCTTAGAATCAGCCTCGGGTGTTCTTAGGGTAGCAACAGCTGACGGCAGCCTTGAGATTCTGGAGCTTCAGATAGAAGGCGGAAAAAGGTTGGACACAAAATCCTTTCTTTCGGGAAGAAATATACAAATAGGTGCTGTACTGGGAAGCAAGTAGCTATCTCACTTGCCGCTCGTTGCCAAACATTGACTCCATGGTAGTATAACAATCCTTATGTTGCAGGTGCTTATGGGATCGGCAAAGGGCAGAAAGCTCAAGGTCCCCAAGGGGCAGAAAATCCGCCCAATGACAAGCAGGGTCAAAAAATCAGTTTTTGACACTCTTGGTGATATATCGGGAGCCACAGTACTGGATGTATTTGCGGGCTCGGGGGGAATCGGGATAGAGTCCCTTAGCTGCGGGGCCGGCTCTGTGACGGTTATAGAGAAAGACCCCTCAGTGTTCAAGATAATAAAAGAGAATTATGAGCACTGCGGATTTACGGATCGGGCAAGGTTAATTTGCTCGGATTACAAAGCAGCATTGTCGAAACTAAGAAAAAACAAAGAGGTCTTTGATTTGATATTCATTGATCCACCATACAGTCTGTACTCGGATTTGGAGGTAAAAGATTTCATTAAACACGTAGCAGAGCTGATTGATGATAAGGGAGTAGTGGTGATAGAGCACGATCACAAAATTGAAGATACGCCCGAGGGTTTTGTCAGAACGACGAAATCTTTCGGAGGTACTCATGTAAGCTATTTCAGGAAGGGAGATGAGTCATGAAAGTAGCTGTATATCCGGGGTCATTTGATCCGTTTACAAATGGACACCTCAACATTATTGAGCGCGGCGTAAAAGTGTTCGACCAGATTATAGTTGCTGTTGCTCATAATACTACTAAAAGGACTGTTTTTACTGTGGAAGAAAGGGTAGAAATAATAAATGAGATATTCAGCGACCGCGAGGATGTTAAAGTTGATTACTTTGAAGGCCTGTTGGTAGAGTACATAAAAAAGATGGGAACCAATATTGTATTACGTGGTATGAGAACAGTTTCAGACTTCGAGTTTGAAATGCAGATGGCACTTGCAAACAAAACTTTAAGCTCAGAGCTTGAGACTGTGTTCATGGTAACTGACAGCGAGTACTCTCATATCAGCTCATCGGTTATAAAAGAAGTAATATCATTAAACGGGACGGCTCCCCATATGGTACCAGAGGTAGTAGAAAAAAGGTTAAGGGAAAAACTTTTAAAACGTTAGGAGGAATTACCCAATGAAATTATCGGCGCGCGCGGAAAGACTGCAGCCCTCGGCGACACTTACAATTACTGCAAAAGCAAAATCCCTTAGAGCTCAAGGTGTGGATGTAATCGGATTCGGGGCTGGAGAGCCTGATTTTGACAGCCCGGATCATGTAAAAGAAGAAGCTGTTCGTGCAATAAACGAAGGCATGACCAAATATACCGGAGTAGGCGGTATAGATGAATTAAAAGACGCTATTATTCATAGATTAAAAGAAGATCATGGCCTTGAGTATGACCGCTCAGAGATCATAACCTCTGTAGGTGCAAAGCACACCCTTTACAATGTTACTCAGGTTCTCTTTGACACGGGTGATGAAGTTATAGTTCCTGCCCCGTACTGGGTTTCATACCCCGAGCAGATTAAACTTGCAGAGGCCACCCCGGTAATTTTGGAAACTAAAGAGGAAGAGGGCTTCAAAGTTACTCCTGAGGATCTAAAAAAACATATTACATCAAATACCCGCGCTCTAATTTTGAACTATCCCTCAAACCCGACAGGAGCAACATACAATGAAGATGAGCTTAGAGCCATAGTGGATGTTGCAATGGATGCGGGGCTCATAATCATTTCAGATGAAATATATGAGAAGATAATCTATGGGGGCATTAAACACATACCTGTTGCATCGTTGGGGGAGGATATTAAAAAGTCCACCATATTGGTAAACGGTGTTTCCAAAACATACTCTATGACAGGCTGGAGAATCGGATACGCTGCAGGTGACAAGGATGTAATCAGCGCAATGAGCAAACTGCAGGGACAGTCCACATCAAACCCCACCTCCATTTCCCAGTGGGCGGCAATTGCTGCTTTTACGGGCGACCACGGTGTGATTGAGGACAGAACCAAAGAGTTTGAGCAGCGCAAAAATTACATCGTGCAAAAGTTAAACGAGATTCCGGGTATCTCTTGCTTTGACCCCCAAGGCGCTTTCTATGTATTCCCAAATGTCTCAGCCTACTACGGCAAAGAGTACGACGGCAAGGTAATAGAGAACTCTCTTGATTTCACCGAGTATATATTGGTTGAAGCAAAGGTCGCCGTAGTTCCCGGGGTAGCTTTTGGCTCAGACGACCATGTCAGGATATCCTACGCAACCTCTATGGATGATATAGTAGAGGGAACCAACAGGATCTCTCAGGCCCTAGAGAAAATTTCCCAGTAAGCTTCATCTGTCTGGATTTTTCCCGTTTTATAGCCCATTATAGGACAGTTGCGTCCGTGTGTTGAGACTCCAAAGGCGCAATTTGGCAAATGAGTATAAAAATAGGTCTATCTATATCGCTAAGCGGAAGCTACTCGACTCAAGGTGTAGAGAGTTTTGAAGGTATTAGGCTATGGGTTGAGGAAGTAAATCAAAGAGGCGGGATATATATCCAGGATCAAAATAAAAAAATTCCTTTGGAATTTATCCACTATGACGACGAAAGCTCGGCCGCAAAGTGCGGGGAGAATATAGAGAGGCTAATATCCGGTGATGATGTTCACATACTGCTTGGCCCATATTCGAGCTCACTTGCTTTGGCTGCTTGCGAGGTTGCCAAAGTGTATGACAAGACCCTATGGAACCATGGAGGCTCCACTGATGAAATTGAGGAGAGGGGTTTTGAGAATGTAATAAGTGCTATTACACCTGCAAGCCGCTATTCATTTGGAATATTAGATTGCATAAGGAATGCTGACCCGAACGCTGGGAGAATTGCCGCATTTAGTGCCGAGAACAGCGGATTTTCTACTAGAGTAACAAGCGGTGCCAGGCAATATGGAGAGAGGCTTGGATTCGATGTTAGAGAGTATAAATTTATATCCGGCACACACGATTTCACCCGATACATAGGTGATCTGTCCTCTTATAACCCGGATCTAATACTAGGCATGGGACGAGCGGAAGACGATATAGCTCTTGCTAAATATTTGCTAAAAGAGGGCGTCTACTCAAAATCAGCCGCATATATCGTTGCCTCGATTAAGCTTTTTAAGAATGAGCTTGGGGATGCAGCCGAGGGAGCTTTATCTGCAAGTCAGTGGGAGAGAGGTATTCAAATAAAACCTGATATTGGTCCCGCACCTTCTGAGTTCTTCTCGATTTATAAATCAGCCTACGGAAAAGAACCCGATTACGTGGCCGCTCAAGGATACAATATGGGGCTTATCTTAGAGTACTGTATTAAGAAAACAGGCATGCTTGAGGATTTAGCTCTCAGAGATATGGCCAAAAGTGCAGATATCGATACCTTCTACGGTAAATTTAAAACTGATTCAAAGGGTAATCAGATCGGTCACGAGATGATAGTAGTGCAGTGGCAAAATGGCGAGAAAGTAATTGTATATCCTGAATCTACTGCTCAATCCCGGATAATTTATCCCCGCTGACACCGTCTATTTATAATTAGATAGAATGGTAAACTTATTTTATGTCCGAACTCGAAGATAAGATCGCTCAGGCACAAGAAGAGATACAAAAGGCATCTCATATAGCTGTGCTTACAGGGGCAGGGATATCGGCTGAGAGCGGAGTGCCCACATTTAGAGGCCAAGAGGGGCTTTGGCAGAATTTCAGGCCTGAGGAGCTTGCAACTCCCGAGGCGTTCTGGAGAGATCCTAAGCTCGTCTGGGAATGGTATGACTGGAGGAGGAACGCGGTAAGGGACGCAAAGCCCAACCCCGGTCACTATGCACTTGCCGAGCTTGAGCATTATGTGCAAAAAATTACTCTGATCACTCAAAACATTGATGGTCTTCATCAGATGGCAGGAAGCCATGATGTTGTTGAGATGCACGGTAATATCTGGCAGATAAAATGCACAAAATGCGGTGAGATTGAAGAGAGCTACGTAGTCCCTCTTCCTGAGATTCCACCCAAATGCAAAAAGTGCGGCGAGCTCGCAAGACCAAATGTGGTGTGGTTTGGCGAGATGATCGATATGTCTGTAATCGACGCGTCACTTCAGGCAATCGAGCAGTGTCAGGTAATGCTTATAATCGGCACCTCAGGTGTTGTGGAGCCTGCAGCTTCAATGGGACTTGTCGCAAAGCAGACAAATAAAACCGTAATTGAGATTAATCTTGAAGAAACCCCGAGTGCGGGTCTTTATGATATCGTGATTCGCGAGAAATCAGGAGAGATCCTCCCGCTTCTTTTTACTTCCAACAAAACCTTAAGTTGATTTATTCTGTACAAGACGCACTGCTGCTTTAACAGCCTCGACCATGCTTGAGGGGTCTGCACTTCCCTTCCATGCAATATCAAAAGCCGTCCCATGATCGGGTGAGGTCCTGATTATCGGGAGCCCGAGAGTAATATTCACGCCGTCATTAAAAGAGATCATCTTAAACGGTACGAGTCCCTGGTCGTGGTACATTGCAACCACAGCGTCCCATTTTCCCTGGTTTGCGTAGTAAAAAAGCGTATCTGCCGGAAGCGGTCCGTCCAGATCGATTCCAAGCTCTTTTGCCTCCTCGACAGCGGGGATTATATGATCTATCTCCTCCCGCCCGAAGACTCCTGACTCCCCTGCGTGCGGGTTAAGGCCGCAAACAACTATTTTGGGCTCTGCAATCCTAAATAGCCTAACCAGCGCATCATGAGAAATTTTGATTGTGCTTAGAACGCTATCCTTTGTAATTAAGTCCGGAACGTTGGCCAAGGCCTCATGTATCGTAACCAGCATGACCTTGAAGACGCTTCCTTCAAACATCATGACCGCCTGCTCTGCCCCGGTTAGGTCTTTTAGCATCTCTGTATGCCCCGGATATGTAGATCCTGCAAGGTGAGTGGATTCTTTGCTGATAGGTGCTGTAACCACGGCGTCTATATTTCCTGCCATTGCAGACTCAACAGCCGCTTGTATGTAATCCAAGCTTGCCTGGCCGGCTTTTTTGTCAATAAAACCCGGCTTTAAATCTCCCTCTCCAAACTCAGAAGGCTCGATTACCGTTATATTCGGCAGAGAACTGTCCGCTGCTTTTTCCATAATTCCTCTGTCCCCGAATATGACTATTTCACATGAGCCTGCAACATCGGGGTGAGATAAGGTTTTTACTACTACCTCGGGCCCGACTCCGTTTGGGTCTCCCATTGTAATACCGATTTTAGATTTAGTAGACATTTATGTTAGATCCCGAACAGCCGCTCTGCATTAGCTTTGGTCAGCTCAGCAAGCTCCTCAAAAGATATTCCCCTTGCTTCTGCCACTGTTTCTGCAACATACCTGACGAATGCCGGCTCGTTAGGTTTTCCTCTATGAGGCACGGGTGCAAGATAGGGCGAGTCGGTTTCGATCAGTATTCTATCATCGGGTATTTGCTTTGCTGCATCCCTTAGTTCTTCAGACCTTTTAAAAGTCACAATTCCCGAGAATGATATATAAAACCCGAGTTCCAGATATTTAACGGCCGTATCATAATCCCCTGTATAACAATGTATCACGCCCGGAGGATCGGCTAGGTTTTCTTCACTTAAAATACGAATCATGTCTTCATGTGCGTCTCTTACATGGATAATAATTGGAAGCCCGTGCTTTCTGCTCATGCGAATTTGCTTTGCGAATGAGTCTATCTGCACTTCTTTCTCGGAGTTCATATAGAAATAATCAAGCCCGGTCTCCCCAATTGCAACAACTCTTTCGTGTGTTGCATAGTGGTCTATCCCAGCCAGAACCTCCCCGCACATTTTATCTGCATTATGAGGATGAAGGCCGGTTGTTGCAAAGACACCATCGTTCTCCAGGCTAATAGCAATAGTGGCTTCTGTTGAAGGAATATCCGATGAGATTGAAACTATCTTTTCAACACCGTTTTCTTTGGCTCTATTGATTACATCTCCAATATCATCATCAATGGAAACTAAATGAGCGTGACTGTCTATTAGCATTATTTTTGGGTTTTGTCTTTGATTATGGATAAAGAAGCTTGTTTAATATCAGTAGTGGAGTCTAAATTCTTACCGTTTTCTTCTTTATCTTTTAGAAGGTCTTTTAATTCAGACATGAATTGGTTTACATCTTTAAAAGATCTGTATACAGATGCGAATCTCACATAGGCTACTTCGTCTATTTCGTAGAGCTTTTTGATTACCATCTCACCGATTTCCCGGCTGTCTACTTCCCTATCTCCCTTTTCCTGAAGCTCTCTTTCAAGAGATGAGACAAAACTCTCAATTACATCTATGCTAATTGGCCTTTTCTCACAAGCTTTTAGTATCCCCGATAGTATTTTGCTTCTGTCAAAAGGCTCCCTGACTCCGTCTTTTTTAACAATCTGGAGCTCTACTTCCTCGACCCTTTCATAAGTCGTGTATCTGCTTCCGCACTCAAGGCATTCACGTCTTCGTCTGATAGAGGTCTCTTCCTTCGCCAGACGAGAGTCGATCACCTTACTTTCTAAACTAGAGCAAAATGGACATTTCATTATACTAGCCTGTGGGCGTACATCGGGAACTTACTGCAAAACTCCCTTACCTCATCCTTTATTCTTGATAATACAACATCATTTTCTATGTTGTCCAAAGCTTCTTTTATGAATCCGGCAATAACTTCCATCTCACCCTCTTTCATTCCCCTGGTTGTAACGGCCGGGGTTCCGATCCTGATTCCGCTTGTAACTGCAGGCGGGTGGGGGTCAAATGGAATTGCATTTTTATTCACCGTTATCCCTGCAAGCTCAAGGGTGTCCTCTGCAATTTTACCTGTAAGGTCCGTCTCTCTTAAGTCAATTAGCACAAGATGAGTATCCGTTCCCCCCGACACCAGATTAAACCCGTGCTCAAGCATGCATTCTCCTAGATGCTTTGCATTTTTAACAATTTGGCCCTGATATTCTTTAAATTCAGGTTGTAACGCTTCTTTAAATGCTACAGCCTTTGCTGCAATTGTGTGCATAAGAGGCCCGCCCTGTGAGCCGGGGAACACTCTGCTGTTCACTTTCTTTGCATGCTCCTCCTTCATCATAATCATTCCGCCCCTCGGCCCTCTTAGGGTTTTATGTGTTGTTGTAGTAACGTAGTCGCAATGAGGTACAGGGTCCGAATACAGACCTGCAACCACAAGCCCGGCAGGGTGAGCAATATCTGCCATTAATAAGGCGCCGCACTCATCTGCTATCTCTTTAAATTTTGCAAAATCTATATCTCTTGGGTATGCGCTCCAGCCTACAATAATAAGCTTAGGATTATGCTCTTGGGCAAGCTTTCTGACTTGGTCGTAGTCAATTAGGTTTGTATCCTCTGTAACCCCGTAGGGGACAATATTAAAAAGCCTTCCCGAGAAATTAACCGAGCTTCCGTGAGTTAAGTGCCCTCCATGGGCAAGGTTCATACCAAGCACGGTGTCGCCCGGCTGAACCGCAGCAAAATAAACGGCCATATTTGCCTGTGATCCGGAGTGCGGCTGTACATTGACCGCATCGCATCCAAAGAGCTCTTTTGCCCTGTCGCGTGCAAGGTCCTCAGCCATATCGACAAACTCGCATCCCCCATAATATCTTTTCCCCGGCAGTCCTTCTGCGTATTTGTTTGTAAGCACGGAGCATGCCGCTTCAAGCACTGCCTCGCTTACATAATTCTCAGATGCAATAAGCTCTATCTTATATTCCTGTCTCTCGGTTTCAGATCTGATAATATCTGCTATTTCCGGGTCGAAATTTTGTAGAATGGACATTTAACTACCTCCGTGAAGTCGACAAAAGCGTATCAAAAATTATCTATGATGGCAAGCTGACGGGACTAAATATTGAGGTGCAAAATTGTAAGTGCCTATCAACTCTTTATTAATAGTTCAAATTTATTTTCAAGCGATATTAAAGGTAAAAGATTTCTCAAAAACTGCAAGGGATCAGAATACTACAAAGTTAAATTTACATCAAAAGAGCCTATGTTTACCTTAGCTACAAGACCGCTTTTCCAGCATAGATCCCGTGCCTCATTCTGCATATTTTTGGGTACTAAAAGACACAGCTTCGCCCCAAGTTCAGAGAGGTTCTTCCATTTCTCTGCCCTTTCTTCGTTTATAGTCTCTCTTGTTTCAACCTCTGCTATCATCACAATCTGGTCGTAGTTCTCAAAAACTATATCAGGGTAGGTGCCTTTGAACTCAAAGTTTTTCTCATCCCCCGGGTTGATATGAACATTGCTATATTCCCTTGAATATTTCTCGTGTACTTTTCTTATGACCCAGTCATGCAGGAACTGCTCATCCGTCGATCTTGCCATAGTTCTCTCCCCACATAAGTTTTGTCTTAAGGATGGTAAAGAAATCCCTAAACGGTGATTTAATGAGTTTTACGGAAGTATCAGTTCTTTTTACTTCGATGACATCTCCGGTATTGAGTCTAATTCCTATCTGGCCGTCGAGAGTTAAATAAGTGTCGGGTTCTTGAGTAGTTACCTTAATTTCTACTTTCATTTCGCTTGAGACAACAAGCGGTCTGTTTGTAAGAGTATGGGGGCAGATAGGGGTTATGATTGTGACCGGTATTCTGGGATGAACAATCGGCCCTCCGGCAGACAGTGAATATGCAGTTGATCCGGTAGGAGTTGATAGAATAATCCCGTCTGCACGGTAGGTAGTCACATGAGAGCCATCTATGTATATAGCAAGGTCGATTATTCTCGCAACTGCACCTTTGTTAATCACAACATCATTTAGCACTTCATAAGTTCCTATGGTGTCCTTTTCTCTGTGAATAGTTGTAATTAGCATCTGCCTTTCTTCAACCTCATATTCGCCGCCAATAATCCTCTCCATCATGTCATAGAGCTCATTTACGGTAACCTCTGTGAGGAACCCGAGTCCACCTAGATTGATACCCAAAATAGGTGTGCCATGCTTGCATGCAATCCTGGCCATACCCAAAAACGTGCCGTCCCCGCCAAACACAAGTATTACATCCACAAGCCCGGGGATATCAGCCCTGTCGACAGGGTTTGAATGACCAATCTTGTCTGCGAGCTCTTTTTCTACATAGACCGACACATCTCTCTCATTAAGCCACTTAGAGAGCTTGGATACAATTTCATTCGGCTCTTCGATAGTAAGTTTGGCAACTATACCTATTTTCAAGATACTCTCCTCACCCATTGTGATATTTCGCAAATCAGCTTGGATTAATACAATATACCACCATGCTTCATTAATCAATGAATTAAGGGTATATATAGTTATTTTGGGCTATTTACTGCCCCGAGGAATATAGAAGATAACTTTTGATAAACTCGCTTAAATCTCCGTCCAGTACAGGGTCCACATTACCTGTCTCATAGTCGGTACGGTGGTCTTTTATCATTCTGTACGGATGCAGTACGTATGAGCGGATCTGGCTGCCCCAACCTATTTCTTTTTTAGTTGAATTCAGTTCGTTGAGCTTTTCCCTCTGCTTTTCTCTCTCGAGCTCATAGAGTCTTGCTCGAAGGATCTTCATTGCAGTTTCTTTGTTTTGCCGCTGCGAGCGCTCATTCTGACAGCTCACAACAATTCCGGTTGGCGCATGGGTAATTCTTATAGCGGAATCGGTTTTATTTACATGCTGACCGCCTGCTCCGCTTGCACGGTAAGTGTCCACCCTTAGATCCTTTTCGTCTATATCCACCTCTATGCTGTCGTCAATCTCAGGCGATACAAACACCGACGCAAATGATGTATGTCTCCTCTTATTGGAATCAAATGGGGAGATTCTCACAAGACGGTGCACTCCGCTTTCAGCCTTTAGGTACCCAAACGCATAATCGCCGTTTACCAAAAAAGTAGCGCTCTTGAGCCCGGCCTCATCTCCCTCCTGATATTCTACGATTTCTGTCTTAAATCCGCTTCTCTCTGCATATCTCAGATACATTCTAAGAAGCATATCCGCCCAGTCCTGTGCTTCCGTTCCCCCAGCGCCAGCGTTGATCGAGACAATGGCGTTGCTGGCGTCTTCAGGCTCGCCCAAAATCCTCTTAAATTCTAGATTCTCAACTTTTACAGCAATCTCTGCAAGCTTTGCGCCTGCCTCAGAAGAGGCTTCCTCATCTCCCTCTTCAAGAGACAGCTCTTCCAGTACCTCGACATCGTCCAGCTCAGATGTAAGGGTTTGCCACTCAGTTACTGTGTTCTTGATATTCGCCTGCTCGCGGAGTGTTTCCTGGGCTTTGTCGGCATTATCCCAGAACTCAGGCTGGCCGGTAATTTCCTCTAATTCTTTTAATCTATTCTCTTTGCCGGGCAGGTCAAAGATAGTCTCCTATAGCTTCTAATCTCTTCTTTAAATCCTGAATCTGTTCTTTGTTGTCACCAATCATTTAGATAATACCTCCGGCAAATAATTAAGTAATATAAATTTTTGTCCGCTAAATGCAAACGTGTTGAATTATACAGATATTAGGGTAGATTCATACTTTTCCAAATAGAGTAATGTTACTTCTTACAAGACAAATTGAGAAAAATAAACTGAGGAGAGATTAAAGTGAAGAAATATGTATTTACACCCGGTCCCGTGCCTGTACCAAGCGAAGTACTAATCGAGATGGCTAAGCCCATCATCCATCATAGAACCGCAGAGTTCGAGGAGATTTTCGCTGAAGTAAGAGAAGGTCTAAAGTATATATATAACACCCAGCAGGAAGTATTTATTTTATCCGCTTCAGGCACAGGAGCCATGGAGGCATCTGTCGCTAACACGCTTTCCAGAGGCGATAAGGCGCTTGTTGTAAACGGAGGGAAGTTTGGAGAGAGATGGGGAAAAATTTGCCGTTCCTACGGCGTAGAAGTAGAAGAGATTATGGTTGAATGGGGTAAGGAAGTCGACCCCGCAGTAATAGAAAAGGCCCTAAGTGACGATCCTTCAATTAAAGCTGTTCTTACTCAGGCGAGTGAAACCTCAACCGGTGTAAAACATCCGATTCAAGAAATATCTGAAATCACTAAGAAAAGAGACGATGTAATTCACATTGTAGACGGCATTACAGGAGTGGGAGTATTTGAGATAGCTTTTGACGACTGGGGCGTTGATGTGCTGGTTGGAGGCTCTCAAAAAGCCTTTATGCTTCCTCCCGGGCTTTCCTTTGCCTCGATGAGCGAGAAGGCGTGGAGTTTCTATGAAAACTCTGACCTTCCAAAATTCTATTTCGATTTCAAGCCTGCTCTAAAAAATGCCGAGAAAAACACAACCACTTTCACACCTGCCGTGACCCTAATTATCGGCCTTGCAGCAGTGCTAAGACGCTTTCGGGAAGAGGGTAGAGAGAACATGCACAAACGCCATGCAAGACTGGCGCTCGCTACGAGAGAGGCTATGCGCGCAATAGGGCTTGAGCCTTTTGTGCAGGACACTCCCAGCACAGCGCTAACAACTGTGATAGCACCTCCCGACATAGGAGCTGCGAAAGTTATAGGTGGCCTTCGGGACGAATTCGGAATAACTGTTGCAGGCGGTCAGGATCAGGCCAAGGGCAAGATTTTCAGGATCTCCCACATAGGCGATATTGATAAAACCGATACCCTCTCTGTAATTGCTGCTATTGAGAGTGTTCTCAATCAGCTTGGGTACGAGTTTAATTTCGGAGCGGCCACAAAGAAGGCGTCAGAAGTTCTAGGCACCGCGCTGGATTAATAAAGAATAATATTAAGGAAGGCCGTTATCATAACACGGACCGTTTGCTTCATCGCATTCTTCGATTTCAAGCTGAAGCGTTACGTGGCTGATGCTGAATTTATCGGCTAGCTGCTTTTTAATCCTGCTAATTATGTCTTCGGTATCGTCCATATTCTCAACAACCAGATGAGCGCTCAATGCCTCAAAACCCTGAGTAAGGGTCCATGCGTGCAGATCGTGTACGCTTACTACTCCATCTTCCGAGCATATGCACTCTTGCACTGCGTCAAGATCAATTCCTTTGGGGGTCCCTTCAAGCAGTATATGCGTGGACTCCTTAAATAAAACCCATGCGCCTCTGATTATAAGGAGCGATACAAGGATGCTTATCAGCGAATCTGCATAATACCACTTGGTTGTGATCATTATTATTCCAGCCGTTATTGCACCCACTGAGCCAAGAGCATCGCTTGCGACGTGATACAGAGCGCCCTTTATATTTAAGTTCTCGCTTTGATATTTGTAAAGAATATATGCGCTGGTAAGGTTGATCAGCAGGCCTGCGACGGCTACTATGGTCATCTCGACGCTTTTAACTTCATGGGGGGTTAGAAGTCTTTTATAGGCCTCAATTAGTATTCCAATTGAGATTGCAAAAAGCAGTAAGCTGTTGAAAAAAGCTGCCAATATTTCTGCTCTATAGAACCCAAATGTTTTTGTTGAGGTAGGCGGTTTTTCAGTAAACCAGATTGCAAAAAATGCGAGTGACACTGCAAACACATCAGTGAGCATGTGCCCCGCATCAGAGAGCAGAGCCAAGCTTCCTGTGTAGAACCCTGCCGCAGCCTCTATAATCATAAAGGTGAAAGTAAGAGCAAGAACTATTCCTAGCGCTCTTTTTTCTTTCGTTGATTTTATGGTGTGGCTGTGACTGTGATCGTGCCCGTGGCCTTGGTGTTCCATCTTGGGTAACAATATACCTGCTCAAAACTCCAGTCAAATATAAACTGCGTGTCTGGAGGTAAATTTAATTCAGTGCTCCAAAATGCCTTTTAGCAAGAGGATCCCGGTCAATCTCGGATATAAGATAGCCGGCCTGATACTGGTCGCCCGGGTGGTGATATAAGCGGACACCCTGGGGGGTGACGAGAAATATCCCTTCTTTCCTTGTCTGCTTCGGAAGTTCTACTTCATAGACAGGAAACCCGACGGTGCCTGCGCCGATATTCACATTTTTTCTGTCTTCTCTCAATTTTGTCACTCTATCTGCAAGCTCCCACACTTTAGGGAATACTTGCCCTTCTACATTTAGTTTCATGATTGACCCTCAGTATTTGTAGTTATAACCTCGATTCGTGATATCATTCCGATGCAGGTCAATATTTTATCAATTTGCTCGGATCTTTCGTAAATATATTGCTCCGTTAACTGTGCGGAACATGTTTCACATTGTTCTATCTCAGAATCCTCGTTAATTACCTCGCAGCTGCTGCAATAACTTCCTTTTTTATGGTACCAAACAAGGTGTGAATACAGAAGCTCGTTCACGCCGCTTTTCCCTAGAGAATCTGCCCACTCAGAAATATCCCCAATAATGCGAGCTCTGAATTTCTCAGGAATCTCACTCAGATCGCCGGAGTATATCTCATCATCGTCGACGTATATTTTACAGAAGAAATCGTTTTGCACCATCTGGATTAAATTTTAGTAGTCCTAGATAATAAGAGCTGGTCTACAAGCACAAGGTTTACCATCGCTTCTGCTATGGGCACAGCTCTGGGGCACAGACACGGATCGTGCCGCCCCTTAACTCTTAGCTCTTTTGCGTTTCCTTTTTTGTCAACGGTCTTCTGGACCTTAGAAATAGATGATGTGGGCTTAATTGCTATTCTAACTACTAAGTCCTCACCGGTTGTAATGCCGCCTAGAAGTCCGCCTGCATTGTTGGTTTTAAATCCAAGCTCGCCGGATTTCTTTTTGTACATAACATCGTTAGCTTTGGAGCCCCTCATTTTAGCTGCCTTAAACCCCAGGCCCACTTCAAACCCTCTAATTCCCCCAAGGCTCATAAGGCCTTGAGCAAGCTCTGCGTCAACTTTATGAAACACAGGGGTTCCAAGACCCGTCGGAAGCCCGCTTGTAAGAACCTCAACCACTCCTCCTATTGAATCTCCTTCTTTTCTCACCTTATCGATAAGCTCGATCATTTCCTTTGCCTTCTTTTTGTCCGGGCATCTTACAATATTTTTCTCTATCTCATCAAAATCAATCTTTTTAGCCACAATGCTGCCTACCTGCTTAACGTAGCCGTAAGTGTGAATTCCGTTTATATTAAGTATCTTTTTTGCAATTGCAGCGGCTGCAACTCTACCAACTGTTTCTCTGTTTGAAGACCTGCCGCCCCCTCTATGGTCTCTCCGGCCGTATTTCTCATCGTATGTGAAGTCTGCGTGTCCCGGGCGGTATGTGTCCTTGATGTCCTCATAGGATTTTGAGATGGCGTCTTGATTTCTTACCATCAATGATATCGGAGTGCCGAGCGTTTTTCCCTCGAACACCCCAGAGAGTATCTCAACTTTATCAGGCTCTTTTCTCTGAGTTGTGACCCTGCTTTGTCCCGGGCGCCTACGGTCAAGCTCATACTGAATCTCTTCGGCAGAGATCTCAAGTCCCGCAGGGCATCCGTCAAGGACCACGCCTACTGCGGGCCCGTGGGACTCGCCCCATGTTGTAATTCTGAAAATTGTTCCGAATGAGTTGCCAGGCATAGCAAGATTTTATATGAAATGAGTGACGTTGCAAATATGCTTACTTGTCCAAATATCCGTTTTCCTTAAACCATTGCAAGGTTTTACGTATGCTTTCTTTAATATCCCCTGGCGCATAGCCGAGTTCATTTACAGCTTTTGAGCTGTCAAAATGCCATCTAAGTCTAGAGAGTTTTACGGAATCCACGTCCATGGTCGAATAGTTCGGAAAACTCAGGCCCAGTATTCTTTCTACAAAATACCCCGATGCAAGAGCCATAAAGTAAGGAATCTTCATCTTAGGCCTTGGAACCCCGGTAAGCTCTTCCAGCAGTTTGAAAAGCTCAAGTAGTGTAAAATTCGCATTTCCAAGTATGTATCTCTCTCCAACCCTTCCTCTCTCGGCCGCCAAAATATGCCCCTCAGCAACGTCTTCTACGTCAACCATATTGAGCGTGCCTTCCATGTAGCCCGGATACTTTTTTTGATAAAACCAGAGAATAAATGCTGTGCTCGACAGATAGATATCACCGGGACCTATTACAGTTGCCGGGTTTACAACCACAACCTGAAGCCCCTTATCACACATCCCAAGCGCTTCTTCTTCGGCGGCTCGTTTTGTGTCCAGATATTTAACTCCCAGATAGGATAGCTCGTATTTAGTATCCTCATTTGCTATACCGCCGCTTAAATCGGTCCCGATTGCAGCAATACTGCTTGTATGCACCACTTTATTCACACCGGCTTCAAGCGCTGCATTCATTACATTTTTGGTGCCCTGCACATTTATGTCTTCCATCTTTTGGTAGTCTTCTTTTCTAAATGAGGCAATTCCTGCTGTGTGGTATAAAGTGTCGCAGTCTTTTAGGGCTTCTTCGATGGAATCGGGCTCGAGTACATCTCCATATACCCGTTCGACATCGATGTCATCGATATTTTTAGTTTGGCTCGATTTGCGGAGAAGGATTTTTACATTCTCCCCTCTTTGAACTAACTTTCTTGCTATATGAGAGCCGATAAATCCCGTTGCCCCGGTTACTAGAGTAGCCATAACACACTCCTATTCAGCTATGGATGTTCATATTACGTCAGATACTTATTAAACACAAATAGAGCTTACACGGCAAATTACACGACAGCCATTGAGTTCGGATTTTATCAATGTATATTTTTACCACTACTTAATCCAAGGGAACCAAATGGAACTGGAAGAACTGCTGCGAGACAGAGAATACGATGAGGGGGAAAAGAGGCTAAACCGGGCCCTCGAGATTGCCGAGAGGGAATGGGAGAATATCAGATCCTCGCTTGTTCTCGCAGGCGATATTGGAGGGTTTAATAAAGAGGATTTTATGATCGGCGTAATTGAAGAGGACGTCATCATTAGAAAGCCTCTTTTAAGCCCGACTAAATCTGTCTCTGTCTATGATCCGACGTTTTATCCTATGTACTTTATAAGCAACTGTCTTGCTATGGACGAGCAGCTTGCTAAGGAAGGGTATAGGACGGTTGAGGCGCTTTATGTTTTTGTAGAGCTTGCCACAAAAGCATCTGAGAGACTGGGGCTAACCGGGTCATTCTCAATGTCATTTGGGGCGGGATACGGCAGCGCAAGATCCGGATGGATAGCAGAGAAAGGATTTCCCCTTGAGAGGGAAATATTTGTAAAAATGTTCTTTAAAAACAGAAGCAAAAGCCACGACTGGGATTTCAACTGGACGTCTGTAAGGGAAAATTTGGCAGATATCTTTGCTAAGTTCAAATCCTGGCAAAATGATGAGGATCTCTACAAAAGAGAAGTTAAATCAACAGCTATCATCAAACCGATGCTTGTCTAATTACTTCAAGATCACTCAAAATCTTCATATTCCGGCGCAAGGTTCTCGAAGCTCGGAACCCCGCGCTTTTCCAAGAATGCAAGTTTCACAGTGCCGGTAGGGCCGTTTCTCTGCTTACCTATTATCAGCTCTGCAATACCGTCTTTTTCCTCGGAGTCTTTTCTGTAAACATCGGCGCGGTGAATAAAAAGCACCAAGTCGGCATCTTGCTCGATCGCCCCGCTCTCACGCAGATCAGCAAGCTGAGGGCGTCTGTCGGATCTGGTCTCTGTCTGTCTGCTAAGCTGAGAGATCGCTATCACCGGTAATGAAAGCTCTTTTGCAAGAGCTTTTAAGGAGCCTGAAATCTCAGCTATTTCACGCTCTCGCGACTCTACCCTGCGGCTACCTCTCATTAGCTGCAGGTAATCAACTATTATTAAATCCAGGCCCTTGTCCCGCTGCTGTCTTCTTGCTTTAGCCCTTATCTCTAATACGCTGATAGCGGGAGTATCGTCTATATATATTTTGGCCTGGCCAAGCTCGTCCGCTGCATGAACTAGCCTCTCTAAGTCTTCATCTTTAATGTAGCCGCTTCTAATATTGGAGTAGTTTACTTTGGATTTGTTTGAGAGCATTCTCAGCATCAGCTGTTCCTTGGTCATCTCAAGGGAGAAGATGCCGATGGCCAGCCCGTGCTCAAGAGCAGCATGAGATGCAATGTTTAATGCAAGCGACGTTTTTCCTAGTCCGGGTCGGGCAGCAACTATTACCAAATCGGCCGGCTGAAGCCCTGCGGTCATGTAGTCTAATTTCTCAAAACCTGTTGCAATGCCGGTGATAAGCTCTTTTCTCGCATGGAGCTCTTCAATCAGCTCGAGCGCCTTATTTGCGAGAAATCTAGAGTCGTAAAAACTGGGCTTAATTTTATTCTGCGAAATATCAAGTATTGTGTGCTCAGCCCGGTCAATAAACTCGTCCAGGTCGACATTATCGTCATTTCCTCTGTGAGCTATGTCTGTTGCGGCCATAACCAGGTTTCTTACTATTGATTTTTCTTTTACCAGCTTTGCGTAGTAATCAACATTCTCTGTTGTGGGAACAAGCTCGGTTAAGTAAGTGAGATAGCTGCTCTCACCAACCTCTTCAAGCAAATTTCCGTTTGATTTTAGGTGGTCAAATAGTGTCAGGAGGTCAATAGGCTTATTGTCCCTGTCCAGATCGATCATTGCGTTGAAGATCTTTCTGTGTGCGTCCTTATAGAAATCCTCGGGTATAAGAACTTCCAGCACCTGGTTAATTACGGCGCTTTCAAGCAGTATAGAACCCAAAACGGCTTGCTCAGCCTCTATGTTTTGCGGCAGCGGCCGCGACAACATCTCCATAGTTTTATATTAAATCATTACCCCAATCTTATTTCAATACGTTACGAAAGACCCGATGTAAATTAAATACTACTCAACTATTACAATGCCTATATCCA
>JABAOE010012274.1_pt5 | contig 18617 bp, 15 predicted proteins | sample 7062141 | NCBI WGS metagenome assembly JABAOE01 (sample SAMN14538627, study PRJNA623070) | marine sediment metagenome | biome: marine biome [ENVO:00000428]; feature: marine pelagic biome [ENVO:01000023]; material: deep marine sediment [ENVO:00002113] | place: India: Gulf of Khambhat ... | reverse complement strand
TCCCCAGATCTCGGAGCTCAGGCCCGCTTCCAGGATCCGCCTGACGGCCTGCGAGTCGGCCTCCGACACGCGCGGGAAACCGGCCTCGATGCGGCCGACGCCGAGGTCGGCGAGCCCGCACGCGATGTCGAATTTCTCCTCGGGCGTGAAGACCACACCGACTGCCTGCTCGCCATCGCGCAGCGTCGTGTCGTAGAACCTGACCGGCTTGCTGCGGTCGAAACCGTCCCGTACGGCGTCGAGCTCGTTGAGTTCACTCGTCCAGATGTTGTCTCGCATCGCTCTATCCTGAATCAACTCTCCACGACACCACAGATCTCCAGGATGCACTGGATGTACACCTTGATGATATCCAGCATGTCGCCGATGTGGACAGCCTCGCCCTGCAGAGTGTCGAAGCCGCCCCCGCCGGTCCGAATACGACCGGCGGAACCATAATTGACGGTCGGGATGCCGTAGCGGTTCATATGCGCAGCGTCGCTGTACCAGATCTCGTTGCCGAACTCCGGCTCGACACCGAGCTGCTCCGTGTGCGCCGCAACGATCGTCCGGATCAGCTCGTGATCGTCCGGGATGGACGTGCCTGGGGCCGACACGTAGGTGTCGACAACCGTACCCTCGAGGCATGCGTGTTCCTCCTCGAGCTGCTTGACCAGTCCGCGTACCTCTCGATACACGTCCATCGGCAGCACCTCCGGCGGCGTACGCACGTCCACGTAGATATTGCAGGTGTCGGGCGTTCGCGCGCCGCGCCACGGCCAGCCACCCTCGATCGCCGCGATGTTGATCTTCGGCCGGGTTCCACCGAACTCGTTGCGCGCCATGTACTCGGGGATCCACTCATTCAGCGCACCGAGGACAATGCTGGAATTGCTGATCGAGTTCTTCTCGAACTCGGACCAGGCGGTGTGAATCAGCATGCCCGGCACCGTGATCTTCATCCAGGTCGTGCCGCAGTGGCGCGGGATGATCATCATGTTGGTCGGTTCGCCGAGGATGCAGTAGTCGGCGATCGCGCCGTGGGTGATCGCGTACTTCGTCCCCGGCCCGTAGCCCTGGTACTGCGCGCCGTCGAAGTCGTTCACCGGCGCCTTTTCGATCTCGCCGGCGACGCCCGCGATGACGACGTCACCGCCGATCTGGATGCCGGCCTTACGGATCGCCTCGCAGGCTACCGTGTAGGTCGCGAGCGCGCTCTTCATGTTGAACGTGCCCATGCCGTAGATCCACTCGTCGTCAACGACGTTGCCCTCGCAGCGATAGCCGAGGCCGCGGTGCGCCTGCTCGGGCCCGAAAGACGTGTCGAGGTGGCCGTTGAACATCAGGCTCTTGCCGCCGCCCTTGCCGCGCCACTTGCCGATCGCGTTGTAGCGGTCATCGCCGATCGGCTGCAGCACCGAGTGGAAGCCGGCGCCCTGCAGAACCTCGTGCAGCGCCCGCGCCATGTCACCCTCGAAACCGGTCGGGCTCGGCACGTTGACGAGATCGACGACGAGCCGGACGAGGCGCTCGCGGTCGATGCAGTCGATCGCTTTCCGGACGAAGGCTTGATCTACTGGCATGTCGTCTCCTCCAATCGCCGGTCAGTCGCCGGCGACGATATGCGTCGTCAGCGTCCCCAGTTCCCCGACGGTCGCGTCGACCCGGTCCCCGGGGACCAGCCAGTCCGGCACCGCCATGCCGGCCGCGACGCCCGGTGGGCTCCCGCTGGTGATGATGTCACCCGGTTCCAGCGTCGTATTCGACCACCACGACACCAGCTCCGCGGTCTTGTAGTGCATGTCGGCAGTGCTGGCATCCTGCCGTACCTCGCCATTGACCCGCAGCGTCATCGGCAACTGGTGTGGATCGGACAGCTCGTCCGGTGTGACCAGGTGCGGGCCGAACGGGCACGAGCCGTCGAAACTCTTGCCGAGCATGACGACCTTGTTCGAGTGCTCCCGCGCCTGGATATCGCGTGCGGACAGGTCGTTGAAGATCGTGTAGCCGGCGACGTAGTCCATCGCCTCATCCACCGCGACGCGGAAGGCGCGCCGGCCGATGATGATGCCGATCTCGATCTCGTAATCGAGTTCACGCGTGAAATGCGGCACGGCGACCCTCGCTCCGGTCGGCACGACGGACGACGGCGCCTCGAGAAAACCGGTCGGGTGCTCGAAGTGGAAGTCACCCCAGTTGTGCGATTGCCATTCCGGCTGCTCCCAGCCGGTCAGCTCCTCCAGGTGCGCGTCGAAATTGCAGGCCGTGTGTATGATCTTGCCCGGCCGGGGCACCGGCGCCTCCAGCTCGACGTCGTCCGGAGCGTAGACGTGCGGCTGTCCAGCGGATACCGCACCGAGCCCACGCAGCGCCTCGCTTGCCAGGGCCATGCCCGCTTCGCCCATCTCCAGGAAGGCGATCATCTCGGGCGGCAGCGCGCCGTCGGTCAGGCCGTGCAGATCGACGTAAACTTCGTCGACGTACGCGCCCACCGTGCGCCTCGTCCCGTTGTGGATCCTGAATGTCGCTAGTCGCATCGTCTTATCAACCTCACAGTCCCGGCTTCAGTTGCGGCAGGACCTCCTCGCCGTACAGTCGAATCGTCTCGAGATTATCGGCCTCGGAGGCGCCGACGACCTCGATCAGCGGCAGGTTCAGGCCGGCATCGACCAGCTCCTGCGTGATTTCGAGGCACTCCTCGGGCGTGCCCGAGATCACGTTGAACGCGCGCTGGATCTCGTCGCTGACCAAGTGCGTGACGTCGTCCTCGGTGCCGGCCTCGATGGCCTCGCGGAACGGCGCCCAGGTCTCGTCCGGGAAGCCGGACTTGCTCAGAATCACGTCGTTCTTGATGTTGCGCAGCTTGTTGATGACGTACGTCGCCGTGTAGCTGCGCGTCGCGTCCTTCGCCTTCTTGCCGTCCTTCGAGCAGGCCGTCAGGATCACGCCGCCGACCGGGAAGTCGCTCGGCAGCTCGCGACCGACGCTCTCGGCGCCGGCCCAGCAGTTCTCGCGCGCGTAACGCGTGAAGCCGGCGGACGTCAGGCCCGGCAGCAGCAGGCCGTCGGCGAGCTTACCGGCCAGCTTCTGCATGAATGGTCCGGTGGCGCCGATGTAAACCGGGATCGCGGTCCGCAACCCGCGGGCCTCGCGATCGATCGCCGGCATGTCACACTTGAACAGCTCGCCGTCGTAGCGGAAGGCCTCGCCGCTGGCGATGCCGCGGATCATCTCGATCGACTCGCGGTGCGTCTTCACCGGCGTGTACTTCTTCATGTCGAGATCGAGGTACTCGGTGCCCACCTTGCCGGCGCCGAGACCCATGATGAAGCGTCCGCCGGACAGCTCGTCGAGCGCGTTGCACTCCGAAGCCTGCACGGTCGGATGGCGCATGTACGGCGAAGTGATACCCAGGCCGATCGGAATCTTCTTCGTCGCCACCGCCGCCGCGGCCAGCGACGTGAAACACCCGCGCGACTCGTGGCCGTACTTGCGGAACCAGTGATAGGCCTCGGCGATCCAGAAGCCGCCGGTACAGCCGGCCTCCTCCGCCTGCCGCGCATAGGCCTGGATCGACGCCAGCGGCTCGTAAGACTTGAATATGACGCCGATATGCGGTTGTGTGCCACTCATCATCGTTCTCCTGACTATCTCGGTCTGAATCGGTCTCCGTCTACAGGCTGTCCTCGCCACCCCTGTAATACTTGACCGGGATGCCCGACAGCGGCTCACCGCCATCGGCGCCGACGCGGAAGGTCTCCTGGAAATACAGGCTGGCGGTGCGATCTTCGGTCATCACATGGGGATGCATCGAGCAAACCATGTTCTCGACCAGTTCGAACTCCGAGCCCTCGCCGATACGCGGGTGCTCGATCATCGTCATGCCGATCGAGTGACCGCAGACGTGGCCCATGCGCCAGCCCCTGCCCTCGAACGGCTTGACGCACTTACGATGCACCTCCTCGGCCGATGCGCCCGCCCGCATGTGCGTCTTCGCGAGCTCGTGGAACTCGGCGTAGGCGTCCATCAGCGCCTGCGTCTGCGGGCTCAGACCCTGCGGTGCGATCATGCGCGAGAACTCGACCCAGTGACCGCCCGGCCCGGTGACCTCGAGGCCATACAAGAGGCCGTCGCTGTCCTTGACCCTGCGTGCCGGGTCGGCGAACACCATCTGCGGCAGCAGGGAACCGTTGGGGCCCGTCAGCACCATGTCCATCGTATTGCGGGCGGTGCCCAGCGAAGCGAACGTGTTCTCGGCCACACCCATCAGCTCGGCCTCGGTCTTGCCTTCTGCGTAGGCCCGGATCACCGCCAGCACCCCGGCCTTGTTGACCTCCATCGAGCGGCGCACCGACGCCAGTTCTTCTTCGCTCTTCTGCGCGCGCGAATGGTCGAACTCGACATCGAAGTTGACGATCGACAGACCCGCGTCGACCAGCGCCTGGTAGTCGCGCACGGGGATGATGTACTCCAGGCCATACACGCCGATGCGCTTGAAGCCGCGGCTCCGGCACTGCTGCGCCATCCATTGTCCGCAGTGCGGGACCTTGACCCGTTCGTCGATGAACGTCGCGGTGTGATCGCCGACCCAGGTCGCCTCCTTCGGGAAGACCGCGGTCGGCTGCCCTTCCATCGGCACGAGGACGTACGCGTAGCGATGCAGGATGTGAAAGCCGCACATATACCGGACCGCGCCCTCGAAGCCGGTATACTCGCTGCCGCTGATGATCAGCGCGTCGAGACCGGCGGCGGCCATCGCCGCACGCGTGTTGGCGTAACGGCGGTCGATTTCCTGCTGGGTCGGCTGAAAGGGGTGCGTCGTCGTCATGTCGATACCTTTTCTAGTAGTCGCGCGTCCATGAGTGCTCCACACCCTCGATCAACGCCTGGATCGCCCGGTTCAGCGGCGTCGGGACGCCGACTTCCTCGCCGAACCGCGCAATGCCGCCGTTCAGCGCGGCGACCTCGGTCGCGCGTCGCGCCAGCACGTCCTGCAGCATGCTCGCCTTGTGCTCATAGGCGACGTCGCGCGCGTGATCGATCAGCGCCTCCGGGTCGCTGTCGAGTTGGNNCGCCCCGGCGACCGCGACGCCTTCGGCGACCAGCCCGGAGATCAGCTCACGGAGCTTCGCCTGGTCGCACGCGACGCCGTGCGGCAGCCCGGTCAGCGCGCCGATCGGATTCGTCGCCGCGTTGAAGATCAGCTTGGTCCACTGCGCGCCACGCGCGTCTTCCATCGCCAGCGTCTCCATTCCGGACTCGGTCAGGCGGCTCGCCAGCAGCTCGATCTCCTCCATGCTGGCGCTCTTCGGCTCGAACGGCCCCATCCAGGTCTTGCCGCCCGTGTCCTGCTGCACGTGCCCCGGCTCGATGAGTCGGCCGGCCGGAAAGGTCGTCCCGCGAATGACGCGCGGGACGTATTCCGCGATGATCTCCTCGTTGCCGACCCCGTTCTGCACCGTGCAGACCGCGCCGTGCTGGAACGCCGCCGCAGTGGAGTCGATCGCCGGCCGGGTGTGCAGCGATTTCGTCGCGACGATGCCGAAGTCGCACGGGGGGATCTCCGCCACATCGCTGGTCGCGCGCGGGTGCGCCAGGATGTCGCTCTCGCCGGAAAGCCGCAGGCCGTTGGCCTTGATCGCGTCGATGTGGGCCTGGTCGAGGTCGTAGGCCCAGACCTCCACCTCCGCGAGTTTCGCGAGGTGTGCGGCAAACAGGCTGCCGATCGCGCCGCAGCCGACGATACAGACTCTCATGGATTAACTTCCCTGTGCTTTTTGTTGCCAGCTCAATTCCCGGGCCTTGACGAGTCGATACATGGTCTCGTGGATCGGCACCGGGATGCCGAGGCGGCGTCCTTCGCGGACTACCGCGCCCGTGAGCCAGTCGACCTCGGTCGGCCGCTCGGACCGGACGTCGTCGAGCATCGAGAACACATGCGCGTACTCGTCGTCACCCGTGGACCCGTGATTGACCGCGGCGACGTTCATCTCCCACGGGTCCTCGTAGAGTTCGAAACCCTGGGCCGCGGCGACGCGCTTGCCCTCGTCCATCATCGCGTGCACGAGGTTACCGAGGTCGGCGACATCTTCCGTCTTGGCGAATGCCTTGACGTGCGGCAGGTCCGTCACGGCGCCGATGCTGTTGACACTCGAATTGAACAGCAGCTTGGACCACTGCGCGGGGCGGACGTCCTTGAACGCCTTCGCCTTCAGCCCCGAACGGTTAATCAGCGTGGCAACCTGTTGGGTACGCTCCCAGCTCGCCCCGCCTTCGCCGGACCACGGTCCCATCCACGTCTCGGTATCGAGTTCGTACTCGACGTGCACGTCCGAGTGCCGCACGCCACTCATGAACGTGATCGACGAGATGATCGGCCAGTCGCCGTACGTGCGGACGACGTCCTCGCAACCCAGGCCGTTCTGCACCGTCATCACCGTCGCATCCGGGAAGTGCCCCGCGATTTTCTTCGCACTCGCCTCGACCGCGGTCGCCTTCGTCGCGATGATGACGAGGTCCGTGTCCCCAAGCCTCGCGGGGTCCGTACTCGCCTGGATCTCCGTGTGCAGATCCGACTTGCCGCTGACTCGCAGTCCCTCCCGGTTGAGCCGTTCCGCATGCTCGTCGCGCCGGGCCAGCACCTTCGCGTCGACGACCGAGCCGAGGTGGCCGGCGAACAGACTACCGATGGCGCCGGCGCCGACGATGCAGACGGAGCGAATCTCACGCATGACTTGGAGCGGGTCCAACCATGCTGAAAATGCTAGCGCACGCCCTCCCTGACCGCTCGGCGGTTCGAGCAGGGCCCTTGGCAGAATCAACGACGGTTGCGCGCGGGGCACCGCCAGCCCCGGGGGCGGCCGACCCGATGCCAGACGATACAATTCAGGCATATCGTCATGCCGATTGAGGAAAATGCTGCGACTACTTATTGACTACCTGTTGCGCGTTATGGACATTAGGGAGAATAAGTGAATCGACGCCGCGATTGCGGCGTCGATTTTCCGCGGACCGATGGTTCGCTCAGGGGGTAACAAATGAGAATGAGCCGCAGTCCATCGCGAGCGGCCGCCATCGCGGCGATGCTGACACTCGCCGGCTGCGAGGCCCCACTGATTCTCGATCACGTCGAGGCGCAACGCGGCGCAACGACCCAGCGCTACGACCTGTTCCAGGCCGCCGCCGCGAACGGAGAGGCGATCGTCGTCGTCGGCAACGGAGGCGTCGTCGTGACGTCCGAAGACGACGGCGCGACGTGGACGCGACGGCAACTCGACGGCGCCCCCTTCCTGCTCGACGTCGACACGTGCCCGAATCGGGAGTTCATCGCCCTCGCCGCAGAACGGCAGGTGTGGTTCGGCGATTCGGCCGGCCGGAGCTGGCGTGCGGCGGCGATCGACACCTTCGAGGCGGTGCAGGCGGTCACCTGCGACCCGCGCGGCACGATCTGGGTCGTGGGCAGCTTCAGCACCATCTGGCGCAGCGACGATGGCGGCGAGAGCTGGCGCGAGACGAGCATGGACGAGGACATGCATCTGACGACGATCCAGTTCGTCGACGCGCAGACCGCATTCATGACCGGCGAATTCGGCGACATACTGCGCTCGCGAGACGGCGGGGAGACCTGGGCGCGTGTCGCGTCGCTACCCGACGAGTTTTATCCGCAAGCGGCGCATTTTAGCGATTCCCAGACGGGCTGGATCGCGGGCCTGAACGGCACGATCTGGCACACGGTCGACGGCGGCCAGACATGGACCGCCCAGTCCACCGGCACGACCGCCCCGCTCTACGGGATCTCCACCGACGGCGCGGGACTCTTCGCCGTCGGCGGTTTCGGCACGGTGCTCGCGTCGAGTCCCGACGGCGACTGGTCGCGGATCGACCACGGCAAGCCGATCCGCTTCTATCTTCGCGGCATCCTGCCACTCGAGAACGACCGAATCCTGACCGTGGGCGGTGCGGGCGCGCTGTACGTCATCGAGACGTAATATCCGACGCATGAACCCGATTTCATGAACACATTCAGGACACAACTCCGCAAGATCGAACGCGTCATCTTCGCGGCGCCGAAGGTCACGCTGGGCATCATCGTTGCGATCACGGCGTTCTTCGCCTGGCAGATTCCGACGGTGCAGATCGCCTCCGACTTCGCGGACCTGCTGCCGCAGGAACACCCCTATATCCAGCTCCACAACGAGATCCGCGACGTCTTCGGCGGCGCCAACAACATCATCCTGTCGATCGAGATCGACGACGGAACGATATTCACGAACGAGACGCTGCAGCGGATCCACCGGCTGACGACCGGTGTTGACTCGCTGTTCGGCATCAACCACAACCTCGTCACCAGCCTGACGCACCGGACCACGCGCAAGGTCTGGCTGAGCCCGGAGGGCAACGTCGAGTCGGCGCCGCACTTCGATCCGTCGGTCGAGGCGTACACCGACGAGGAACTCGGGCAGATGCAGGCCGACGTCATTGCCAACCCGCGCGTCTACGGCCTCCTCGTGTCACCGGACCTCAGGTCCGCGCTGATCCGCGGCACGCTGAACGAGGGCCAGCTGGACTACCAGAAAGTCTTCCTGCAGCTGCGTGACCTGCGCGAGGCCGAGGCGGCCCCGGGCGTCAGGATCCACGCGACCGGGAACCCGGTGCTGGTCGGCTGGGTCTCGACCTACATCGAGCAGGTCGTGCAGATCTTCCTGTACACGATCCTGATCATGCTGGTGCTGCTGACGCTGTATTTCCGGCGCCCCTACGGCATCCTGCTGCCGCTGATCGGCATCGTGCTGACCAGCATCTGGGGTCTCGGCGCGCTCGCGCTGCTGGGCTACAACCTCGATCCACTGATGATGGTGATCCCCTTCCTCATCTCCGCGCGCGCGATGTCGCACGGCATACAGCTCATCGAGCGCTTCTACCAGGAACGCGCCGCGCTGAAGGATGGGCCCACCGCGGCGCGCTCCGCCTTCGAGGGGCTGTTCCGGCCGGGCTCGCTGGGCGTGATCTCCGACGCGATCGGGCTGCTGCTGATCTCGCTCGGCTCCGTGCCGATCAACGACAAGCTGGCCGTCTACGCCTCCCTGTGGGCGCTGGCCGTCATCGTCACGGTCCTGATCGCGATCCCCGTCATGCTCGTGCTGCTGCCGCACCCGTCGAAGATCGACCTCAAGCACAACATCCTGCGCAATATCCTGCCGAAAGCGGCCGGCGCGTTCACCACCCGGACCGGCGTCACGACGATTCTGACGATCGCCGTGCTCTCGTACGTCGTCGGCGGGTATCTGGCGTCGTGGGTGCAGATCGGCGAGGCCGAACCGGGCAGTCCCCTGCTGTATCCCGACCACGACTACAATGTCTCCTCGACCGCGATCAACAACGCATTCCCGGGCTCGGAGGAACTGTATATCGTGGCCCAGACGGAGGAGAACGGCGGCATGAAGCGCCAGGACGTGCTGAGGGCGCTCGGAAGCCTGGAAGCGCACATGCTAACCGACCCGGACATGGGCGGCGCAAAAGGCATTCCCGACCTGGTCATGGCCGTCAACCGGATCACGCATTACGACGACCCACGCTGGATGATTCTGCCGGAGGACCCCCGCGAGGCCGGCGGCCTGATGTTCATGTACATGATGTCGAGCCCGGTGCCGGGTGCGTTGCTCGAGTACATCGACCCGGACGAGCGGCTCGCGAATCTCGTGTTTTATTACAAGGACCACCGCGGCGAGACCATCCGCCGGGCGATCCACATGGTCAAGGAGTGGAAGCAGTCGGCCATGGCCCAGGTCGAGGGCCTCGAAGTCAGGCTCGCCGGCGGGCTGATCGGTGTCACGGCTGCGATCAACGAGGCCGCGTACGAGACGAACCTGATCGTCATCCCGCTCGTGCTGCTGCTGATTCTCGGCTTCGTCACCGCGTTCTACTGGTCGCTGCACGCCGGCTGGCTGATGATGCTGGCGATGTCGTTCGCGACGACGGTCACGTATGCCTACATGGGCATCTCCGGTATCGGCATCAACGTCAATACGGTGCCGATCATCGCCGTCGGCATCGGCGTCGGCATCGACTACTCGATCTACATCATGGACCGGATTCGCGCCGAGATGGAGAGGCTCGGGAACATACACGCAGCGGTCACCGAAGCGATTTCCACGACCGGCGTCGCAATCGGCTTTACGGCGATCACGCTGATCGGCGGCGTCATCATGTGGGTCTTTATCTCGGATTTGCGCTTCCAGGCGGATGCGGCACTGCTGCTGATCGTCATGCTGCTGCTGAATGCGCTCGCGGCGATTTTCCTGGTCCCCGCGTGGATACTCAGATTCCGGCCGGCATTCATCATGCAGGCAAAGCAGGTCCCGGACGGGATCGAATCCGATCGGCGCGAGGCGCTGGCGTCATGATGACGACAGGTTTTTTTGGGGTCCTGAAAGGCCTCTTGGGAAAGGGAGAAAACTGATGCAATCACTACACCCGAGGTTTTCGGCGCTGCACCTGAAGACGCTGACAGGCGCACTATTGCTCGCGCTGGGACTGCCGACAGCACACGCCGAGTTCACGTCGCGGGACGGGTCGCTGACGGCCCGCGGCTTCGTCGAGACGAACATCTTCACCCGCAAGGATGAGGGCCTGACCAAGAGCGAGGTCATCGGCCAGCTCGAGTTCAGTAAGGCATGGCGGCCGCGCAGCTTCTTCTCCGAGGTGTCGCTGACGGGCGTGTTTCGCGCGAGGTACGACGCGGTCTTCGACATCAAAGACAAAAAGTGGGGCAAGAATGCCGGGGGGTCCTTGTCGTACGAGGCGCCGGGAAACCCGGCGCTGTTCGCGTTCATCAACCAGGGCAACCCGCCGTTTCCCGACGCTCCCACCAACCCGGTGTATGCCGGCATGTTCGGACCGGAGTCGCTGGGCGCCAATGGCGCGATACCGCTCCCGGCCACCGGTGGCACGATCGGGGGGCCGAATAATCCGAATGATGGGCTGAGATTCGCCGCGGGCGACGTCTATGGCTACCAGGACGGCGGCATCATTCTCGCGACGCCGGTCCGGCCGTGCGACGTCGACAATCGAGGGTGTCTGAAGGACTACATGGACAAGGACCTCGACGAGCTGCGCTTCCGCGAGTTCAACGACCGGCTGGACTTCATCCGGGAGCTGTACCTCGACATGGCGATCCCGATGGCCCAGGGTCGTCAGGAACTGGCGATCCGCTTGGGGCGCCAGCAGGTCGTCTGGGGTCGGACGGACCTGTTCCGCGTGCTCGACGTCGTGAACCCGCTGGATTTCTCGATCCAGAACCTGTACACGGAATTCGAGGACCAGCGCATCCCGCAGGGGATACTGAACGTCGAGTGGCGCCTGGGCACGACGAAGATTTTCGAGGACCTGAACCTGCAGGCGCTGTGGAAATTCGAGGAGGCGCGCCCGCACAATCTTGGCCAGGGTGGCGAGCCATACGCGATCCTCGGTGCCGGCAACCTGTTCCGGGCCTTGGGCAACTGCTGGCAGACGGGCTGCACGGTCGGTAACTTCCCGGCCACCGGCACCGTGGTCGACTTCCCGGCCGGGTCGATCGGCATCCGCGACGTGAACCTGCCGAACCGTGACGATATCGGCGCGCGGCTCGAAGGTGTCTTCAAGGGCGTCGGTTTCTCGCTGAACGTGCTGTATTACAGCTCACAGTTCCCGTCGCTGCGCGGCGTCGTAGACAACGCGGTCAACCCGTTCATCTGCCAGGAAGGTCTCCCCTGTTTCCCCGGGCAGGTGCCGCCGCCGAACCCTGTCGGGTTCTATCCGTACAATATCGCGTTCGACGTGGAGTTCCCGCGCCTGCTGATGTACGGCGGTTCGGTCGACTGGTATTCTGAATGGGCCAAGACCTCGTTCCGCATCGAAACCTCGTACACGAAGGACGAGGAATTCGCCAACACGCTGCGCGAGGAATTGTTTTCCGAGTCCGATGTCTTCCGCTGGGTGTTCGGCTTCGATCGGCCAACGTTCATCCCGTTCCTGAACCGGACCCGGGCGTTCCTGATCTCGGCGCAGATCTTCGGTCAGCACCTGCTGGACTACGAGTCAGCGATGATGAACGTGGTTCAGGCGCCGGGCCAGTCGGCACTACCCACGCTTGCGCCGGTCGGCATACAGGACTGGGAAGATAACATCTTCCTGACCCTGCTGTTCCAGGGCAACTATCTGAACGACCGGCTGACGCCGCAACTGCTGACGGCCTATGACACCGAGGCCAAGGCCGGCGTGGCCGGGATCTCGCTCGAGTACAAGCCCAGCAACAACTGGGTCTGGCGCGCCGCGTTCAACCTGAAGTGGTCGGACGGCGCCGATGAATGGAAGGCGGACGACAATCGCACGGCCAATGTTTTCCCGCCGTTTACCTGCAATCCGGCGCTGCTGCCGCCGTCGACCGTCCCTCCGGATGCCCGCTGCTTCGCGTCTTACAGTAGCGTCGGTCTGCAGGGCTTCGAACCCCTGGGCCGCTTCCGCGCGGGGCCGATCGGCACGGCGCACAACGAGGACGAGTTCCAGATCACACTTCGCTACCAGTTCTGACGGAGGATTCCGAACATGAGACAACTATTGATAGGCATCTTCACTGGGCTGGCGACAGCGACGGCCGGCGCCCAGATTTCCGACGAGGTCATTCAGCAGGCTTTCAAGCCCTACGAGAACTGGACGCCGACCTTCGAAGGTTATGAGCCCGGCGTTGTCATTAACGCCGACAACGTCGACCAGTTCGAGGAGATCATCGATCCTTTCCTGTTCCGCTACGTGAAGAACGGCTGGTATGAGATCGAGACGCGCCCGACATTCTCGATTCCGGTCCACCCCAACCGAATCGAGGCGACGCGCGAAAATGCCGCAGGCGTTTCGCTGGACGCGGACGGGCGGCTCGCCAATCACGTTGCGGGTCGACCGTTTCCGCAGGAACCGGACATCAATGACCCGCAGGCCGGCCTGAAGCTGATGTGGAATTTTCAGCGCGGCTTCAACGCGGGCGACAGCGAGACGATCAAGCCATTTTACTGGACATTCCGCAACGCCAAGACCGCCAAAGTAGAGCGGCAGCTGCGTTTCCACTGGCGCTTCCTGAACTGGAAGCATCGCACGGTCTTCGACCCCAAGCCGGACATCGAGCCCAACCCGGGGGAAATCTTCCGTTCGATCTACGGCACCGTCCTGGAGCCGTTCGATCTTGCCAACACCCAGTTGCTGATCCAGCGCTACGAGGACGACCTGAAGCGTGACGACGGCTGGTTATACGTCGGCTTCCAGCGCCGCGTGCGCCGCCTCGCCGTCGGGCAGATCACCGACGCGTTCCTCGGCTCCGACGCGATGATCGAGGACTTCGAGGGCTACAACGGTCGGCTATCGGATTACACGTGGGAGTACAAGGGCGAGGCCAATTTCCTTTCGCCGTTCATCCGGCGCGACGAGGCGACGCTGTCAAACGTGGACCCGAAGAACGACCCGGATGGCTTCAAGTTCATCGAGATGGGCGGCCGCGGCAATTGCTTCCCGCTGGTACCGTGGCAACTGCGCAAGGGCTACATCGTGGAGGGCGTGCCGAAAGACAAGAACCACCCGCTCGCAAAGCGCGTGTTCTACTTCGATGCCGAGACGATGACGATCCCGATCATCCAGGTATTCGACAAGAAGGGCGACCCGTGGAAATGGTTCCCGATCTGCAAGACACATCCCGAAACGCACCTGCCCGGCAACCGGGAATCCGGTGTCGCAGTCGAAGACTGCGCCGTATTTTTCGATGAACAGGCCGATCACTGCACGACGCTGCAGTTCAAGAGCCTGATCAACTCGGAAGACACCGACCCGCTGCTGTTCAACGTGCAGAATCTGCGCAAGACCGGCCGCTAGGCCGCACCAGCAGTTTCTCCACCATCGCCGCCGGGCGCTTGCCCGGCGGCTTTTTTTTTGGATGATGGGGGACAGTCCTGCCTGTCGGGAAGCCTCGACAGCGAACACTCGCCACGGGGGCGGGAAGCAGGAGTGTCCCCAGGGGGTAAGTGATGGCACTCACATTCAGCGTCGCGATGCAGGGCAGCTACCCGATCCGCGACTACATCGACAAGGCGCAGCGCATCGAGTCGTGCGGATTCGACGAGGTTCACGTCTACGACGACCTGATGTTCAAGCCCAGCTGGCCGCTGCTGACGCTGATCGGCGAGCACACCGACACGATCCGGGTCGGGCCCGGCATCATCACGCCGCAGATCGTCCACCCGTGCTATCACGCCGGCAACCTGGCGGAGCTCGACGAGTTGACCGGCGGTCGCGCCGTCTGCGGCATCGCGCGCGGTGCATTCTGGGAGTTCCTCGGCATCGAGAAGCAGAAGAAACCGATCACGATGGTCCGCGAGGCGATACAGGTGATCCGGCGGCTGCTGTCCGGCGACCGCACGCCGTTCCACGGCGAGTGCTTCACCTGCACCGAGGAACTGTTCTTCAGGTTCGAACCGGTGCGCGAAGACGTGCCGATCTTCATCGGCACCTGGGGCCCGAAGATGTGCCAGCTCGCCGGCGAGATCGCGTCGGGCGTCAAGTCCGACGGCCTGTGGAACCCGGACTACGTGAAGATCCTGCGCGAGAACATCGAGATCGGCGCGGCCCGCAGCGGCCGCGATCCCGACGAGGTCGAGATCATCGCGGGCCCGCTGAGCTCGATCTCGGCGGACGGGGACCTCGCGCGAGAGACCGCGCGCCGCGTGCTGGCGGTCTACCTCCCCTACCTGCGGCCGATGACGGACGTCGCCGGCATCCCGGAGGAAGAAATCGACGCGGTTCGCGATGCGGCGAGCCGCGGCGACTTCGCGGGCGGCGCACGACACGTATCGGACCTGGCCGTCGCCAAGTGCTCGGTCTCCGGCACGCCCGACGAGGTCATTCCGCAGATCGAGGCGATGGCGGCCGCGGGGGTCACGCACGTCGCGTTCGGCCACTGCCTCGGCCCGGACTTCGACGCCGCGCTGGACCTGCTCGGCAAGGAAGTACTGCCGCATTTTCGGAGCTGACGACATGAACAAACTCGTTTACGGTGCCGCGCTGCTTGGGTCCGCGGTCGGGCTGATCGGCGGTTGCGCCGCCAGTCGTATCTGCGCGCCGGGCGCGACCCAGGCCTGCGCGTGCTCGGACGGCGCGCAAACGGCGCAGATGTGCCGGCAGGATGGCGGAGGCTGGGAAGCGTGCGCCTGCCCCACGACCTATCGCATCTGGGAAGATCCCGCGACGGGACTGAGCTGGCAGGATCCGCAGAAAGACGCATACGCGAAGGGCTATGAGGGATTGACCCAGCCCGACGCCGAGCGCTACTGCCGGGAACTGGTACTCGGCGGCTACGACGACTGGCGGCTGCCGGACATCGACGAACTCCGCACCCTGCTTCGCGGGAACCCGAGCCACGAAGCCGGCGGCGCCTGCCCGGTGCGCGACGGGAGCGTCAAGGGCGCGATGTACGATCCGGCATGCGTTCAGGCCCCCGACTACGAGGGCCCCGCCGCCGGCGGCTGCTACTGGAATCCGGAGCTGACGGGCCCCTGCGATCGCCGGGACATCGCCGACGAAGGCGAGCGCGCGCTGGAGACGGTGTCCGCGACGGTCGCGGTAGACGACAACTTCTGGAAGGCCGATGTGCTGTTCGACCAGGGAACCGCGGTATTCAACCACCGATACAGCCTGGCCGAGGTCCGCTGCGTGCGGGACGGCCCCAGCGCACCGCTCGCGTGTGCCGAAGGCGAAGCGCAGGCCTGCGCGCCAGGGTCGACGCGGGCGTGCGGCACCGGGAATCGGCCCGGGTCACAGGCGTGCGCGCCGGACGGTCTGTGCTGGTCCCCGTGCGAGATCACCGCGTTCACGCCGTCGCCGCCGATCGAGGACGTCAGCGGCCGGTGCGACCAGCTGAACCTGGAGATCGTGGTCCCGGAAAAGCTGCCGGCACCGGCGCAGATGCTCGTCGCGTTCCTGTACGACGCGAAGACCTGGTCGTTCCCGACGAAGCGGCCGCCGGACGGGGGCACGGACTACAACCAGGTCCTGAATCCGGATATCGACGCGGGCAAGCCGCTGCAGATGAAGCTCCCGGCGACCTCCTATTATCGCGACCGCTGTATTGCCCCCGGGGAGTACAAGATCTACGTCGCCGTGTTGCAGAGCAATGAATGGCCGCCGTGGCCGAAAGTCCCCGGTGATTACGCGTGGGGACGGGAGCAACAGGCATTGACCCTGCAGACGGGCGAACAGCAGATCCTCGACATGGAGATCGTCCTCGAACCGTTCGACGCCAATGCGGCACCGGCGCAATGAGCGTGGCGTTTAACGCATCGGTCCGTCTGCCTGCCGGCGCATTTGTGCTGGTGCTCGCTGCATTGTCGAGCGCGGCCGACGCCGACGAGCCGTCCTACCGCACCGAGCTGGCGGTCACGAAGGCGGCGTTCTATAGCGTCGACGAGAGCGGGCGTTCGAGGCGCGAAACCGCGCCCACGGTGGCGGTCATCGGCGATCCGGATTCTCTCGCCTTCGATTCGCCGTACCGGGTGCGCGCGCGGACCCAGCCCGCCCCGCGATCCGATCGCGGCCGCACTGACAAGATCGCGGCCACCGGCCACGAACGAGTCGACGACCCGTTCGAAGAGCATCGATGCGAGCGGCTCGGTTTCTATTACACGAAGGACGGCCGCTGCGTCGCCCCCGCTTGGGGCAACTTGCGGCGTCGCGACGAGGCCCCTCCTCGCCAGGCGAAGCGGTACCGCTTCGATGTCCCCGGCGACACAAGAAAACGCCCCGCCGCCGAGGCGACGAGGCGCAGTGTTCGCAACGGGCGCTAGCGCCTAGAACGCGAACCGGGCGGCGAGCTCGACCCGGCGCGGCTGCCGGAAAGAGATCTCGTTGCAGCCGCAGAGCGTCGCCAGGTTGAAGCCCTGGATGCCGGCGAAATCGTCGGTCAGGTTGCGGCCGGCGAGGCTGACGTTCCAGGCTCCCTCCGGGCTGGTCCAGCCGAGCACCGCGTTGACGAGCGTGTAGCTGTCGTACTGGTCCGCGTCGAAGTTGCGCAGGTTGTAGAAGAACTCATCGGACCACGTGAAGTCGCCCTGGATGCTCAACGAGCCGCTGCCGCCAAGCTGCCACTCGTAGCGCGCCAGCCCGGCGACCTGCGTCTCCGGCGCATACACCGGCTTGACGTCCTTGCAGATGACCGGGCTGTCAGACGAGCACGGTTGGGCTTCGCCCGGCAACGGTGCCCGGAACGGCACGTCCTCGACCGTCGCGTCGAACCAGCCGGCACTCAAGAGCAGGTCCAGCCCGTCGATCGGCGAGGACTGGATCTCGAACTCGAAGCCGTAGGTCTCCGCATCCGCGTTGATCACGATGCCGCCCACGCCGGTGAACAGGAAGGCCTGGTAGTCGCTGTAGTCGTAGTAGAAGAACGTGCCGTTGATACGCGTCGTGCCGCCGGCCCAGGTCGACTTGAAGCCGGTCTCGAAGCTGTGCAGCGTCTCGTCCTCATACGGAATCAGGTCGACCGGCAGCGGCAGGCCACCGGCGAGCTGCGCGTTGAAGCTGCCGGCCTTGACGCCGCGGTTCAGGCCCGCGTACAGCAGCCAGTTGTCGTTCGGCCGGTAGTCGACCTGCAGCTTGCCGGCCCACAACGGATCGCTCGTGCTATCGGTGAATGGTTGCCCCATGTCGGGCCCGATGGTTATCGGCGCGGGGATCGGCGCGTTTGAGTCAACCTGATGAACAGTTCTGGAGTTAGAGTTGTAGTAGATGTTCTGCGCGAAGACGTAGTCCTTCTTCTCGATGATGCCGCGCAGGCCGGCGACCAGCGTGACCTTGTCGACGATCTCCCAGTCGAACTGGCCGAACAGCGAGAACGAATCGGTCTCCAGCGTCGCGTCGGAACCGAGGTCGAATGGTGTGCCCATCAGCGGACCGCCACCGCCCGCGACGACCACACTGTTGGCCGGAAACTTCAGGCCGTTCAGCGACGTGCTGTCGATATAGAGATAATAGAAGCCGGTGAGCCAGGTCAGCCGATCGGAGCTACCGTTCAGGCGGAATTCCTGCGAGAAGCTGTCCGCGTCGACCCCGGCATAGTTCGCCGACTGGTTGACCGGCGCCGAGTCCACGTCGATGAACAGCAGTTTCTCGTAGGTCTTCCAGTCGCTGATCGAGGTGAACGTCGTGGTTTCGGACCAGTCGAACTCGACGCGCAGCATCGCGCCCGAGGTTTCGGTCTCGCCGCTGTCGGCGAACGCGAAGTCGCCGGAGAACGTCCACTCCTCGCCGTCCGGGTCCTTGTAGCCGAAGAAGTCGCCGCCCGGTGCCGGCGTGAAGGTGTTGTCGACCCGGAACGTATCGATCGCGCCGGGCGGGCCACCCAGGAAATTGTCGAGCACGCCGTTGTTGTCCTGGTCGGAACCGCAGTCCGTCACGCCGTCACCACAGATGCTGCGGCGCACGTCGTCGGAGGCGATATCGATCACGTTGACGATCTCGCCGGCGGACTCGGTATAGAAGCCGTTCGAACTCGGGGCGCCGCCGTTGTAGACGGTCGTGGTCGGCTTCGACTGGTACGGGCCCGTCGCGACATCGGTCTTGGCGTAGTTGCC
>JABAOE010001205.1_pt2 | contig 18633 bp, 15 predicted proteins | sample 7062141 | NCBI WGS metagenome assembly JABAOE01 (sample SAMN14538627, study PRJNA623070) | marine sediment metagenome | biome: marine biome [ENVO:00000428]; feature: marine pelagic biome [ENVO:01000023]; material: deep marine sediment [ENVO:00002113] | place: India: Gulf of Khambhat ... | reverse complement strand
CTGCTCCTGCAAAGTTCTCCATTGGATGATCTCCTTTCCTGCTATTAGGCTTGTCATGTACACTACGACAAAACCCGAGACGGAGACCATTCCGTTTATGGGATCATTTAATGAGCTAGTTAAACGCGTCTTGGACGGTTAAATGAAGCTTAGGGAGTTCTATTGAAGGAGAATTCAGTTCAATCCTAGAGCGTAGACAACTAGGGTCGGCGACACAACATCTGAAATTCCCACAGAAAGATTGTGCAGAATGAAAAGTCCGACCCTGGCTACCTCCCCTGGCACTTGGGATAGGTAAGGGGATCGGTCTCATAGACTTTCCTGATGAAGTAGGACCAGCGCTTTTTTAACTCGTCCGTCCGATCGAGGGAGACCTCGAAGCCATGAGGCTCGACCTTGCGTGGTCTTCCTCCCGCAAGCCGGAAGATGCTGCGCATCGAAGGCATCGTACTGAGCATCACGTTCGGAGGCATCGGTGATGGTCGCGTCGGGAGGCTGTCTGCGACGTTGCCTCCCCCGGTGGCCTTGGCCGCAGCGAGCCGTACCTGAGAATCAGATGACCGGTCTAGTCGAAGGAGACGACGCCAAAGTCCGGCTCAACGCCGAGATACACTTGTCCAACGGTTCCGTAGCGGGCCTCGGACGCGAACACGTGATGTCTCATAGTCTGGATGTCTCGGAAGCAACGCTCCAGGGGGCTGGACATACGGATCGACGTGGTTCCGGCGATGCGACAAGCGAGGTCTGTCGCCCGCACTGCGCTCGCCATCGCGTGCGTGCTCCCGAGCAGGAGGTCTGCTTTTTGATTTGCCGAGTGGGGCTCCCCGGCAAGACATCGTTGCCATGCTTCGCTCACCGTGTGCAGAAGCAGCAAGCGGCCGGATCGCAGGATCGCTTCGGCCTGACCCAGCTGGATCTGAGCGGACGAGCGCTCCTTGAGAAGGCCGGTCGCCGTCACCGGATTCTTCGTCAGTATAACCTTGGTCACCTCTTCGAGCGCTCTTCGCGCCACACCAAGCATCGGCGTTGGAATACCGGTCCCCGCGGCTCCCACCAGTGGCATCCGATAAAGCGGCCCTTTGTAGTGAGACCCGCGTCTGTAATCTGGCTGCATTGGAAAGGTTCTGACCTTGGGGATGAAAACGTTCTTCACCTCGATGTCGTGGCTGCCCGTGCCTCGCATACCCATCACGTGCCAGGTGTCGATGATTTCGCACTGGTCGGCAGGAAAATAGACCATCCGCATCTCGGGCTCGCGATCGGGATGCCTGTCAGCATCCACCACGGCCGTGCAGGAGATCCAATCAGCGTCCTGGCAGTTGCTGACGAACGGTGCGCGGCCGGAAACGTTGTATCCGCCATCTACTTTTTTTGCGGCCAGCGGACGTCCAAACTGAGCGGCGATCACCACGTCTCCACCCTTGGCGTAGATTTCCTCGGCGCCTTCGTCGGGGAGACGTGCACAGAAGAAGGCCCAGTCCACCGGGTTTTCCAATGTCCACCCGGCCGCAGAGTCGTGACGACCGACCTCTTCGACGACGAGCGCGCGAGTGATCGGGTCTGACTCCAATCCGCCGAAGGATTTCGGTGTGGCCATCTTCAAAAGACCCGTCTCTTTCAACGCGTCCAAGACTGGCTTCGACAGGCGTCGTTCCCGCTCCGCTTCGTCTGCGTGTTTACGGATGAGCGGCCCGATCTCTTGCGCCGCGTCTATCAGCGTCTTGTCTGCTTCGAAATGCATTTCCTTCTCCTTTGCGTTATGACCTTAGGGGTTGAATTAGGAACGTCATCACTTTCTGGTAAGAGGTCAAGGTGCGGATGGTCGCTTCCTCATCTCTCCCCATCAGACGACTGTAACCTTCAACATCCGCACTAAGAATGGCGGTGAGTTTGCGTTCCATAACCGATACTCTATTGGAGTGAAACTAAGAGACCAATATCACAGGGGAAAAAGCTGTCAAGGACGACAAGATGCAATTAATCGACGCTTTAATTGCGTTTCAGGTATGATTCATTTCATGGGCTAATCAACTGCGTCCTGCCGTCTTCTTGACCTGTTTCGTGGTGTCATACCCAGCCTGAATAGGCTGACCAGCATACTCAATAGTTAGAATTATATTTTCCCTAGTAGTAACGGTTGACAATACTATTGCGATACGATAGTATCGGTTGGTGATCAAGTCGTTTAAGTGTTCTGAGACTCAAAAAATATTTCAGGGCAAGTTTTCTCGGCGCTTCCCTAAAGATATCCAGCGTGTAGCCGCACGGAAACTTGAGATGCTTGCTGCAGCTTCTCAGCTCAATTCCCTGAGGGTTCCTCCGTCGAATCATCTTGAGAAGTTGAAGGGGAAACGATTTGGTCAGCATAGTATCCGGATTAATGATCAATGGAGGCTATGCTTCGTTTGGACTGACGGTGATGCTTTTGATGTTGAGATCGTGGATTATCATTAGAAGGTGGAAATTATGAGCAAGAGAGATTTTGCACCTATTCATCCTGGTGAAATCCTCCTGGAGGAATTTTTGAATCCTATGGGGATCTCACAGTATCGCCTGGCGAAGGACATTAGTGTTCCCCAGCGGCGTATAGGCGAGATTGTCCAGGGAAAGCGAGCGATTACCGCAGATACTGCTCTTCGTCTCGGTCGGTTCTTTGGCATGGAGGCGCAGTTCTGGCTAAACCTACAGGCACGCTATGATCTCTTAAGGGCGGAAGATGAATTATCGAGCCGGCTTAAAAAAGAGGTCCGGCCCCATGCGGCATAGAGCATGAAGAAATTCTAAACACAGGCTTGAGGCAGACCTTCGTCCCGCCGCTTGATGGGCGGGACTCGGCTGCTCAGCCTGAGTGTTAGGCCTTGCCAGCAGAATCGCCCTCAGGACGCATTAATTGCATCCTGCGATAAATATGGACGTATCTTTGGTTGGTTTCTTGACCGGTAGCTCGGCAGGACTGATCTCTAACCCAATTCCTTTAATTCTGTTTCCACCTGCTGTACTGATTTCAGCACGAGCGGGTAGTTAGCTTGTCTGACCAGTAAAAACCAGGCCAGGCGGGCGGCAGCCCAGGCGTCTTGGCCCATCCACCGACAGCACCACCGTGTCTCCCCAGGCACCCGTATACCGGCGGCCATCTGCATCAAAAGTCAGGCTTGGCTTGAAGATGAAAACCCAGCCGGAAGCCATGAACTGATTAAACGTCGCCTCGTCCGCGTGTCCGGTGACCAGGGGCCCGTCGGATCCGAGGCCTCGACCATGCATCATCAGCTGTCCTTTGATGTTCCGGTATCTGGACCAGCTGGGAAGGAGTTTCGTAGCTTTCGCTGTGCAGAAGTTATCCATCTCGCGAACGGTCATACCAACCCTGAGAGCTTCGAAGCAGCGTTGCCAGTACTCGGAGTGCATCGAGTAGAGATCTTTGTAAACCGGATCGCAGTCCTGCACGGCAAAGGGCTGCACCCCCTGGGCATGATATCCGCCGTAAGCGGCTTCGATTTCGTTAACCATCACATAACCCCGTTCCAGGGTACCGTGGCTGGCACGGGTCAAGGTCTCAGGATGGAGACCGCTCCCCCAATGGTTATGGAACGGCAGCTCGCTCCCCCCCATGACGATCTCGCTGATGGAAGCACCCCAGGCTTCGTAGTCCTTGGTGCCGGGCTTGGCCACCTGCTCTACCCGGCGGATCGCCCGCTCCACGAGTTCCGTACTCTTAGAAAGAAACGCGATCTCCTCTGCACTCTTGATAATTCGGAGATCCTGCAGCTGATAGGTGAAATCCACCCACTCCACATCCGGAAACGCATCCGTCAGGGCGCGCATGAAACCATGGAGAACGATGCCTTCCGGTGCCCGTACGTAATCGTGAAGCCCCACGATGCCCACCCGTCTTCGGGGCAGAGGAACCTCTCTCAGCTTACCCACGACTCCAGCGCCGTAGGCCCGGCGAGCCTCCCGGAGATCCGTGACCCAATCCTGAACATGGCGCCACCGTTCGCAACTGGTGGCTACCGCTGCCACCTCTCCGTGCAATGGAAACACGCAGGCGATATCGGCGTCGCCCCCTCCGCCCACATGGGACAGATAACGGGCCTCCGCTTGGAAATGGGTGGAATGACCGGTATTGTTCGGCGCGATGAGACAGTCCAGGTTTTCCCGCTCCATGGCCTGGCGCACGGCGGTCCAGCGCCGGTCACGCTCGGCGTAACTGAAACGAGGTTGATCGTAGAGTTGTTCTTGGCCCATGAAAGTCGTTCCTCCTGGCGAGATAGTCGATCGAAAACAGATGATCGGTAACGAAGCGAGCGGAAGTCTAGTCCGGTTAAATCAGCCTTGCAAGAGTAAGTCGGGTCGACACAAAAAGGCTCTGAAACTTAACAATATTTTTGAGGGGGGGTGATTGTTTTTCCCCTTCCTATGGATTAGCATACCCACAGATGCTAGCTGCGTGCAAAAGATTTTTTTCAGGCCTAGTTACGCTCCTGCTCGGAGTGGCCGTCCTCCTTGTGGAGCCATCACCTGCCTGGGGTAAGTGCCGCGATCCGGAGGTGGCGCGTTCCTTTGGCTCTTTGGCCTATGCCGCCCAGCCGGATGCGACCATTCAATACTTCGGCCACAACTTCTTTCTGATCACGACGAAGAAGGGCACCGCCATTGTTACCGATCCCCTCGGGCCGGGGCGCTATCCCACCCCCAATATTGCAAGTGACGTGATAACCATCGGCCGGGAACACTACAACCACAACTTTGTCGATATTATCGGTGGCAATCCGGTTATTTACCGCGGCCTGTCCGACTACGGATGGGGATGGAATAAAGTCAACACCAGCTTCAAGGACGTCTTCATTTACAACGTACCCATTTACCATTACGCCGGCAGCATCGATGCCGTCAAAGGCGCCGCCTTTGTATTTGACCTGGGATCACTGTGCATTGCACACCTGGGCGACCTGAGCCAAAAGCTGACCGAACAACAACTCAAAATGTTGGGCAAGGTGGACGTTGCGCTCACTCCCATAGGCGGTTGGCGCACCATGGCACCGGACCTGGCGCGGGAAGTTCTTCAGCAGATAAAGCCCAAGATCGTCATTCCCATGCATTACAGGGATCCCTATGCGTTGGAAGAGTTTACCCAGGGAATGAGGGCCGAATACCTGGACACGGACACTCTCGTGGTCAGCAAGGACGGCCTACCGTCCGCTATGGAAATCAAGGTCCTGAATTTCGATCAGGGCATTAGCTACGAATAAACTACCTGGGCTCCAACTCGTTAACCTCGCGGTAGAAGGCCATCATTACGTTTTTCCTATCCCCGACCGGTATCCTTCTAGTACTGTCCCTGATTTCTAGTGTCGGCTGCTCAACCACGGACTGGGAATCCTCCCATGGCCTCGATCACAGGCTGACGGGAAAGATCTGGGACGTTAACCGAAACACATTCATCGACAAGCCCACTCTTGAGAAGCGCATGGCCGGGGCCCGCTATATTATTTTGGGGGAAAACCACGACAATGCCGATCATCATCGGCTACAGGCCGATATGCTTCGCCGGCTGGTTAAGGCCGGGCGTCGTCCGGCGGTTGGATTTGAGATGCTCGATCTCGACGACGAGCCGACCATTGCTCAACACCTCGCAATGGCTCCCAGAGATGCCAAGGGTCTCGGCGACGCATTGAACTGGGGGAAACGGGGTTGGCCCGATTGGCGATACTATCAACCCATCGCCCAGATCGCTTTGAATGCGGGTCTCCCTATTTTTGCTGCGAACCTTCGCCGGTCTACTACGAGAATCCTTCGCCGGCAGGGCATTGAAGGACTGCCCTCGGAGTTGGTCCATGAACTTGGACTTGATCGTCCCCTGCCTCCTGATTTAAGGAAAAGAATGGCAAACGACATCCGGCAGGCTCATTGCGGGTATGCCCTAAAAGACTATCTGGAGAATATGATAGCGATCCAACGCGCCCGGGACACACGTATGGCAGAACGAATGATTGAAACGGGTCGTGGCGACGGGTCGGTGCTGGTGGCGGGAGCCGGGCACGGACGGACGGACTACGGTGTACCTGCCCATCTCCGAGCCATGGGGGGGGACCGGTCCATTTTTAGTCTGGCTTTCATGGAAGTCCAAGACGGGCAGTCCAGTCCAAAGGAATTTGCCGCTGGATATGAGGGCGGCCATTTGCCCTTTGACTACATTTGGTTCACGCCGCGCCGTAACTCGCAAAACCCATGCGACGAATTCAAGAACCAGCTTGAACGTTTAAGGGAAACAGATCAAAAATCACGCAAAGAGGACCGCCCATGACTCGAACCTATGGCATGATTTCCGGGGACAGCCACCTGGAAGTACCCTGTGACTGGTGGACTCCAAGAGTGCCGGAAAGGTACCGGCAGCAAGCGCCTCGAAGGATCACAATGGCGGGTGGCGGAGATGGATTCGTGGGAGAAGGATCGCCGGTCATCTTCGGTGGCACGGGGCATTACGCCGGGAAAACCCCCGAAACTTTCAACCCGATGGTGGCTGAGGATATGAAAGCGGCGGTTGGGTCCGGGGCCGCGGAGCAGCGTCTGAAGGAACAGGATGCCGACGGGGTGGATGCCGAGCTTTTGTTCCCAAGCAACACGGCCATGAAAGCCTGTCGCGGCATTCAAGATGATCGCGCCTTTGCTGCGGTGATTCACGCCTACAATGAATACCTGGCCGAGGAGTACTGCGCTCACGATCCCGAACGACTTCTCGGCGTCGGGGTCCTCCCGCTTCGTGGCCTGGAAACAGATATCAGGGAGATGGAGTATTGCAAAAAAGCTGGGCTCGCAACGGTAGTGATGGGCCGTTACCCCGGCGGAAACACCTATCCCACTCCGGAAGACGACCGATTCTGGGCCGCGGCCATAGACCTGCAAATGCCTCTATCCATTCACACGTTTCTGGGCAATGTTCGCGGTGGCACCTTTCTCCCCTATCCCAAAAAGCCCGAGGGGGAGATTACCGACGACGATTTTTATCAACGGATGTACCGTCACGCCAAGCCCCATGCGGGAGGCGTTGAAGCGCTGCAGATGGTGATGGCAGGTGTGTTTCACCGGTTTCCCAAGCTCCGCATCTACTGGGCCGAGAACAACGTGGGCTGGCTACCCTATTACTACCAGCATATCGACCTCGAGTGGGAACGGAACCATCACTGGGGCGAGCGGCTCTTCGGGGCCCTGGCGCTGGACCGGCCACCTAGTGAGTACATAAAGGAATACGCTTATTGGGGTTTTTTTGATGATTCAGTTGGGATCAATCTGCGCCATGAAGTGGGGGTGGACCGGATCATCTGGGGCAGCGATTTTCCTCACGTCGTAACACCGTGGCCCAGGTCACGCGAGATGCTGGCGCGGCAAATGTCGGAAGCCACCGAGGAAGAGAAAATCAAGATGACGTCGACGAACCTGATCGACTTCTTGCACATTGAAGCAACGGCTAAAAACTCGGGGATTTAGCCAATTCAAAATTAAAAAGGAAAAATGCAAAGTTTATTTAGCGTTTGTGCTTATCTTTCTGTCTCTAAACGAGTGGTTACTTTCGTCTTGCTTCTGCCTTCTAACTTTCCCATGACTAACATGGTTTCTCGTATTTACGATAATTGAACCAATGATTCGCGCAATTTCGTCTGCCTCCTTCAACAGGGAACTACATGCTTCGTTCGAACTATCCCCAGATTCCCTTAACAGCCGCAACCAATAAATAGTTTCACGGGCTTTCTTGAGGGCAATATTGCACTTGCTGATGAAGTCCGCTTTACTCTGCCTAGCTTGAGCCTCTTCTACATTTGCCCCAATCGAGGTCCCAGCCCTAAATAACTGACGCGCTAAAATTTGGTCTGTTCCACGTTTTCTATCGAGGTCACGACATAACGTTAGGATTCTCACGGCAAAGGAGAAGGTACGTTCCTTGATGTCCCTATGTTTGCTTACCACATCAATCCCTAAGACTCTCTTATCGCATATGGTTATTTTATCTCACGTTTTTATACTTTTTATTTTTTGACTTTTACTTTTTCTTTCTCCCTCTTTCCTTTTACTTTTTAATTTTTAATTCTCCTCTCCTACCTCTCCCATTGACCGGAGTGGATTGCGTCCACGCCATTTTTCATGATTTCAAAGATGGTCTTGGCTGCGCTGGGTCCACCCGCTTGATCCAGAGCACGGGCTTCGTATCCGGCGATGGAATAGCTCACGTAAATCCGTCCATCCGCCTCGGGACCGGTCTGCCCGCCGATAACAGGAATCTTGAGCTCTTTGCAGACCTGTGTGTAGATCTCGATAGACACACTCGTGAGATCGATCATTTTCGCACCGGCATCTTCCAACTTGTGGGCCCATTTCAGAATATGTTCGCGATCTGCAGGGGTTCCGTGAAGGCCTGTGCTCGCGGGCCCCGCTGGAAAACCCAGCTGAGGATAAACCGCAAGGCCGGTATCGACAACGGCTTGAACGTCGTCGAACAATTCCTCTTCCTGCTCGCGTATGTCCACCTTTGTCATGTCGGCTCCGACCTCGTCTTTAAGACGCCGCGCAGCCTTGGCAACCTCCCTGGGCCCGCCCTTACATGTGGCCGTGGGAAGATCGACGTTCACCACCGCTCGCTTGGCGGCCCGCACCACAGCCTTGGCGAAGGGAATCATGTCCTCCAGTGTGCAGTCATCGGCATTGGCATGTCCAAGGAACCGCCTTCCCAGGCTATCACCAACGGATAACAGGTCCGCCCCTGCCCGTTCGCAAATTTGCGCCATTTGAAAATCGTAAACGACGGTTGCCGCGATCTTGTTCCCTTCGCGCTTCATCTGCTGCAGGTCATTAACGGTCAATTTAGCCATGGGGCTACCTCCCTGGTATTAAGGATTTGTTCTTCGAACGGATGGCAAACAGCCCGAAGTGGGCGCCCAGTCTAGTGCGCTTCTGTGACGCTTGCAAGCAGTTGGTGACTTAGTTTTCAGCACCCTTAACCAGTTATTCACCCTCGCTCTCGGGGGTAGCCCAACCATGAGGAATGAGCGACTCTTCGCTTTCAAAGGAAAACCTACAGTAGGATCACAAACAGCCAGACAACAACCGACAGTACAATCGCAACGAACACAGCCGCTGAACCGCAGTCCTTGGCCCGGCCCGCAAGCTCATGCCGCTGCGGACCGATTCGATTTACAACCGCCTCAATGGCGGTATTCAACATTTCCACAACTATGACGAAGAGCCAGCACCCGATCAGAAGGGCGTACTCGATGCCATTTTGCCCCAGCCAAAAAGCAAATGGAATGAGAACCAGTAATACGAAAAGCTCCTGGCGAACGGCCGGCTCGTTACGAAAAGACGCACGAAGTCCCGCTCATGAATAGCCGGTCGCTTTGATTAGGCGAACCCAGGGATTATTCGTAGAACTCACCTAACGTTCAGTTAAGAACTTTGCCTGTTTCAACTTCAGTTGAAGTTCAGCGGGCCCTTGGGAGGGGCCCGCCCCCGGAGATTTGTTTGTAAATCCGAGCGATCTTGGGATCTCTGGAAAGCTCCCGGATGGCGCGGTGAATCTCTTCGCCGGTAACCGGGTCAGAGGGTTGGCCGGTCAAATGTTTGTATTCCATGGCAAACTCCGGATCCTTCCAGACCTGTCGGAAGGCTTTTTGCAGGGCCTGGACGGCCGCACCGGGGATACCTTTCGGCGCCAGGAAGTTGGTGCTGCCGGGTTTGATGGAGTTGTGAAACCGTATGACTGCTCGTTTCAGTTCCGTATCGGCAAAATCGTCGAGGTGAGGTCTACGGGGGAAACCAGGGACCCATTCCGCACCGCGTCCCTTTACGTTTCTCACCACGATAGGAACCGTATAGCCTTTTTTCAATTTCTTGAGTCCGTCACGCCATAGGAAGCTATAGACGTTTGTGGTATGCGCATCTGCCTCACCCCGGGTCAAAGCCGTAATAATATCTTGACTGCTGTAGCCAACCAGGAATTTGGGATCCTTGAGCTCCAGGACATAGGCGATTAAGCGGTCCAGGATGTACTGAGGATGGCCGATGGTCCTCTGCCCGAATCGCATTCCTTTATAGGCCTTGAGTTTCTCAATCGTATCCAGCCCCAGCTCCGGCCGCACTTCCACAGCATAGGGTCCTCCGCCATAGCCGGTACCAAAGTAGATAAAGTCGTCCAACTTGAAACGGGCTTCCGGGGCTTTGAACACGGCGCTATAAAACATGCCGGTTCCGATATTCGCGATGGTGAGTCCGTCTCGCTTGGATACATTGGCCATGTAGTTAGCCGCCGCGGCGCCGTCCGCTCCGGGCACAAATTTGTAGACCACCGTGGGATGACCCGGCAGAAGCTTGCTCAAATGCTGGGCTTCAATCTGTGTACGGAGGTGCCCGGCGCCACCCGGCCGGTAGGCCACCACCACTACCAGCTGTTTGTCCTCATAGAACGGCGCCGCCGAGGCCCGATTGGCTGGGAAAACCAGAACCAGGGTCAGAATGAGCAGTCCGCCTGCCCTAATTAATCTGTTAGCCGCCTTCATTTGACTCGATCCTATTACTAGTTCCAGCCACCCCAGGAGTCAAGGACTTCCATTGCCCATTCGACTGTCTCGCCCGGCACGACGTTATCCTTTGTCTGACCCTGACCGTCTATCCACGCCCCCAAAGCCGCCTGGATGCGACCCGGGCGCCCTCCGTCAATGCCTGGAGTTTTGCCCAAATTACGCTGTTGGGCATGTCTGCAAAACGAGCGATGCTGGCAAAACCGCAGTCCACCCCGCCGATGACCCTTTCACGCCCAACGATGCCGGCAAAGCGCTCGATTCGCTGCGCCACGAGTTCCGGATGCTCCACGGTGGCCGTGGATTGAGTCACCACTCCGGGAATGAGGAGAGTCTCTTCGGGGAGCTTGACTCCTTCCCACAGTTTCCATTCGTGTTCATGGCGCGGGTTGGAAGCCTCGAAGGAATGAGCCCCCGCATGGATCTTGGCGACCAGATCAATGACATTTTTGAACTCCAGATCATGGACCCGGGGGCCAAAGGCGACACTATAACAACTGTGGAAGCGTATCCTGTCCCGGGGCAGGTCCCGGAGGGTGTGATTCAGCAACTCCACATGCTTCTCTGCCCAACTTCGATACTGTTCGAGGCTTAGCTCCGGTCTACGCATGTAATGGGTTAGCAGCTGTGGATCGTCCACCTGCAATAGGAATCCGGAATCGATAATCCCTTTGTACTCCTCGTGCAGGGCATCAGCGATGGCCACCTCGTATTCCTCACCGGTCCGGTAGTACTCGTTGGGCCGGCGATAGGCGATCTGGTTGGGAGAAATGGCAGGGATAAAGGCCTCCTCCACTTTCACCAGGTTCAAGGCCTGTTTAAGATTCTTTATGTCCCTCTTGAGCTGTTCGTGACCCTTGTATTTGATTGGACCGGTGCAAACGGGTTGTAGGGGTCGCTCCCCTGCCTGAGGTCTCCGCACTGCTACTTCGGGTTGATAGTATTCGGGAAACGCAAGAAATTCTCTAGAACCCGCCAGGTAGTGGCTGGTCTTGTCGACATCACTCTCCGGAACTTCTTTCAGCTCGAACCCTGAAATCCGCTCGTCCACATAAAGAATAAAACTGGGCTTGCCTACTTCTCCATCGTTAACGACATCGAGTCCAACGTCTGCTTGCCGGCGAACCGTTTCGGAAACGGCTTCCGGCAAACGGGCTTCAAACGCGTGCTGATCGACGGATCGCCCTTTCATCTTCGCACTAAGAATCTCAAGCATATCGTCAGGGCGCGGCAGGCTACCCACATGGGTCGTCAAAATTCTTTCAGAGCTGTGCCTCATTCGACTCCCTAATATCCAAAATCTAAAATCGAAAATCTAAAATTCTTCTACTTATTCTTTCACGATATTAACTTCTGCCGTGACGCCATTTTTTTTCAAGGCTTCCAGGTATTCCTGTTGAATCTCAGGTGGCTCCTCATCAAAAGGGATCATGTAATGGAGCGGGGTACGATATCGGTCCTGGCTGTACTTGGGACTCCTGCCGCGCATGGCGAAGTGTCGCATGGTGGAGTGACCGGTATTGAAGTGACCATGAAACATGAGGTCTCCGGGTGAATAGATGGAACCCGGCCGGATCTCGAAACGCTGGCGGGGCTCATCCTCGCGCCACACCATGGCAAATCCGGTGCCCTCGGTTACCGTAACGATCGCCCCGGGTCCGTGACGGTGGAATGTGCTTCGACTGGCCACGGGAATCTCCTGGATATGGCACCCATAGGTAGTCCCGGCAAGGCCGAAGCGCATGATCCGGACCCCCTTCCCCTTCATGGGGTAGTCGTCGAGGGCAAAGGTGTTGACGTCCGGAATGAGGTTGGTCTCCCAGCTGCGGATCGTTAGCTGCACGTTGTGCTTAAAAAAGTCGGGTTCGTTGCTGTAGCGATCGTGGAACTGAAAGGGATTACGAAAGATAAACTCTTCATTGTGGAAGAGATTGATCAGATGGGGCAAATTGGTCCCGCCTAGAAACCGCACCGGCTCATCCTTGGAAACGTTGAAGTGCTGATAGGAAACGTTTAGCGGTATGGCAAAGATCGCACCCGGACCCCATTCGAATGTCCTTTTGGCATTTTCTTCGTGCCAGAGGGTGGTGGCGCCACGGCCGGTGGCCACATAAACGAGGGTTTCAAACAGATGGCGTTGGGGCAAGGTCTGGCTTGTGGGAGGTATCTCGCACACGTAAGCATCCGTATCATCCTGCTCCCCCATGTTTAAGTAACAGCCCAGGGCCCCCATCCGCTTCCACGGCTTGACCTCAACGGTCTTGAAGTCTTCCAAAAAATAGCCGCGAATGACCGGAAGCCCTTCCTTTTCCAAAAACGCTTCATACGGGGTCGCTCCCAGATCGATTTTGTCTCTGATGGGAAGTTTCATGAATGGGTTTCCTCCTAATGGGTAGTTCCGACATCAACCTAGACCGGATACACAACCTTCGTCAATAGTAACCACAAGTTATCCTCGCATTGATTTCGCCGACAAGGGCCTGCTTTGAGTGGGTTGGATTTGGGCGGCTGCCAGGACAAATAACGGTGTCACTGAGAGTGATCATGGTAAAACAGCAATAAAGGAAAGTGACGCAGGGGAGCGAGGCGGGAGGCCGCAGGCATCGAACGTGCAGCTTCAGATATTCACAGACCTATTGCCTGCGGAGCTGGCGCCTCATTCCTGTTGCTTTTCTAATCCGTCTGCAATAAGGAAGCGTATCAGAGTTAGGAGGCTCATCCCCATGGCTGAAACGAATCTCTCCGACGTCGTCGTCGAATATCTTATTTCGAAAAACGTCCGTTACATCTTTGGTGTCCTCGCCCACACCTCGTTTTCACTGGCGGATGCCATAGCCAAACGTCCTCAACTCCGCCTGATTAATACGCAGCATGAAGGAGGCGCCGGAAACATGGCCCTCGGATACGCCCGCGTCACCAAGAGACCGGCGGTTTGCCTGGTTTCAGCCGGCGGCGGCGCGACGAATATCGCCACGGCCGTGGCCCAAGCTCATAAAGAATCCGTTCCCCTATTTGTCATTTCCTCTGAGATTCACACACCTTCGGCGGCTCACGGGTACTATTCCTCCTGGCACGGAATCGAACATACCAAGCTGTTCCAGCCCATCACCAAGCAGAGCGTCAAACTCGAGCGGCCGGAAGAGATTGGCACGGTTCTGGACTCCCTCTTTGATCAGACCACCAGAGGCAGACAAGGGCCCGTATATCTCGGCCTTCCCGCCGACCTGCAGGCTGCGGTTCTCCCTGAGCCCGTACGATTCTCGGGAACGAGCAACCTGGTGGCGCCTTCCGTTGATGCTCAATCGGCCGAGTCAGCCGTGGATCAGCTCCTCAAAGCAAGCAGGCCGGTGGTTCTCTGTGGTACGGGTGTCGATTGGTCCGGAGCTGGTGAAGAGGTCCGGGAACTGGCCGAACTCTTGGATTCACCGGTGGCCGTCAGCTACACCGCCAAAGGCGTCTTTCCAGAGAATCATGCTCTCGCCTTGGGATGCCTCGGGGTGGGAGGAAGACCCTATGCCCGTAAGTTTTTCCTCGAATCCGATCTGATCCTGGCCTTGGGCACAACCTTCAGCGAAGGGACAACGCTTCGCTTCAGCCATGAAGCGATTCCGGAAAATGCCAAGATCATCCAGATAGACATTGACCCGCAAGAACTGGGACGGAACTATCCGACCCAACTCTCAATTCAAGCGGATGCAAAGACGGCTTTACGCACGATCATCGACGGCATCAAGAAGCAAAAGCCATCCTCCCCATTCGCTGCGAACAGTGGAAGGGCCCAAGAAGTCCAGGAAGCAAAAAAAGCTTGGCTAGCGGCGCGTAAAGAACAAATATCAAGGCAAGGCATCACCAACGACTCGGTTCTCACCACCTTGAACGAGCTATTAAAGGGGAATGAAACCCTGGTGGGCTCAGGCATGACCGGTGAAGTGGTGCGAAACATCGACGCACGCATGCCCATCGTTCACGCAGGTGAATTTCGAGCCATTGGCACGGCGCTGGCAACTTCCCTTGGCGTTAAACTCGGACGCCCCGACGCACGGGTGGTTTGTGTCACCGGCGATGGATCCTTAATGATGGAACAGCAAGAGCTAGCCACGGCCCGTCTCCACAATATCCCGGTTCTAGTTGTGGTCATGCGCAACAACGCCTACGGCGGAATGAAACGCGATCAGATCAAAAACTACGACGGAAGGGTAATCGGCACCAACCTCTTCGTTCCCGATCTCGCACGTCTTGCCGAATTATTTGGCGGTAAAGGCTATACGGTAACTCGATCTGAAGATGTGAGGCCCACACTTCAAAAGGCGCTTGACTCTGATGATTTTGTCGTTGTCGACATACAACAGGACCAATGACGACGGGCAAAGTACCGTTTCAAAGGGTCGGTCAAGAAAAAGGTGCGCGACACCAATGGGGCTAGTTCAGCGCGCGAACCACGGAGGGCAAACCCATGAGGATAATTGACGCGGACGGTCACATTGAAGAGAGCGGTAGAGACATCAAGCCTTACCTCACTCCGCCCTATGACAGGCGGGAGGGTGCCTTAATGCCCGGACTTGGTCTGGATGCCCGGATGGAAGGCCGTTTCGCCAAAATTGAAGCGAGCAACCTCGAGGTGCGCTTGAAGGACATGGACCGTGAGACCATCGATGTCTCCGTGCTGTTTCCCACAACGAGTTTCGCCGTTAGCAAGGTTTTTGAACGGGAGTACGCAATCGCGTACACCCGCGCCTACAATGATTTCATTGCCAATTACTGCAAACAGAGCCCGCGACTCAAAGCCGTGGGGTTGATCCCGTTTCAGGACGTGGAAGCGGCGGTGAAAGAAACCAACCGGGCCATCACGGAACTGGGCCTGGTGGGGATTGCCGTGGCGACCCAAGGCGTGAGGGAACATCTCGGCTCCCAGACCTACTGGCCGATATACGAGGAGATCCAGCGTCTCAATGTCCCCCTCTGCGTACACAACCGGCGGGAAGGACCCAACGGGGACAACCGTTTCGACAGTTTCCTTTACATGCACACCATTGGCCGGCCGACGGAAAGCGTCATTCAGTTTGTGGGTCTTGTATATGGGGGCGTTCCGGAGCGGTTTCCGAAATTACGAACGGCGTTTCTCGAATGCGGCGTGGGCTGGATCCCTTACTGGTTGGAGCGAATGGACGAGGAATGGGAGAAGCGAGGCAAGGCGGAGGCTCCCCTCTGCAAGGAATTACCTAGTGAGTACATCGCCAACGGTAATTGGTTCTTCGCCACCGAACCGGAGGAAAAGACCTTGCCCTATGTCATGGAATGGATCGGTGACGACAAGATTGTGTTCGGCTCAGACTATCCCCATTGGGACTCCATGTTTCCCCATGTAGTGTCCACCATCAAAGGACGAAAAGACGTGTCGGATACGCCAAAGCAAAAGATCCTATGCGATAACGCGCTGAGGCTTTACGGATTTGACGGCTAGATTGGTAAAAAAGGACAAACTCAGTGGCTGCTAACGAACGGGTTTTGGGTATCGGGGTCATCGGGCTTGGCGGAGCCGCCGTTGCCATGATCCCCAAATTCGCTAAAAACCCCCGCACCCGGATCGCCGGAGCCGCGGATATTGACCAGGAGATCCTGGAGAAGTTTCGCGTTGATTTTCCCGACGCCGAGACCTATCAGAACGCCGCGGGGCTTTGTGAAAGCGCCAAAGTCGATCTGGTTTACATTGCCACTCCCAATCGATTTCACGCCGAGCATGTCCAGATGGCCCTGGAAAACAAGAAACACGTGCTCATCGAGAAGCCCATGACCATCGACATCGCCGGTTCGAAGGAGTTGATCGCGGCGGCCAGGCGAAACAACGTGCTCCTGGGCGTGAACGTCAAGCACAGCTTCGAGCCACGGGTACTTCGTCTGCGGCAGATGGTCCGGAGCGGAGAGCTGGGCAAGCTCCGTATGATCCACAGCTGGCGCTACGTCGACTGGCTCTACCGTCCTCGCACACCGGAGGAACTGACCCCTGAACCCGGCGGCGGAATCCTCTGGCGCCAGGGGCCACACCAGATCGACATTATCAGAACCATCGCCGGCGGAATGGTGCAAAGCCTGCGCGGCAAGGTGGACACCTGGGATCCGAAGAGAAGGGTTCCCGGCGCCTACGCAGCTTACCTGGATTTTGAGGACGGCGCTTTGGCCACCGCCGTCACCAGTGGATACGACCACTTCGATTCCGCCGAACTGGTCCGAGAAGGATCCGGAAGCGACCCCGAAAGTCACGCCCGGGCCCGGCGAGAGCTCCGTCACGCCCTCGACCCGGGGTGGGAGGCCGACGCCGCACGGGAGGAACGCTATGGGGGCAAGCGTAAAAGCGTCCAGCCCAAATCGTCACAACCCTCCCTGGGGTGGATCATGGGCGGGCCGACGATTGCGAGCTTCGATCAAGGTGACGTGCGCTTCATGCCTCACGGACTCACGGTTTATAACGACGAAAAAATCGAAGACATCAAACTGGGGGTCAAAGGAGAGGATGGTCGAGACGGGAGGATCAACTCTTATTGCGACGCGGTGGTTCATGGGCGTCCCCTGCCCGCCGATGGAGCCTGGGGCATGGCGACACTGGAAGTGCTCTTGGCCATTGAGCAGTCCAGCAGGGAGCGAAAGGACGTCACTCTGGAGAATCAAACGCCAACGGTGGACTGACTCCTAGCAACATTGAATGGACGAATAACTGTCAAACAATATAAGTTAAAACACGAGGAGGACTAACATGTCAGATTCCGTAGACCAAATCAGAATGAAAGTTGCGATCTCATGCCGCATCCTTGGCATGCTCGGACTTGTAGGGGGATCCACCGGGCACGTAAGCGCACGGATACCCGGCACCGATGAAATGTGGATCCGTTGCCGGGGCGGCGATGAATGCGGACTGGAATTTACCGGCCTGCACAACATACGCCGCACGGATTTCGATGGCAAAGGGCCCGGTGTGGGAGATCGACACGCCTCACCCAACGAGACGCCCATCCACGGCGAGATCTACCGCGCGCATCCCGAGGTACAGTCGGTTGTCCACGCACACCCCTACTATGCCCTCATGTGCGGTGTGACCCGGATGGAGTTTCGACCCGTCTTCGGCGCCTACGATCCATCAGCCCTGGACCTCATCTTGAAAGGAGTGCCGGTCTATCCCCGGGCGGTTACGGTAATCAACAAAGAATTGGCGGCGGACATGTTGAAGTCCATGGGAGAACGAGACGTATTGTTAATGCAGGGCCACGGCATCACGGCAACCGGACCTTCTGTCGAGCAGGCTACCCAGCTTGCTATCCGTTTCGACAAGGTTGCAAAGATCATGTGGGACATCGCCCTCTCCGGCCGGGAGGCCCCCAATATCTCCGATGAGGACATCGCGCGTTATGACCGACGCGGCGGCCGAACGGGACGAGTTCAAGGCGGTTGGAGGGAAAAATTGCAGGGAGTTGAGAACTTCGGTTGGAACCACTACGTCAAGATGCTGAAGGCCAACAACATCGGCATGCCGGAGGATTTTGACGCGGATTGACAGAGCCTCGGGCAAAGCACGAGACGCCAAGATTGTTTTGTGAGCAACTGAAGGGGCTGCAATGGATGAAGATTTGAAATACTATATCGGGCTCAATGGGGAACTCCTGGTGATGCAGGGGGGTCCGGGCGTCATGGATACGGTGGGGACTTATTTTAAGGGTAAGACCGTCGAGGATTTGACGGGATGCCGCAAATCGCCGGAGGTGGTTTTTGCCGCGGTGGCCTTTGACGGCGGTTACCGGAGCCGGGACGGAGGAAAATCATGGGAGAAAATCCTCGAAGGTGACGTCCGGACTTTCTCCATTGACCCCTATGATGACCTGGTTGTCTATGCAGGTCTGGGGCCGGTAGGATTGATGCGCAGCCGCGACGGTGGAAGCCACTGGGAGCCTGTGGAGGGGCTTTTGCGATTGCCCGAGAATGTGAAGGCCCAGTGGACCGTCCCAGCGGCACATCGAGGCAAACAGCATCCTCACGTGCGCCATATTTTTATTCATCCTGACGACACGAATCGGCTGGTGGT
>JABAOE010000081.1_pt9 | contig 18664 bp, 25 predicted proteins | sample 7062141 | NCBI WGS metagenome assembly JABAOE01 (sample SAMN14538627, study PRJNA623070) | marine sediment metagenome | biome: marine biome [ENVO:00000428]; feature: marine pelagic biome [ENVO:01000023]; material: deep marine sediment [ENVO:00002113] | place: India: Gulf of Khambhat ... | reverse complement strand
AATTCTTTATTCAGTTGAAGTTTAGTACTTTCTCTTTCAGTTTGTTCAATTTTTTCCATTGTTCGTTTTTGGGCATTTTCAAAAAATGTGATAGAGTCATGTATCAAATCTTCGTAAGTCATGCTAATTTTTGAAAAGTGTAAAACTTAAGCATATTGCATGTTTTTGTTTTTGAAGAAAAAATCTGGATATCAAAATCAGAAATTAGAACAGTACCCACGAGCTACAAGTCGTTCAACAGAGGATGGATTAAGACATACAGGAGCACCATTGGATATTTTCATCATCAAATGCATTCCTTCATTGCAAATTACCTCTGAGGGGTTAATTCCACTTTTGAATTGCATATGTGGTGAATGATGCATTCCATGATGTCCTCGCATATGCATTCCACAACAACCTCTATCTGATTCTTGGAAAGTAATCTCAGCATTTTCAAAAATTTTCTCAATTGTTTCCATTTTATCCAAGATTAAATCTACTTTTGCATTTACCTCAGATGAAGGAGAATTTGATTTTATCATGTTGCGTAGTTCCTCTCTTAACAAAATCTCTACTTCTTTCATAAGTTGTGTATTACCAGATTGCGCAATAGGTCCTTCTATGAACTCATAGTTATCTAAATATGCCTTTGTTGCAAGGCTTAGTGCCTTATCCGAATTGCCTAAAATATACTCATTTTTTGTTTTAGTAAGCAAGTCCTCAATTGTCTCAACATAGGCTAACAATTCATTTTCTTCTCCTTCTATTCCAAGTATTTCATCTATTTCGTGAACTATTCCACCTGCCAGAGTATCAACTTCGGTTGGATCAGCTCTTTGATCATATGCATTCCAAAGAGATTCATAAATTTCTTCAATTTCCTCTGCTTCATGCTCTGGGATGTCGGTCTTTATTTCATCAAAAATTTGCTGAGACCTCCAGACAAAGGCAGAGCCGTCTTGAAATTCTGCCATTTCGTTAATCATGCCGTCTGATACTGCTTCACCATACTCTACAATGGATGTTTCAAGAAGTCCTTTCATCAAGAAAAGTTTTGTTTCTTTCTTGTCACTGATTTCCTCTCCTACCACTAGCATTCTCGCTCTTTCAACAAGCTCCTTTGCATAATCTATAGCCGTTTGAGCTTGTTCCCTTGTTACATCAGTATTTGCCTTGTTTTGTAAATCCAAAAGCGTGGATTTAATATCAGATTCTAGTTGTGGGTCAACTGTTTGAAGTTGTGGTCTCATTAGATCATAGAGCTCTGCAATTGGATGAGTAGCATGAACTAAAGCAAGTTCTGCATTATTTTCGTCAAGATTCTTTTCCAAGGCCCAGAAATGTCCCAATGTTTCTTCTAGATAGCCAGCAAATTCCACCTTTTCATATTCAGAATCTGCAAATGCAAATGGAATTGCTCCTAGAACAATTAGTGAAAAAATTAATGAAATTGTTTTTGTCATGGGTTCCCAGCCAACTCTAAAGTTAATTAAGTAATAGTAAATTCTTTGATTTGATTATATGGTTTTAGAATGAGTTTGAGTATAGTTTGTTTTAGGGATTGTGCCAAAAACCACTTGAAAATCTGTTGAATTGCCCCAGATATTTGGCATAGGATTCCATCATAGAGTGAATGAAATTGTCATAGGTTTGAATAGCTGAGATTTGCATTTGGATGTTTTGTTCCCTAATTTTTGAAAACATTTCAATTTGCTGCAAAATCGCATCAGTTACACTGTTAGAATAATTTCGATAAGCTGCTAGAATACCTTGATCAATGTCAAGCTTGTCAAAAAACTCCTTTTCTGAAATGTAGCAGGTTCCATAGACATCATCAAGTGTGTGAAGATATGCGGAATAAAGGTCTGTAGATTGTTGAAAATACGATGGTGTTTGAGACTCTAGTTTTTGAATTATTTTAGAAGTGTTGTCTTTCATTAGATCACAAATGGAGATTTTATCATCTTTTTGTTGGGATTCTTTACTCATAATTTTCATTGACAATAGATGTTTTTATCTTAATTGTTGTATTTAGCCTCCTCAGGATATGATTTAGTGAGTTTAGTGCTATTCTAAATTTTGGTAGTATAGTTTGATAACTTTCTCTACTACGTTATTGGTATCAGCATCTTTTTCTGCACTTACCAAAAGTAAAAAGTCATCACCTAAGTAAAAGGAGAATCGTTTTACTTTATCGTATTCTGCAAGAGTGTAAATGGTTTTTCCAAGCCATTTGGACATTTCCTTTCTTGATTTCCAATCCATTACTGAAAGATTTACTAATTCGTTTTCTCGTCTTTCTGTAAGAAGATTTTGTACTCCCTCTCTGATTCCCCCGGCAACTTTTGATGCCCACTCATCATAAACAGTTGCAAATCTAATTTTAGGATCAGCAGTTAAGATATCAGAGCAGAACTTTTCATAGTCCATGAGTCTATCCAAATGCCCTTAATTATTAGAGTTTAGTCACAAAGTTAGGCAAAAATTACGCGTAGGTGGGTTCCAATCTAATCTTTAACTGAATTCCTTTGTTAACTATCTAGTTTTTTTTTCTGTTTATTGATCGAATCAACATTTTTTTTCCAAATTTTGATAAATTTATCGTTTTTTTCAATTTCTTTTTTGATGTCATCAACATTACCCTCATCAAATTTTTTTAGTTCTTTTTCAAGTTTGGATTTAGTTTCCATGTGGAATTGGAGTTTCTGCTCTGCCTCAAGTAATTTTTTTTCTTGGTATTTTCTAACCTTATCTTTAAGAAAATTCAATTTAAAAATACTTGTAAAGTTGCTCTAAAAAAAATTTCGAAACATGCTATTTTTTGTCTCTAAAACTCTTAATTCGGTCTAATTGTAAAATTCCATATGGAAGATGATGAAAATCTACCATCACTATGTCATCCATTATTTCAAATAAAAGACAAAAAGAAGAAAATTTCAAAAAATAATTAATTTAATATTGTTTAGAGTAATCAATTATTTGTGGAGATTTTACCAGAAGTAAAGTTAAGAGTTCGAATTAGTTCAAGTGATGCTCATTATGCAGGAAATTTAGTAGATGGCGCCCACATAATGCAACTCTTTGGGGATGTTGCCACTGAATTGACTATTCGATATGATGGTGATGAAGGACTTTTACGGGCCTATAATGATGTAGAATTTTTAGAGCCTGTTCACGGAGGAGATTTTTTAGAGGTGATTGGAAAAATAATTAGCGTAGGTAATACAAGTAGAAAAATAATTTTTGAAGCTTTTAAAATAATTTCACCAGCAAGCAACCCAGAACATGAATCAGCTTGTGATGTTTTAACGCCTCCAATTTTAGTGGCAAAAGCTGTAGGAACTGCGGTAGTTACAAAAGATAAACAAAGGAAAAAGCATGAAAACGAAGAGCCGTCTGAAGAGGAGATTTTAGAAGATTTTAAGAAAATAAAAAGTGGAGAAGCTTCAAGAATGGGACAAAAAAGTTCAAGTTAGTTTTTATTATTATCATCAACTAAAAAAGAGGAAATTGAGGTTAGGAGCCTACAAATCCTTGAAGTTTTTCAATAACAAGTTTGTTTTCTTTTTCACTTATTTCTAAAATGTGCCCATCTCGCCAATTAAGATTAACGATGAATTCTTTAGGGATTTCAATTTCATACAATTCATCTTGTTTTCTTAATCTTGTTGTTTTTACTTGTCCCATGGTGTTCTATACAACTCATAATATCTAAGATTGATCAAATAACCTCATTATTTTAGTGAGCAATAAGATAATGCATTTCATCTTACATGAAAATTTGTTTGATTGAAAAGGAAATTCTAAATGAGTTTTAACTTTGGAAAATAAATCACTATAATATAATAGATTTTCAAAAAAATCATGGAAATTCCAAAATGTGAATGTCCACCAGGGGCACCTAGTTATGTCAATGAAGACGGTATGATTATTTGTAATTCCTGTGGCGGTTGGATAGAGGGCCAATATTAGAGGGAGAAAAATGTCACAAAGTGAATTAGAAATAAGAATTGAAGAGCAAATTTGCCAACAATGCCACATTACAAGACCACACTGTCATTGTAAATGCCCATATTGTGGAAATCCAGAATGTGTGTGTGAATTTTCAAGAGATTGAAAATAATTTCAGTTCTAGGAATTGTTGTGATAACGCTAGTTCAATCTAGTTATGGAGTAAATAATCATTATCTAATATGTCCATCACCATTTTTCAAATAATTCTGAAATTGGCATTCATTTGAACAATGGGTAAGTAAAGCATCATCAAGAGGTTTACCACAATTTTGACATTTTAATTCCATCACTATCGCCAAATAAAAAGAGCAGTTTTAGAATATTAAATATTTGTAACCGTAATATTCGAGTGTTACAGCTTTTGGTTTTTGATGATGCAATAATGTTCAAAATGAACATACAGAGCGTTATGATTTTTGTTGGTCAATTAAAATAATGAATATTCTCCATGTAGATGATTCTCCTGAAATCTGTCAGCTTTATGCAGACATGTTATCTTCTGGAAATAATTCAGTTACAAGCATAAATGATGGAAAAGAAGGATTGAAACTTGCTCTAAAAAATACGTATGATCTAATACTTCTTGATGTATGTATGCCAAAATATAGCGGAATGGAGTTTATTCATGATTTAAAGGCAAAAAGACCTTCCGAGCTGAAAAAAATAATCATAGTTAGTGTTTTGGAGCTAAGAGAAAGTCACAAGAATGAACTTTTGAAGTTAGGTATTCACTCTGTTGAGGAAAAGCCTTCAACCATTCAAAAGCTTGAAACAATAAAGAAAGATTTGCAATTACGCGAATAAATCTGATTTAACAGAGAATGTTAATTTTTAAATGAATTATTCAATATATTTTTTCTTGGATTTTTCAAGCTTCATTTCGACATTTCTGATTACCTTGTATAAAGTTGGAAGATTAGATGAAAGCAGTTCTGATGGAAAAAACAAATCCCCGTAACCTTCTCCCTCTCTTACAATTAATCCATTACTTTCTAAAACTTTGATATTGTGCTGGATTGTCTTGTAATCTAAATTCAGTTTTTTGGAAATTTCCAAGGTGTTCATAGGGTCTTCAGTTATTGCACAAAGTATTCTCATTCTAGTAAACCTACCACTCATTCCTGTAAAGATTGAAGAGAATAATTCCATTACATGTGGATCTTCTTTGATTTCTTCATATCTAGGCACATCTTTGAAAATTTTATTTTTACATAGATCATCTAATGGCATTGTTTGTTATTTACAAAACTATCGAAATAAACCTTAAAAGATTTTGCCAAAATTTTTCATTGAAAAATATGAAAAAAGAAAGTGTGTTTCCCTATTGGAAGGGATCTATGAATGGACAGTTGACGATGTGATCTGAATCCATTGGTCTTGCTAGTCCTACTGAGATTAATCCTGCTTGTTGATATGCATCAATGTCTGCTTTGGTTTCAAGAACTGCAGCATTTTCCGGATCTTCCCAACCAATCATGAAGATTCTCCACATTGGGGAATAGTTTGCATCACCCGGAGCTCCCGCAGCAATACCTGGCTGGAAACCTAATGGGCCGGAACCAGCAATTCCGTTCCTAAACTGGAACAAATCAACTGCTGCAGAGTTTGCAATCAAGCTTGCTGATGTTGGTGCATCAACCACTCCCATCATTCCTGCTGGACCACTTGGAGTGGCATCAGTTACAATGTAGTAGATTGTTCTTCCATCTGGACCCCAGCCCCTGTGAGCAACAAATGTTACTGTCATCTCCTCAGTGTTGATATCCAAAACTTGTCCACCTCCATACGGAGTGTCATCTGCTAAAGTTTTGTCTTCTTTTACCATCATTTGACCCTCAGGCCAAACAATTTGTGGCATGTTAAGAACTACGGGAAGATCTGATAGAGTTACCTCTCCTGCATCCTCAGCTGCCACAATCATCTCTTCAGAGTCCAAAACTCTTGGAGTTGCATCATCGTTCCATGTTACATGAACATGACTCGTTAGTGCACTGTAGATTTCTGGTTGAGCTGGCGTACTAGTAAATACTTGAGCTTGGTATCCATGTATTCCTACACCTTCCACTCCATTTGTAAAGAAGTAAGTTGTGGATAATGCTTCATTTGGCGTATTAGCAATTAATGGTGCAAGTTCTACTTTCCATCCTTGTTGTTCGGTAATTACATCAGCGTGTGTTTGATCACTTGAATCAGTGATGATGTAATGGACTTCTCCACCGTTATAGTATCCCATGTGCATTGGAATTGTTGCTGGAACGTTTGCTCGTGCTAATGTAAGTAATGAACCTGGGCCAGCTATAGATTCAGCTTCTTCAATAGTTACATTGTCATTTGATTGAACAATAGTTCCCCAACCTCTAGCTTCTACCTTTTTAGCAGAAGATTCATGCAAGCATGCATGATTCCCTGTGTGAGTTTTTTTTACAAGAACATCGCCGTCTTTACAAGTAACCATATCAATTGCAAATGATTCAGCAACTATGCCTGGTGTAATGAACATGGTCAATAATGGAATCATTGCCAATATGGTCAATTTCTTTGTAAAATGTGACGTCATTGTTTTCAGACCTTACAAATACTATAAATTATTTTTACCAAGTTTGGGTCTAAATTTGAGAAATTATTTTAGAAGATTTTGAATCTTTCTTGCTGTAGTATCAATTTCTATATCTGGCTCTGCAGAAACAAAAAGGACCTTGTCATCAACAAAAAATGTCATCGTTACAACTTTTGTCCTTCTTGCTGCAGCATATTCTACGGCACCTAAATTATCATCAAAATCTTGTCTAGTTCGAATTCTTAAGACTGCCTCAATGAACATTTTTTTTCGTTCTTCTTCATTTTTGAGTGGAACCAAGCCGGTTCTGAAGCTTCCCGCTACCAAATTTCCCATCATATCTAAGAATCCTGCAAATCTAATTTCTGGTTCATTTGCAATTAGATCGGCCTTATGTTGATATGATTGGATATCAGACATGATTTAACATACAAAAATTACCGATAAATATAATCTATTGATTTTCATTTCTGAGATTTTCAATTTTCTCTGTTGCCTTAGGACAGGATTCTTAGATATTTCTCAAAAGTTTCTTTTTAGCATAAACCATTCCTATCATTCCAGAAATCGCACCAGGAATTATCGTCATTGACCAAATGTTTGCAAGAGTGCTTGATGAGATATGGATAACATCGTATGGGAAGACATCGTTGAAAACATAAAACTCTAGAAAAGTCATAGATAACATTGGAAAACTAAAAACAAAAAACATCGAACCTAAAATAGCTCCTGAAATTTTAGTCGAATGGTTTTGAAGGAAAGTAGATTTTTCCTTTTTATTCAAAATATAGTCAGCAACAATTGCGCTGGTTATAGCAGTAAGATACCATGGAATAAAGGATAAGAGATTTTCGGATGTTAAAATATTTGAAGTGATATTCATGGTTAGAAAAACAAGAGCGGCAGCACTTGCACCACCAAAACTGCCCATGGTTTTTGCAGCAGTCCAAAAAACAAGAGAATATCCAAATGGAAGTAATGCAATTCCAAGTATTGCTGCGACGTATTGGTCAGGATTGAAATTGTGAGTATCTCCTTCAGATATTGGTAAAACAAAGAAAAAGATTAACCACATTACGCTAAACCAAAAAATTCCAAAGGATATAGGGAGAACAATTTTCAAAAAATTACTTTTCCTATTCAATTCAAGATAAATTCGGCCAAAACCGATGGTGGAGCCTATAGAAGCCATCATTATGCCAAGTGCTAGTGCAAGATGGGTTGGACTGAGTAATCCATCAATTCCAAACAGTTCATGCCAATAAAAATCTCCAGGGCCTGCAACAATTTGGACAATGGCTCCAACAATAATTATTTTAGAACCAAAGGTAAAGGACCTTCTCCTGTACTCCTTTTTTGTTCCTAGTAAAATCAGATTCAAAATTCCACTAATTAGGCTAATTCCAACACCTGTGTATAGAACACCATGAGAAGGAGTAAAGAAAGTTTCAGGGGTTCTAAGCAGATGTGATGTTATATCCCAGCTTGCACCCCACATAGATAATGAAACACCAAATAAAGCAATGAAAAAGGAAATCAAAAACAATTTTTGAGTATCAAAATTCAATTTCTGAGGTTTGGATGTTTTCAATTAATCAGACTCTAAATGAGATGTTCATAAATTCTTCTAATTATTTGCATTAACTCAAATAAATTTGAAGATTGGGCAAGTATGCCCAACCCTAGGACGCAAGGCCGCTAATAGACATTTACACAACACTCCTATTAGTGGTTAATTTACAAAAATGACTTTACAAATTTTGTTTAAAAGACTCTCGTAGAATTTATCAGTATGAATTATCAGTATTGCCTAAATACTTTTTTTCAAAATCAAAATTATTGGAACTGTCACCAAAAATTCCTCGCCTCGGTTTTGGTCTTAAGTTCCATTTTCCAATTAAAAAAAATCTTTTAAAAAAATAGAATCATTTGAAATTAGATTATTTTTTTGCAATTATCAAATCAGTTTTGTAGTTTAATGTAGCTCGTGGGTTTAGTTTTAGGTTCCATAAGATATGTGACGGATTTTGAGTATTCTTAGTAATTTCAAATCCCAATTTTTTCAAATTTAGCCTCAAGGATTGCTCGTCAAGGGTTTTTTTTACAGAATTTTTTCCTCTTTCAAAATCATAAGGGTCGGAGATTATTAGCATTCCTTGTTTAATTTGTGAGGAGATTTGTTTTAAGAAATCTAGTGGCTCAATAATTTCAAGCAGATTTAGTGCAACTACAAGTTCAAACTTGGTTTTTCCAAAAATAGAAGAAAGTGAATCTGCTACCACAAAATCAAGATTTTCTTTATCTTCTTTTTTTGCCAATTGAATTGCACTAAAAGACCTGTCTACTCCAAATGTTAACTTGCTTGAATCAGCAATTACGGAGCTCATTATACCAATTGAGCATCCATATTCTAGGGACAGTTTTGAGGAAGGTAAGTTTTCTAGATGATTTTTAATTATAGAATAAAATTTTGACCTTCGGCTATTATGATATATCTTGGTCCATCTTTCCTCAAGATCGGTCCTATCTTCAAAATCTTGGCTACCTTGTCTTAGTGAATTTTTCACAAACTTTTTCATTTTTTCAGAAACAGAATTCGCAAGTTTTGATCCTAATCTTCGTCTATTTGCTAGATAATTTCCAAAATCATTCCAAAGGATCGGGATTTTATCGATAATTGGATAAACAGATTTACAATTTTTACATTCCAAAAACCCCTCTTCAATTTCTTGTTGTTTTTTAATAATCTCTAATTCTAATTTAGACCCGCACTTAATACAATGAAGATAATCTAGACTAAATTCTTTCAATGATAAATCAACTAAACAATTATTTTGAATTAATAGTTTTTTTAAAAAAATTCAAGATAATATTAAATGTAGTTTCAATCGAGATTTTTTGAAATGACTGAATATGACGAATTTGCCGAAGCCTTGATAGACCAACTTGCTGTAGAAATTAATGAGGAAAAAGATAATTCGCATTTAGCCTCAAAAATTGATGAAGATTCTGATTTTAACATAAATTTTGATTCTTTAGAGCAAGCCTCTGAAAGATTATTTCCTTGGGCAAAGCAAAAAATCCAAGAATTTTCGGGATTGTTGGTTCCAGAAAATACTACAATAAAGTTTCCCGAACTTGTTGATTTAAAAAAATTAAAAGGAAAACGAATCTACACGACAGATGATGCACGTGATTATGTTGACTATTTAGTAGAAGCTATTTCAAATGAAGACCTGGGAAAAATTTCGAGTTTAATGAAACAAGACCCTGTTAAATTTTTAGTGTATTCTACATATGCCAAAAATTACATATCAAAAATTTCTGTAACTTTTGGTGATTATTTAGACAACACCATCTATCTAAACAAATTGTTTTTTTCCATTTTACCAAAAATAAAATTGTACAATCAAGGACCTCCATTTGAAAATAATTTTGAATTGATAAACTCAAGTTACATGGGTGGAATCAAAATGACTTTGTTAGAAGAATCAATTCATGCTATTCAGCAAAAATTGTATGAAGCCAATAAAGAGGCAGTAAAAAAAGTAAATGAGGTTTATGAGGATTTAGCTAAGATAGTTTTAGAGATTGATGATTCTACTTTATCGACAGTTTGTGACTACATGAATCTAGAACCGGTTCCAGATGATTTTCCTATAGCCAAAAGAGCTAATTTGTATTTTGTATTAAATCCTGAAAATTTTATTCTCGGCACTTTACCACCTGACCAAATGGCTACAAAAGAAGGACAAATAGACACTAAACTTTCAGAGATGATTCCTCAATTATCAGAAATTTATCATAGATGGTTAAAGCCAAGACAAGACCAGTATGCGGCAATGACTGTAATCCAAGGAATGGCCAATGTAGTGATAAAAAATATTCTTAAAGATGACTCTGATTTCAAAAACTACCTTTCAGTGTTTAAGGGAACAGATTTGGTGTCATTTCAGGCACAAAAGAATTTGGGGATAGGCTTTGCAGAGAGTGTTTTTGAAAAATTGGGCAAAGACGTCTTCAAAAAATTGATTGATGATCCTCCAAACACATTAGAATTGAAAGATCCACAATTATACCTTAGTAGGATTCAATCTCAATAATTGCAAGGAAAATTTGACCCTTTAGTGGCAGAATGGATCTCATTTGTAGCAAATCCAAACTTCAATTTGGTTGAAAAATGCCTAAAATTTGCTCAAATTTTGGAATATCCTGATTTGGATATTGAAAAATACATTCAAAAAATAAACCAAATGGGCTTATCTCTAAAAGAATCTACAAACGATGTGAAAAATCCTACTTATTTAATTTCGATTTTAAATGAATTCTTTTTTGACAAGTTAGGATTTTTCGGGGATGTGGAAGATTACTACAATCCAAAAAATAATTTTCTAAATGAAGTAATTGACAAAAAATCTGGAATTCCAATTACTCTTTGTATTTTGTATTCAGAGATTGCAAAATTCATAGGATTGAAATTAAAAATTATTGGATTCCCCAGTCATGTTTTGGTAAAATACAGTGAAGAAATGATTCTTGATCCATTCCATGATGGAAGGTTGGTGGATATAGATGACTTGCAAGAAATTTTAGATAATAATTTTGACGGACAGATTGAATTTGAACCGGAATTTCTGGATGAAATAAATTCAGAAAAAATTCTTGTAAGATTAGCTCGTAATTTGAAAACTTCTTATTCACAATCTTATGCACATGAAAAAGCTTTGAGATGTGTCAACATGGCCTTGGCAATTGAACCCGAGTCACCAGAAGACATTAGAGACAAGGGAATTCTTGAAGAAAAGTTACTGAATCATGAAGCGTCTTTAAAATATCTTAATTTGTATTTAGAAATTAACCCAAATGGAGAGGATGTAGATTACATCTTAGAATTGATACGAAATATAAAAACAAGGATTAATCAATAATAGAATCTACGTCTTGTCCTTTCTTGATTAGACTGATTTCATGACGTGCTATTTTGTTTCTGAGTGCTCTTTTCATAAGGTCAACTTCGCTACGAAGTAAAGCAATCTCATCTTCGAGTTTTGCCACTCTTTCGTAAATTGTTTCAGCATCGGAACTCATGATTAATTATCCTCCAAAAATTGTCTTAAAAAGTTATGGGTAAATTTGTTGATGGACAGGTTAGCTTTTTGAACTATATCTCAAACTCTGCTCGGCATTTTTCACATTTGCCTCTTTCTTCGCCAGGCTGACCAAGAATGAATATTTTACCAATGGTCCTACATTCGGGACACATTCCTGTTGTTGCATTTTTTGGTCCAGTTCGAATTATTTTTTGTGTTTTTCTACGTCCCATTATTCCCTTACCCCCAAAACGGTCTATTAAGTTTAATTTAATGGCGCGGGGAGGGGGATTTGAACCCCCGTGTCCATAAGGACATAGGATTAGCAATCCTACGCCATACCGGGCTAGGCGACCCCCGCACGTAGGATGCTTGATTTATTCTGTAAATAAATTCATTCGTCGCCAAATTGGCTATAGTTATTTACGATATCATCAATTGCAGTACGTTTGCCACCTACTATTTTGAGGTCAACTGAAACGTTTTTGCCTGAAACCGTGATAATATTATAAGTATTATCAAACAATCCTCTTACTCTTTCTGAAGTTGGAGTTCCAGCATTAACAACCATTAATTTGCCAAAATTCCAAACCCATGGTCTGTGTTTATGTCCACACAATACAAGGTCAACACCAGTGTCCAAAATAGTTCTTAATACATCACCTGCATCTACTACAGTTAATTGATCTGAACCTGTATCAGGAATTGCAACTAGATGATGGTGCATGGCTACTATTTTCACTTTATCTTTGTATTTTTTCATGGTTCTTTCTAGCCAAAGGTTTTGACGATATCCAACTTCACCTTCATTTCGGTCTGGTCTTGCTGTACCTATAGTGATTAAAACTACATCATCATTTAGTTCATTTACAGTTTCAAAGGGAAAATATTTTTTGAATAACAAATACCCTGTGTTTCGATAATCATGATTTCCACTAATAGAGATAATTTTTTTTGTGTCAAAGCGAGTTAAAAGCTCTTTACATTTGTCATATTCTTTCATCAAGCCTTCATTAGTAAGATCTCCTGTTACAACAATTACATCAGGTTTTAGTTGATTTACCTCCTCAACTAGTTCCTCAAATTTTTCTGGTAAAAATTGAGAACCTACATGCAAATCAGAAAGTTGAACTATTATCATTTCTCTAATTTTGATTTGTTTATTTAATAAACTATCACCAATAAATTGCGTAAAAGTGATTTTTGCCCAAGGTAGAATTAAATAATAAACACATCAAATTTCGGCAGTTTTGAGTAAAAAGGCTGCTGTGATGAAAGGAGATGGTATTGGTCCCGAAGTAGTAGATTCAATGTTACGAGTTTTAAAAGAATGTAATTCTCAAAGTGAAATTATTCTTTGCGAAGCAGGATCAGAGCAATGGGACAAAAATGGAAGAAAAGACAAATCATACATTCCTGATGATACTATGAAGATTTTAGAGGAATCTGACGCCTGTTTTAAGGGTCCAACCACTACAATCCCAGTCCCAAATGCTCCAAGAAGTGTAGCTGTAACTCTTCGTCAAAAATTTGAATTATACTCTAACATTCGTCCAACTAAAACCTATGACAGACTTACTCCAGATAGGAAGCTTGATTGTGTTTGTTTTAGAGAAGCAACAGAAGGGCTCTATACTGGTGTAGAGGCAAAAATTACAGATGATGCAGCCATTGCAATTAGAAAAATAACAAGACAGGGTTCAAGAAGATTTCTTAACTCTTCTGTTGATTGGGCAAAAAAATATGATTTGAAAAAAATGGTAGCAATAACAAAACGAAATATTCTAAAACAAACTGATGGAATTTTTTGGGATGAAGCCCAAAAATCAATTGAAGGAACTGATATTGAATTATCAGAAATTTACATTGACAATATGGCACAACAGTTAGTAGTTGCCCCAGAACAATTCAACGGTGCAGTTCTTGTAAGCACGAATTTATTCATGGATATAATTTCGGAGCTGGCATCAGGTTTGGTTGGATCAATTGGATTAATTTATTCTGCAAATATGGGAGATGACTTTGCAATGTTTGAAGCTGCTCATGGAAGTGCACCTCAGTTTGCCGGACAAAATAAAGTAAATCCAACTGCAACAGTTCTGTCAGGAGCATGGATGGCAGAATATTTGGGTGAAACTGATATTCGTAATGCAATATTTTCTGCAACCGAACAAGTAATCAATGAAGGGAAATATGTTACATGGGATATTGGAGGAAATGCAACCACAACTCAAATGACGGATGCAATAATTGAATACTCCAAAAACAACCTTAGAAAATAATCAAATCTTTTGTGATTCAACCAAAATCAATTCTTCAAAAAATAATTTCTTTTTGGCTTTAATTTTTGAATGTAAACCAAGTTTTTGTGCGTAATCTATGAGTTTTTGGTAATTTGACAGAGAAGAAGTCACGAAAATAAATTTTCCAGAAGAAGTTATTTTATCAAAAACCGAATCCAAGATTTTTTTAGGAATTTCAAATCCTTCTAATCCACCATCAGTGGAAATATCTAGAATTTCTTCAGTGGCCAAATAAGGAAGGTTGCATACAATCAAATCAAACTGATAATTTATTGCATCAGCCCCATTACAGCATACAATATTTTCGGTTTTGTAGGTTTGATTTATCAAAACAGGGAAATTAATGTCAGTTCCTACAACCAGAGAAAAATTTTTCGAAAGAAGTTTTGTTAGATAACCTGATCCACTACCTACATCAAGTGCAGAATTTCCTGTTTCTTTTTCAATATGTTCTGCTATAAAGAAGGTATCTTCTGCAGGATTATACTCATCGTTTTCCATGGATTTTTTTTGCAAGGTTTACAATCTCCTCTGTTGATAAATCTTCCAGTCTTTGGTCAGATGAATCTTCAATCCCAAATTGTTTTAGAATATTAGATATTTTTTTTCTTTTGTAGGAAAATATTTTATTAATTATTTTGATGAGATCCTTATCCAGATTATTTCTTTTTTCTATTTTTAAAACCACTGAATCAATTTTGGGAGGGGGTGTAAAATTTTCATTTCTTACTTTGAAAAGTTTCTGAATTTCAAAGCAATAATCTGCTATAATCTCTATTGATCTTTGTTCTTTTACGCCCAAAATCTTTTCTGCAAATTCTTTTTGAACCATAATTACACCATGCAAAAAAGGAGTAGATGCAAGAAATTCAATTGCCTCTTTGCTTTTAGAGTAAGGTAGATTTGAAACAAAAATAGTAAAATTAATTTTTGTTTTAAATCCATCACCGAATTTTAAAGATAAATTTGAAATTTTGGAAAATTTTTTCTTTGCCTCATCGAATAAGCCCTTATCAGCCTCAACTGAGATTACTTTTTTGGCTTTTGGGCACAACAAGGGAGTTAAAATCCCCAAGCCAGTTCCAATTTCATAAACAATATCATTAGGTCCAATTTTGGCCTCAGAAACAATTTTGGAGGCAATTGATTTTGAGTTCAGAAAGTGTTGTCCTAATCTTTTTCTCTTTATCATCGCTTAACGAAGAGATTCATACGACTCTCTCCTGTAATTTCACTCATAATTCGTTCGGTGATATGTTTTATGGGTTCTTTGAATCCAACTCTATCTTGCAAATCATCGTAGCTTTCAAATTTCTTCTTGTCGCGTTCTTCTAGCATTATTTTCATGTAGGTTTTTCCTATTCCTGGAATAAGTTCAAGAGCATGAATACGAGGGGTTAGTGGTTGAGCCTTGTTAAGATATTCTACAAATTTTGATTCATTCTCAGTGACAATTTTTTCTACTACAGATGGCAATTCAGTCTGACCAGAGGAGGAAATGTGTTCATAATCTAGTTTACCTAACACTGATAGGACTTTTGTTCTACCATCTTTCCCTATGTAGATTTTTTCGCCAATTTCAAAAGTAGAGTTTGGAACTCCAAGAATTTCAAGGAGAGTAAGCCTATCTTCACCAATAGCAGTAATTATAATTCCATCTCTTCCTCGTACAGTCATAGATTTACCTCGAGGATTAAAATCTAAAACGTATGCATATTCCTCATACTTTCTAGGTGGTTGTTGGTCCCTATGCAAAATAAATGCCTCCACGAAAACTAAGAATGCCCCTTGATGATTTTGAGCATTTTTTCGAGAGTTTCTGCAAGGATAAGTTTCTTCCAACCGAATGTAAATGAACGAAGTTCTGCCAAACTTGTTGGTCTAATGTTGACAATTTCAACGGCCTCTTCCTCGGTCAACTCACATTCTTTCATGAGTTGTTTTTTCATTTCTTTTGCAGCTTTTGGATCTATTGAGACAAATTTTGATACATAATCATATGTCCAACGCTGAATTTGATCCATTTCTTCTGGGTCTACTTTACCTAAAATTTCCTTAACTTCTGAAAGAGATACAGCTTGTTTCTTTTTTACTTCTTCCATATCACACACCGAATGGTTTGATATGATCTAATCTAGTGATTAAGGTTTTTGTTTTATTGCCTAATTTTACATCCAAAGTTACTGCCCGTCTTCCTACATTTACAATATTTCCCACTTTTCCGTGATATCGTCTATGTGGCAATCCTTTGTGTTGTCTAGGATCAATGATAACAAGTGCTTGTTCACCTTCATGGTACTCTCTGAGTAAGAAAGATACTCCTCTTGGAGCCTTTTTGGTCATTACTTTTCTAGATTTGTGCTTAAATCCGTGTGAGCGACCAGAAGATTTCTTAGTTGCCATATCTGAGGTGAATCTTCAATAACCCTATTTTAACACTTTTCTTTGTCTTTAGATAAAATCTAGTATTGAATCGTCTTTTGGGAGGAATTAGAGAGAAATTTGAGTTTTGGTACTGAAGTAAAGCATTGTGAAAAATGTGGAAATTTGTTAGTTAGAGAGGATACTCAGATGCAATGGTTTTGCTTAAAGTGTAAACAAACCAAAGACTAAGTTGGAAAATTTGGAATCAAACAAATTTTCTGATCTACATTTATCTAAATCATGATAAAAAGCAAATCATGAGCTCAAATGATGAATCTTTAAAATTATTTTTGAAACAAACAGAAGAACTAAAAGAAAAACTAGAAGGTTGGACACCAAATATTGAAAAAATATCAATGACTCAAATTGTTGAACTTTATTATCAAGTAATCAACGTAAATTCTCTTGTAAAATATATTCAAAATCTGTTTGAAAATCCTAATAAAGAGATCAATGCACAGATTACCACCACTCAAAACATCATTCAAGAGAAATTCAACAAGGACCTACATCCTGAACTCTTGAAGAAAATTGAAGTGTTGATTGAAACTACAAAAAATGATCTTAAAAAAATTCAAAGCCAAAACAATAAAACTAAAGAAGAGATTGAAAACCAAGCTCAAAAATACGAAGAACTAAGAAAGATGATGAGTACGAAAGAGTTCGTGGAACAATATAGCAAATTAATAGATAATTAAGAGAAAATTAAATCAAGAAAATTTGCAATGGGTTTATCAACCCCTTTTCTTGAAAATCTAAACATGATTGAGTTATTGGAAAAAGATGCCGTTAGACTAAAACAAAATTTTGTTAAATTGTACAAAGGAAGTAGTCATATTCAAGAGATTATTCCTGTTTCAAGATCAGATTCTTTTCCAATCGACAAGGGTCATTTAGAGATGCTTCATAATTTTGCTCAAAAAAACCCAATTTACTATAATTCCTACGAACAAGAAATCGATAAAACTCCTTGTGTAGTTTATGAAGGAGATATCAACGAATATTGGCTAAACAGTATTAGTCATGGTGCAAGTTACCAGCCATTTTATCCTACGTGGATTACTACTGCATACATAATTTCTCTTACTGCAAAAAATCTTGGATTCAAAGAGTTGATTGACATTGGTTCAGGAGATGGAAGAATTGCCTATTGTGCTAAACTATTGGATTTAGAGACAGTTTCCATTGAAGTTGATGAATCACTCGTAAAATTACAAAAATTAATTACATTTGCTACAAAAATTAATTTTAATCCAAATTGTGTTGATGCAGTAGAATTTGATTATGCAGGTTTGAATTTAGAGCATCCAGTATTTTTTATCGGAGGTCTTGCTCAAATGGGAGGAGATGTTTTAGCAAATAGCATAATAGAAAAATTAAACGAGATTCCAAAACTCAAGAAAAAATCAGGAATGACTTTTGCAGGGACGTATTCCAAAAAATATTTTCCAGGTACAGAATCAAATAACATGTCAGAGGGAGGATGGAAAGCAGTAATTGACAAAAATGAGCTCAATGTAATTCAAACAGTTGTTCTTCCTAGTGTATGGACATTTGACCAACCTATAGACACACCTTACATCTTTACAAAATTCAATTAAATTATTCAGACAAAATAAGAAAGAGAGAGAAATTCTCTAGACATCTGCTGGTGTTGAGTCGCTAAACTCTTCATCAAGAGCTTCTGAGACAGCTAATGTTTCTGGAGTCTCAACTGCTTCTAGTTCTGTTCCTTCCCCTGCAACTATTTCAGGTATTTCTGTTGGAGAAGTTTCTGGTGCTTCTGTTGTAGGAACTTCAGGTGCTTCTTCTTTTGCAGTCTTTTTGGTTGCCTTTTTAGTCTCTTTTTTTGCAGTAGATTTTTTGGTCTTCTTTTCAGCCTCTTCTGGATCTACTATTCCTGCCTCACCCAAAGCAAAGATTACCTCTTCTTCTGGATGATGAGGGCTGTCAACCATGCGTGCGATTCTCTTCTTTCCTGATTTCTTAAAGTAGACTCTATAGGTACTGGTGTGTGCAACTACATTACCACCTATTGGACGAGTGGGATCTCCAAAGAACACATCAGGTGATGACATGACCTGGTTTGTTGCAATAGCAGCACAGTTGTATGTCTCTGCAATTCTAGATAACAGATGGACAAAATGGTTTAGTTTTTGTTGTCTGTTTGAAAGGGTTCCTCGTCCTAAATATTCAGAACGGAACAATCCAACTGCAGAATCTGCAATAATTAGCTTGATGTTATTTTCTTCAATTAGTGGCCCAACTTCTTCTAGAATTAATGTTTGATGTGC
>JABAOE010002789.1_pt1 | contig 18665 bp, 18 predicted proteins | sample 7062141 | NCBI WGS metagenome assembly JABAOE01 (sample SAMN14538627, study PRJNA623070) | marine sediment metagenome | biome: marine biome [ENVO:00000428]; feature: marine pelagic biome [ENVO:01000023]; material: deep marine sediment [ENVO:00002113] | place: India: Gulf of Khambhat ... | reverse complement strand
GTACATCAAAAGAAGACATCGACTGGCTAATAGCTACTTCGCATGAATGGATCGCGGCAATACGAGAGGGCAATTAGGCGAATGACCGCGTTTGGCCGTTCTCGGACAGCACGGTCACTGGTGTCTGGCCTATCTTTTGGTCTGCTTTCCGCCTGAAAGCGGACAATCGTAGTCAGTTTCGGAACAGCCATATCAGCACCGATATTACGAGGCTAACCACAATCATCGTTCCCAGCGGAAAATAGAAAGTGAAATTCTCACGGCGAATTAGGATGTCGCCCGGTAATCGACCCAGCGGCAACGTGCTCAGCCATGGCCAGGCAAGGCCGGCAGCGACCAGGAGCAGGCCAACGATAATCAGAGCCTTTTGCATTCACAGGTTGCTAATGTGTGGCCGAGCGGTGCTGTCGTTTTTGGTTTGCGCCGAAATGTGAGCCAACAGTCGACTTTGCCCTTGAGTTCCCCGGTGATCAGCTGAATCTTTTTCTCTCACGAAATCGTGCAGCCGAGAAGCGATATATCGGGGGCCAGCTCGTGTAGACCACCCGCGGGGGAGCCGAGACCGGGTCGACTCGCGAGTCTGGGTATGGTCTGAGGTATGAGTTGGGAAAGCGAATAACAAATAAGCCTATATAACACATAGCCTTATGCGCTTTTCTGACGGTGGAACGAATCCCCGGCGGACGATGCTCTGCCGCTGTCCCGGCTGACGCCTGCCGATTTGTCCACAGTCTGCGTGCTATCACGCTCGAGACGACACGTACTCGTCCAGCTCGGCGCGCAGGGCGACCTTGCGGTCCTCGTCAATGAAACTGGCCGCGATTGCATTGGCTGCGAGCGTGACGTACTGCTCCGGGGCGAGCCCGAGCGCACTGTGCACGGCGAGGAAGTTGTCCGTAATGTAGCCGCCGAAATACGCCGGGTCGTCAGAGTTCACGGTGGCCGCCAGGCCCAGCTCCAGGAGGTGCCCGAGATTGTGGTCGGCCATCGTGTCGAACACGCGCAACTTGACGTTGGACAGAGGACACACGGTGAGCGGCATGGCCTCGGACCGCAATCGAGCCACCAGGTCGGGGTCCTCGACGCAGCGGACGCCGTGGTCGATACGCTCCACGGCGAGGACGTCCAGAGCCTCGCGGATGTAACCAGGCGGCCCCTCCTCGCCCGCATGGGCGACAGCACGAAATCCTTCGGCGCGGGCACGCGCGAAAACGCCGTCGAATTTCGACGGCGGATGGCCAAGCTCGGAGGAGTCGAGTCCCACCGCGACGATGCGATCCTTGAACGGCAGCGCCTGCTCGAGCGTAGCCATCGCGGCCTCGGCGCTCAGGTGGCGGAGAAAACACAGGATCAGCCGGGTTGACATGCCCAGCTGGGATTCGGCCGCCACCAGGGCTTGATGGATGCCCTCGACCACCGCCTCGAATGGGACGCCGCGATCGGTGTGTGTCTGCGGGTCGAAGAAGATCTCGGTATGGCGCACATTGTCGGCATGGGCGCGAACGAGGTACGCCCACGTCAGATCGTAGAAGTCGCGCTCCTTGAGCAGCACACTGGCGCCTTCATAATAGATGTCGAGAAATGACTGCAGATCGGTGAAATCGTACGCTGCTCGCACCTCGTCGACCGAGCCGAAGCGCAGCGCCACGCCGTTGCGCTCGGCCAGCTCGAACAGCAGCTCCGGTTCGAGCGTGCCTTCGATGTGCAGGTGCAACTCGACCTTGGGCATTTCCCGGATGAAGTCTTCCATGGGTCCCTCGCTGTCCGCTCAGACTATAGCCCACGGCAAGGCTGCTGTCGGCGACCAGGCTCGCGATTCTAACCTGTTTACTCGTATTTCAGACACTGTTTCTCAAAAGGTATTCAGCATGTCCGATGAATTTCTCGAATCTGCGATTCAGGAAGCACGCAAGAGACTGGAATCCGGTGGCATTCCGATCGGTTCGGTCCTGGTCATCGACGGCAAGCTCGTGGGTCGAGGTCATAACCACCGCGTCGAGCGCGGTAGTTCAATCCTGCACGCCGAGATGGACTGTCTCGAAAACGCTGGCCGCCTGTTTGCGGATTTAGCGTCGAATCTCGGCCTCAAGGCCTCCAGGCGGTCCAACAAGTTGCTCCATAAGGTCCGCTAAGCCCCGGAAAGAAAAAGGCATTCGAAAGTCTCTGGACGGAGACTCAACGAATGCCTGACTGTCTGGCGGAGAGGGCGGGATTCGAACCCACGATACGGGGTTACCGTATACTTGAATTCCAATCAAGCGCCTTCGACCACTCGGCCACCTCTCCGCTGCTGTCCGGCGCGTGCACGGACGGCGAACCTTAGCGCAGGCCCCGCGTCCATTCAAATCCGGCCCGATATTCAGGTCGGGCTGGTGTCGAAATAGTCCGGCGGCTCCTCGAGGCATGGTCCGCGCGGTGCTTCACCCTCTTCGAGGCCGGGCAAGTCGGGGATCTGCACACTCGCGCTCGGGTCCGGCGCGTCGAGATCATCCGGGACCGTCAGTGGCGGGATGCTCTTCTGCGCGTGGTACTCCTTCGGTTTCTCGCAGGCGCGCGGCTTGTAGCCGCGGTTGCAGCCAGTCAACGCGACCAGGCAGGTCAGCGCGATCAAGATGCGAATTGTGCAAGACGACGGAACCACGGGCGGTAAATCGCGTTCAGAGCAGGCCGGCCTTCCGCAGGGCAGCCTCCACGACGGGTTCCTGCTCCGCGCTCAGCCGGGTCAGCGGCAACCGAATGCCGCCCGGGATGCGGCCCATCCGTTCCAGCGCCCACTTGACCGGAATCGGGTTCGATTCGCAGAACAGGTCGCGATGCAGGTCCGCCAGCGGGGCGTCGATGGCGGCCGCCTCCTCGGCGTCGCCGACGACCGCGGCCGCGCACATCTTCGCCATGACCTCGGGCGCCACGTTTGCGGTCACGGACACCACGCCGTGCCCGCCGGCCAGCATGAACTCTCGCGCCGTCGGATCGTCCCCGCTGTACAGCCGGAAACCCGGCTCGGATAGCTCAGCGATGCTCGCGACCCGGGCAACGTCTCCGGTCGCCTCCTTGATGCCGAAGATGCGGGGATGCTCCGACAGCCGCGCGACGGTGTCGGGCAGCATGTCCACGGCCGTCCGTCCCGGCACGTTATACAGCATGATCGGTCGATCGACGGCGTCCGCGATCGTCCGGAAGTGCTCGTATAGCCCGTGCTGCGTTGGCTTGTTGTAGTAAGGCGTCACCATCAGGTAGCCCGCAATCCCGCTCTGCCCCACCTCCTGCGACAGCTCGATCGTCTGGCGGGTCGAGTTAGAGCCAGTCCCGGCAATGATCGGCAGCCGGCCGGCGGCCAAATCGACCGCGGTCACGATGACTTCCGCGTGCTCGGACTTGTCGAGCGTCGCCGACTCGCCGGTCGTGCCGGCGATCACGAGCGCGGCGGTCCCCGCCTCCGCGTGCCAGTCCACCAGTCGGCGCAGGCAGTCGAAATCGATGCGGCCGTCCTCCCCCATCGGGGTCACGAGTGCGACTAAGCTTCCGGTTAACATGTCCTGATTCGGGTCCGGTGCGCGAACAATGGGTCGGCCGGCGATGGTACTGGCGCCCCGCCCCGGGCGCAAGGAGCGCAGCCGTCGCCGCCGAGCCGGTATCTCGGTATATTAGCGCCTGGCGCCGCCATACGGGCGCTGAACGGGTCCAGCCATGGAAAAATGCATCGCAGTCACCGCAATCGGTCCGGATCGAGCTGGCCTGATCCGCGACCTGAGCGAGGTCATCACGGACGCAGCCGGCAACATCCAGGAAAGCCGGATGATCGCACTCGGCTCCGAGTTTGCGATCCTGATGCTGGTCGCCGGCAACTGGCACTCGCTCGGCAAGATCCGCGAGCGACTCGAAAATCTGGAGCGCAAAAGCGATCTGACGATCACCGTGCGAGACAGCACACCGCGCCCTCAAGTCGACTGCGCTCCGTACCTGATCGACGCGGTCTCGCTGGACCACGAAGGCATCGTGCTGGGACTCTCGGACTTCTTCGCGTGCCGCGACCTCGAAATCTCGGAGATGAACACGCGCCGGTATAATGCCCCGCACACCGGTGCGAAGATGTTCAGCGTGCATATGACGGTCAACGTGCCGGCAACGCTGTCATTCGCCCAGCTGCGCGATGAATTCCTCGATTACTGCGACCAGGAGAATCTGGACGCGGTCATGGAGCCCGCCGATCGCTGAATCCGCCGCCGAGCGATGCATTGAATCATCCGCGCGGGGATGGCCGCCTGTTCAATTGAAGTAATAAACAAGGAACCAAACATCATGAGCAAAGTCCAACTAGGACGTGTTGTCCCGAATTTCAAGCTGCCGGCGACGGACGAACAGACGATCGAGCTGAAGGCCCTGCGCGGCAGCAATGTTGTCGTCTACTTCTACCCCAAGGACAGCACGCCCGGCTGCACGACCGAGGGCTCCGATTTCAAGGCGAACTACCCGAAATTCAAACGTCGCAACACCGTCGTGCTCGGCGTATCCCGGGACTCGATTGCATCGCATGAGAAGTTCAAGGCCAAACTCGGCTTCCCGTTCGATCTCTTGTCCGACCCCGACGAGAAAGTCTGTCGCCTGTTCGACGTTATCAAGGAGAAGAACATGTACGGCCGCAAGGTCATGGGTATCGAGCGCAGCACGTTCCTGATCGACGACAAAGGCAAACTGCGGCACGAGTGGCGCAAGGTCAAGGTCAAGGGCCACGTGGACGAAGTGCTGGGTGCGGTCTCCGAGCTGTAGGATCCGACATGCGGTCGATTCGTAATCTCATACTGCTCGCCGTCATGTCGACGACGGCATTCCGACCGGTGGTCGCGACGGACGAGGATCTGCCGGATATCGGCAGCCCGGCGGACACGGTACTGAGCAAGGAAAACGAGATGCTGATCGGTCGCTCGATCTACAAGAGCCTCCGCGACGCAGACCGGCTCGTCACCGACCCCGAGACCCAGGAGTATATTCAGAGTATCGGCCAGCGCATCGCCGCGAACGCGCAGGACGGCGACTTTCGCTTCACATTTTTTGTCATCGACGACCCGGCGATCAACGCGTTCGCGCTACCGGGCGGCTACATCGGCGTGCACTCCGGCCTGCTGATGGCCACCAGCAACGAGAGCGAGCTGGCGGGCGTGATCGCGCATGAAATCTCGCATGTCACGCAGCGTCACATCTCACGGGCGGTCTATGCGAACAGCCGGCAGAGCATTCTGACGATGGCCGCGATGCTCGGCGCGATCCTGCTCGGCGCCGCGACCGGCGAGGGTGACATCATCGCCGGTGGTGTCGCGGGCGCGCAGAGCATGGGTCAGCAGCAGGCGATCAACTTCACACGCGCTAATGAGTACGAGGCGGACCGCGTCGGCATCGGCCTGCTCTCCTCGTCCGGCTTCGACCCTTACGGTATGCCGGATTTCTTCGAGACGCTGGCGCGCCAGACCGGCCCGTTGGCGAGCCAGGCACCGGAGTTTCTGCGCACCCACCCGGTGACCGTGAATCGAATCGCGGAGACCCGTGCGAGAGCCGATGGCTACCCAACGGTCGAGGCCCGGGAAACGGCGGGCTATAGCCTCGTGCGGGCCCGCCTCCGGATGTTCGCCAGCGACACCCCCGAAGAAGCGCTCGAATTCTTCCTCGGCGAACGACGAACCGCGGATCGGGCGGGGGACATCGGGATCGAGTACGGCATTGCGCTTGCGGAACTGGAACTGGGTCGCACACGCGATGCCAACGAGCGATTCGCGGACCTGCTCCTCGCTAACGAGGAGATCATCCACTTCCATTCGGGCTATGCCACCGCTCAGCTCGCTGCCGGCGACGCGGACGGCGCATTCGCGACCTTCGAGAATGCCATCAGGTTGTTCCCCCGGAACGTGCCGCTGACGATCCGTTTCGCCGAGGCGCTGCTCAACAACGACGAGCCGGGACGAGCGCATCAGCTGCTGCTCGACCTCTACAATCAGGTACCGCCCACGCCCGAGCAGGTGCGCCTCATCGCACTGGCAGCCAGTGCCGCCGGCGACACCGCAGATGCGCATTACTACATGGCGGAATACCACCTGCTGAGCGGCGACTTGATGATGGCATCCGACCAGCTGCGGCTCGCACTCAGCATCCCGGGCCTGGACAGCGTGCAGCGCGCGCGTTTCCGCTCCCGACTCGAACAGATCCAGGAGTACATGCCCAGGGGCGGCCGGAGCCGTCAGGCGAAACAGTCGCAGGGCCGATGAGCGGCTCCGCTGCAGACAAGCGAGCACCACTCCCCCACCTGATCGTGTGCTTTTGGCTGACCCTCGCGGCCGGCTGCGCGTCGCAGGGCACTGCCGCGCAGGAGGACGTCAACGATCCGCTCGAGCCGCTCAATCGGGGGCTGTTCGCCTTCAACGACGTCGCGGACAAGTATGTGGTCCGTCCGATCGCCGTCGGCTATGTCTGGTTGCTGCCCGCAGTTATTCGCACCGGCATCAATAATTTCTTCGACAACATCAGCTACCCGGTCGACGCGATCAATGCACTGCTGCAAGGGAAAGTCCGCCAGTTCGCGTCGGACTCGGCCCGTATCGTGATCAACACGACGCTCGGCTTCGGCGGTTTCCTCGATCCGGCCACGGCGGCGGGCCTGGCGAAGAACAACGAGGATTTCGGGCAAACACTCGGCGTCTGGGGCATACCCGAGGGGCCTTATCTGGTCGTCCCGTTATTCGGACCCAGGACCTTTCGCTCCGGTTTCGGCGACCTCGTCGACATCCAATACAGTCCGCAGTTCAATCTGGGCCGGAGCGGGATACGGACGAAAGTGAACATCCTGTGGTTCATTCACCGGCGCTCGACACTGCTCGGAATCGACCAGGAGATCGAGCGCGCTTTCGACCGCTATACGTTCCTGCGCGACTCCTACCTGCAGAATCGCGAATATCTGCTGTATGACGGCAATCCACCCGAAGACGACTGGTTGCTGGACGAGGAGTTCGACGACGAATTCGACGAGGATTACTAGCGTGAACGACGCGCGACACGAGGCTCCTGCCGCGGCTCAGAATACGTAATCGCCGACGAACTCCAGCAGAAAATCGGACCAGCGATCGGGAAACGGCTCGGTCAGTTCGATCGACGCCGCGAAGTCGGGCTCGAACACGCGATCAAGCGCGGCGTCGACCGCCTCAGGGTGCGACGTCGCGAGGTTCAGCTCCTTGTTGATGGCGAGACTCCATTTGTCCCAGTTCGCCGAGCCGAGACAGGCCCAGCCATCGAAGATGGCCGCCTTGACGTGCGACATGCCGGGATACAGGTACACGCGAATGCCGTGCTCGAGCATCGCGTTTGCCGCCAGCGCATTGCTTTGGTTGATCGGTCCGTGATTCCCGACCAGTGGCAGGATGACGCGCACATCGACGCCACGCCGCCGCGCCTTGGCAAGTTCGTACAACATCGCGTCGTCGGTGAAGTAAGCATTCTCTATATAGATGTATTTCTTCGCGTTGCGTATCGCTGCATATTGCGCGTTGAAGATTTCCGCGTTCCCCGGCTTCGTGTGCAGGACCCGCATGGCCGCCCCAACCACCTCACCAGCTTCCTTCGAGCGCCTGGGCGGACTAAACAGGACGCTCGCATCTCCCAACGGGCCAGCATGTCCCCACGCGCTTTCGAACTCGTCAGCGAGCACATCGACTACTGGTCCACGCAGTTCCACCATTAGGTCGTGCCAGGAGTGACGGTACTCCCGTCCGATGTTCATGCCGCCGGCATACGCCACCTTATTGTCGATGATGGTGGTCTTGACGTGATCGCCTGATACCAGCCATTGGGCCCTGGATTGGCGTACCTCGATATCTGAGCCTTCCTCGAGATATCGCCGTACTGACGCTGGCGCTACGTGCTCCTCAGGCATGCTCTCGTCATGCGCGCCGGTCGCCAGGGTTGTGCCAAACCCGTCGAGCAACACGCGAATCCTGATTCCCTCATCGGCACGTTTGCGCAGCAGATAGCGCATGTCGGCCGCAAAGTCATCATTGTCGAAAATGAACGTGCGAATATCGACCGAATCGGACGCCGTCGAAATCGTGTCGACAAGCCGTACGAAGAACTCCTTCCCACCAACCAGGTATTCGATCGTTCCCGAGGTCGCTGCGCGCCCGGTTATGCGATCAAGTTCGGCTTCCCAGGCATCGAGGTCCATGCCGGGGCCGTTGCTGAGCTCCGGAATCGGTTGCGCCTCCAGCGTGACCATCCAGCTCGGCCGCACCACCTCTACGGCCGCGTCTTTGGCGACAAACAGCAATCGGTGCAGAGACGATAACGGCCGGTTGATGAGGCTACCGAGGTTACCTTGTCCCGTGAGAGCGAGCATCTGGATTTTCTGCAAACCACTGCTTGCCGAACCACCTTCCGGGGGCGCCGGTGCATACCTTGTGAAGATACCGATCGGATGCTCGCGGTCGATGTAAACGAACGGCAATGAATAGGCGCCTCCGTCACCGGTACTGAAGACGATGCGTCTGTCGTCGACCCCCTCCTCGGTAAGAAATGCCTCCAATACCGGTCGTGTCCTGACAATAAACTCCATGAAGTCGAACGTCTCGGCGACAACATAGTTCTCGGGCTTGTCGAAGAACAGGCGCGATTCGAAATTGTTCATGTCGTTGTTGAAGAGGAAGTAGTCCTCTTCGCCAAAATGCATCACGATGCCGGTCATCTCGGCCTCGGGCAGCACCGAATCGAACGCTCGATCCATGAAGCGGTTCCACTGCTTGCTTGTCAGCAGCCGCGGCACGATCGGATCTTCGGGTAGTTCCTCCCAGCGCGTGGTCTGGTGATAGTCGAGAGGAAGGATGAACGGTCCGGAGTAGTCGCCTTCCGGCCCCTGTATGAAGGTATTAAGATCAACTCGATCGGACCAGGTGCCGCCCGAATAAACGAGACCGTCTTCGCCTTCGTAAGCGACGAAAAACTCGTCAGTGCCTATATAAGCTTCGGTAGCGATTAACCCCTGGGTGATTGGCTCTTCAGCGAAACGCCCGGGCAGCATATGGAGCTCGTCATCCGAAGTCGAACTCGCTGGCTGGCCGGCGCAGCCCATTGTCAGGCCGGCGATCGTGATTAAGACGATGGTCCGTCGAACAAGGTACCCCATGCAGTGAGTTTATCAACTAAGCCGGCGATCTGCTGGCACACGAAGTTACAGACCCGGCAGTTCGTCTTCGTCGAACTCGGGCCTCGCCGCAGCCGACTGCGGCAACTTCGCCATCGCCTCTTTGAGCATCTCGACGTGTTCGGTTTCTTCGTCGCGCAGCTCGACGAACAGGTCCCTGATCACGGGGTCTGTGATGCCCGGCAATGCCAGGTCGTAGAAGTCATACGCCTTTTGCTCGGCCGCGAGCCCGACCGCGAAGGCTTCCATAACGGACATCCCGCGGTGCACGTCGCCCATGTCGGGCGCTTCGACGTCGAAAAGGTCGTCCAGCGTCAGCCGTGCCGGTTTGTCACCGAACAGCTTCTTGCGGCGTTCCTCGAGTTCCTGGCCGTGCTTGGCCTCGTTCTCGGCCATACTGGCAAAGAAGGAGCCGGCGTCATAGCCGCCGCTGTGACCGAACTGTGACGCGAACATCTGGTAGCGGTGGCAGGCCTCCATCTCGATAAGCTTGGCGAGATCGAGGGCGTCCATCAGGTCGAGCTTGGACAGGTCAAGGCGAGTGGACATGAGTCTGGCTCCTGGAATTCCTGAATTATCCACAAAGGTTGACCGGAGCTCGAATCGAGCTCAATCCGCACAAGCCGCAATGCAGCAGCCAAATGTCGAAATTCAGGTAGAATTGGCGGTCCGCTCGCTCGCGGCCAGGAACCATGTATACCGACTTTTTCGGACTGCACGAAAAACCATTCTCGATAACGCCCGATCCGCGTTATCTGTACCTGAGCGAGCGACACGGCGAGGCACTCGCGCACCTCGTCTATGGCGTAACGGAGAGTGGCGGCTTCATCCAGCTCACCGGCGAAGTCGGCACCGGCAAGACGACACTCGTGCGCTCGCTGCTGTTGAATCGCTTGCCCGATAACGCGGACGTCGCGGTCGTACTGAACCCGCAGTTATCGGTCGTAGAGTTCCTCGCCACGATCTGCGAAGAACTGCACATCGAAGTGACGCATAACAAGGGCAGCATCAAGGCATTGACCGACGCCCTGAACCTGCATCTCCTGAAAGCCCATGCTGCCAATCGCCGGACGATCCTCGTCGTCGACGAGGCCCAGAACCTCGCGCCCGCCGTGCTGGAGCAGGTGCGCCTGCTCACGAACCTCGAGACAGCCAAGCAGAAACTCCTGCAGATCATCCTGATCGGCCAGCCGGAACTGCGGGACCTCCTGGCGCGTAACGACCTGCGCCAGCTCGCGCAACGGATCACCGCACGCTATCACCTCGAGCCACTGTCGCGCGAAGAGACCGCGAGCTATATCGAACATCGCCTGAAAGTCGCCGGTGCGCTGGGCGAGGTCTTCGACAGCGGCGCAAAGAGCGAGGTGTTCCGGCTGTCCCAGGGCGTGCCGCGCCTCATCAATGTCATCTGCGATCGCGCACTGCTCGGCGCCTACGCCAACGAGTCCCGTCACGCAGACGCACGGCTCATTCGCCTCGCGGCCGCCGAGGTCAAGGGCGAACTCGAGCGCTCACCCTGGCTCGGGCGGTTCGCTGCGGCGGCAGCGTTCGCGGCCGTGGCCTTCATCGTCGCCAGCGCGTGGTTCGTGACGCAGCAGGAGGTGCCGACTGAATCCCAGGTGCAGCAAGCTGCTGTCGTCGCGGAGCCGAATCCGGAGCCGCTCGAGGAATCGGTGGTCGAGGAGCCGCCGCCGGCACCCACGCTGCAGGGCGAGCTCGCCCTGGCCGGCGATCTCACGACCGAACATTACGCGATGGCCGCATTGTTCGAGGCCTGGGGTCTCGAGTACCTGAGAGGCGAGCGCACTGCCTGCGAGCAGGCGGCCGCAGCCGGTCTCGCCTGTCTCTTCGAGCGCGCCTCCTGGGCCGCTCTCGCGCAGATGGATCGCCCCGCGGTGCTGACACTGGTCGACGAAACAGGGATGGACCACGATGTCGTACTGCGTGCGATCACGGGCGAGAATGCCGAGCTCTCGATCGGTGGTGTTCGCGTATCGCACCCGGTAGGAGAAATCACCGCCGCCTGGTTTGGTGATTTCATACTGCTGTGGCGCCCACCGACCGGGGCGGCCGTGGATCTCGCAACAGGCTCGCGAGGACCCGCGGTCGCGTGGCTGCGAAACAGCCTGGCGGCCATCGACGAACGTTATGCAAGCGGCGACGTACAGTCGAACGTATTCGACAGCGAACTCGACGGCATTGTGCGCGGCTTCCAGCGTGACCATCGACTCGACGTCGATGGCGTTGCGGGCAAGCAGACACAGATCATCATCAACACGCTGCTTGCAGTGGAAGGCACGCCGCGGTTGTCGTCCCCTTTGCTGGCTCTGGACTAGCCGATGTCTTTCATTCTCGACGCCCTGAAGAAGTCCGAAACCGACCGGCAGCAGCAGGGGACCGCGGAGTTCGCCGGCGTCCCGACGAGCAACAGGCGGCGCGAAGGCCCGCCGGCCTGGCTGTGGGTGGTTGGTGCGTTACTGCTCATCAACCTGGCCGTGTTGATCGGGCTCTGGTTGCGGCCGGATGTCGGAACGCCCTTCGGCCCGACCGAAGTCGCGGCCGAAAGGGAACCCTCTTCGGGTCCGAACGTGAGTTCCGGCACTATCGAAGAGACTGAAGCCGCTCCCTCAGATGCTGCTCCTGCGGAGACTTTCGCGAACCGCGTCGAGGCGGCGCGGCAGAATGCGCCGGCACAGCAGGAATCGCCGACCGATGAAGTCGCTGAGGAACCGGCTGTCGCGCGGGTCACGATCGAATCGAGCACCATATTGACGCTGCCGACCTACCAGGAAGTCCAGGCACGCGGCCTGATCAACACGCCGCCGCTGCATGTCGATATCCACGTGTACAGTGAAATTGCCGACGACCGGTTCGTCTTCATTAACATGGCGAAACAGACGGAAGGCTCGCGCCTCAGGGAAGGGCCGCTGGTAGAAGAGATCGTCCCCGAAGGCGTAATACTCGAGATGGACGGCACGCGTTTCCTGCTGCCGCGGGACTAGGCAAAAAGTTTGACGGAGGAGACAGCCAAGTACCTCGATGGCGACGCACTCGCCGCAGCATTGCGCTCGGGCATTCACCGGGTGCTCGGCCAGCAGGAACTCCTCAATCGCATCAACGTCTTCCCGGTTGCGGACAGCGACACGGGCACGAACATGGCCCTGTCGCTCGGTGCTGCGCTCGGCATCCTCAACCAGCCTGGCGAAAAGCACCTTGGCAGCATGCTCGCGAGTATCGCCGACGCCTTGCTCGATGGCTCACGCGGCAACTCCGGTGCGATCGTTGCACAGTTCTTCCAGGGGGTGAGCGACGCGGCAGGGGAAATCACGCGCTTTACGACCTATACGTTCAGCAAGGTAATCGACGTCGGCAATGACTACGCGCACGATGCGCTGTCCAAGCCTCGCGAGGGCACTATCCTGTCGGTGATTGCCGCGTTCTCACAGAGCATCCGGCACCAGGTGAACATTGTCCGTGAGGGTGAATTCCAGGCTGTCCTTGTCGAGGCCTTGCAGCGCACCGAGGAGGCACTGGAGAACACGCCGAACCAGCTCGACGTACTGCGCAAGGCCGGCGTCGTTGACGCCGGTGCCAAAGGGTTTACTGAACTCGTCGCCGGGATGACGGACTACCTGGTCAACGGTGTCGAGGTGCCAATGCCGGATGTGTCGATACCGCATGAGATCGAACCCGTCGTCGATGCGGTTGAAGGTGACAACGAGTCACGCTACCGATACTGCACCGAGTGCATCGTGACGGGCGACGACATCAACCGGCGCAAGCTGCGCGAGGCCATGTCGGAACTCGGCGACTCCCTGGTGCTGGCCGGCACCAAGCGCAAGGCCAAGATACACATCCATGTCGACGAGCCGGAGCAGGTCTTCGATACGGCACGCAGATTCGGCGAGATCAGTGCGGAGAAAGCCGATGACATGCATCGGCAACAGCATGCGACACATGACGGGAAGCGCCGTTTCGCCGTCATCGTCGACTCCGTGGCCGACATCAGCGATGAGGACATGGAGCGGCTCGACATCCACATGGTGCCGGCCCGTATCCAGTTCGGCAGTCACGGCTACCTCGACAAGGTGAGCATCACGACCGACGAATTTTACGACGAGCTTGCGAACAATCCCGAGCACCCGACGACGTCGCAGCCGGCGCCCGGCGACTTCCGGCGCCAGTTCCATTTCCTGGCCAGTCACTTCGACGACGTCATCTCGGTCAATCTCACCGCGAAGGTCAGCGGTACCTATGAAGCAGCCCGCCTGGCGGCGTCACGCACTGACGCGCCGGGAAGGATTCATGTCGTCGATTCACGCACCGGTTCGCTCGCCCAGGGTCAGCTGGCCGTGCTCGCCGCCGAGTGTGCCGAGCTCGGGCTCGATGTGGATACGACGCTCGCGGCACTACACGAACAGATTCCGAGGTCGGGGGGTTACGGCATCGTCAGTGACATGACGTATGCCGTGCGCGGCGGTCGCATGCCTGGCTGGGTCAAAGCAATCGCCGAGGCGTTGCGCCTCCTCCCGATCATCAGCATTACGCGGGACGGGCGGCTGACGCTGAGTGGCGCACTGGTGGGCCGACGCAATCGCATCGAGCGGTTCGCCAATTACGTTGCCAGGCGCTTGCCAAAAGGCCCGGTCGAGATCGGCATCGGTCACGCCATTTGCGAAGACGACGCCCGCGAGCTCGAACGGTACCTGCTGCAGCGGGTCCCGGACATCGAGAAGCTCGTCATCACCGGGCTCGGGCCGGGCATCGGCGCGCACGCCGGTCCCGGGACCATCCTGGTCTGCTTCCGGCCATGGGTGTCAGCTGAGGATATCGCCCGCCGCTAGAACCAGGTCCTCGCCCTCGTTACGCGCATTGTTGACGCGTCGGTCAACCGGCCATGCCTGGAGCTTCGGCGTGATCGAGGCGACATCGTCGAGCAGGTCATTGGAGCCCGCCAGCCATTCGGTCGCCGTCCTGGCCTCCAGTATCACGGGCATGCGGTGGTGGAGCGGCGCCATGAAATCGTTGGCGTCGGTCGTGATCAGGCTGGTCGTCTGCAGAGCCTCGCCCGTTTCCTTGTCCGTCCAGTTTTCCCAGATTCCGGCGAGCGCGAACGGTTCGCCACTTGCCAGGGAAATGAAGTACGGCACCTTGACGTCCCCACCCCGCTGCCATTCATAGAACCCGTCGGCCAGCACGAGACATCGGCGATGCTTGTAGGCGTTGCGATAGGAGGGCTTCTCGGCAACGGTCTCGGCGCGCGCATTGATCATGCGGTTGCCGATGGAGGGGTCCTTGGCCCAGAACGGCACCAGGCCCCAGCGCAACAGGGCAAACTCGCGCCCGCCGTCCTTGCTGTTGCGAATTGCAGCGATATCCTGGGTTGGTGCGATGTTGTAGCGCGGCTTGAGGTCGGGCGCTGCAGCGACGCCAAACAGGGCCGCGGCAGCTTCCGCCGGAGAGTAGAAAGCGAAACGTCCACACATACCAGGCCTCCTACTCCCTGATCCCGATGCCGCGTTTCATGAGGAACATGCAGCCCGAGAAGAGCAGCACGACGAACACGATGAGAATCGCGTACGCATGCGTGATGCTGATGTCCGACGTACCGAGGATGCCATAGCGAAACGCGTTGACCATGTAGAGGATCGGGTTCGCCTTCGATACGGTCTGCCAGAACTCGGGCAACAGCGAGATCGAATAGAACACGCCGCCGAGATAGGTCAGCGGCGTCAGCACGAACGTCGGGATGATCGAGATGTCGTCGAACTTCTTCGCGAACACGGCGTTGATGAACCCGGCGAGCGAAAAGACGATCGACGACAGCAGCACGACGGAGATCATGATGAACGGGTGCGCCACCTGCAGGCGCGTAAAGAACAGGGCGATGACAGTGACGAGCATGCCGACGAGCAGGCCACGCAGCACGCCGCCGGCAACGTGGCCGATGATGATCGTGGCATACGACATCGGCGCCACGAGCATTTCTTCGACGTGACGCCCGAACTTCGCGCCGAAGAACGACGACACGACATTGCCATAGGAGTTCGTGATCACCGACATCATGATCAGACCGGGCGCGATGTACTGCATGTAATCGAAACCGTCCATCACCCCGATGCGGCGGCCGATCAGGTTGCCGAAGATGATGAAGTACAGCGTCATCGTGATCGCGGGTGGCACGATCGTCTGCACCCAGATGCGCAGCACGCGCACCATCTCCTTGCGGATGATCGTCCTGGCCGCAACGAGATTCAGCGTGAGATTCATGCCGCATCGCCCTTGCTCTCGACGAGATGCATGAACATCTCCTCGAGGCGGTTCGCCTTGTTGCGGAGACTCGCGACGCGTATCTCCTTGTCCTGCAGCGCCACGAACAGGTCGTTCATGTCCGTCTCCGGACCCTTCTCGACTTCGAGTTCACCATCTTCCCGCAGTCGCGTCACGAAGCCCGGCAGTTCGGGCGGCTCGCGCAGTTCACCCTCGACACTGAGAACAAACACCTCGCGATGCAGCCGGCGCAAAATCTCCTTCATGCTCGCGTCTTCGATGATCGTGCCTTCATCGATGATGGCGATGCTGCGGCACAGCGCCTCGGCTTCCTCGAGATAATGCGTCGTGAGGATGATCGTCGTACCGGCAGCATTGATCTCGCGCAGGAAGTCCCACATCGATCGCCGGATCTCGATGTCGACGCCGGCGGTCGGCTCGTCGAGGATCAGCAGCTTCGGTTCGTGCACGAGCGCGCGCGCGATCATCAGCCGACGTTTCATGCCACCGGACAGGCTGCGCGCATTTTCTTCGCGGCGATCCCAGAGGCGCAGTTCGCGCAGGTATCTCTCGATACGCTCCTTCGCGAGCCTGCCGCTGAGACCATAGTAACCGGCCTGGTTGATCATCGTATTGCCGACGGTCTCCCAGAGGTTCAGGTTGATTTCCTGCGGCACGATACCGAGGCACGCCTTCGCGGCATTGAGCTCGGTATCGATGTCATGGCCGAAGATCTCGACCTCCCCGCCGCTCTTGTTGACGAGCGACGAGATGATCCCGATCGCCGTCGTCTTGCCGGCACCGTTGGGGCCGAGCAGCGCGAAGAAGTCGCCCTGCTCGACGTCGAGGTCGATGCCCTTCAGGGCTTCGTTGCCGTTGGCGTACGTCTTGCTGAGATTCTTGATCGACAGGGCTTTCATGGCGCGCCGTATTGTAACCGTGCGCCCCGCGCGGTTATAGCTTGTCTGCAATCTCTCTCGCCGGCAGCCTCGAACGACACGCTGCAGCCGGGAGTCGCCCGGGTGCTGCCGTGTCGATACCGATAAGCATTAACTGCATCGTCGCCATGTGGGCGGACCGGCGCTCGTATACAGATGCGTCGAGGGGAAATCGCCGCACGACAAGATCGTAGTGCCGCGCGCAGGCCAGCACCCGCACCAGGGTTTCGGACGAGAGCCGNNGATGCCGGTGAGCATCAGCTGCAACGCCGCTATGTGAGCCGACCGGCGCTGGTACACAGGTGCGTCGACAGGAAACCGCCGGGTGACGAGATCGTGGCTCCTTGCGCAGACGAGCACCTGCACCAGGGTCTCGGACGAGAGTCGTTCGCACCAGCCGGGTGGTGCGCCGCTGACGATCCTCGCAACATACGGATTGCGACGCGCAAGCTCCCAGAGATAGGCGAGCCCGTTGACCTGCAACTCGCGCCGGCTCTCGGGAATGTGCGGCGGTGCTACAAAGAGGTCGGCCTGGTGCGGCTCACCGAGCAGTCGCGCCCACAATGTCGCATCACTTTCACGAAACGAAAACAGCAGAAACGGTGCGGCGGCCAGGCGCTCACTCCTGCCCGTCAGCCTTAGCCAGGTGCGGTTCAGTGCGCGCACGTTGGCAAGGTCATCGACCTTGACTCCTTCGTATTCCATACGTCCTCCCACGGTTTCTGACCGTTTGTTATTCGATTGATGAGATTCTATATTTGGTATATTTATTACATGTATAGATAATATTCGGTATCCTAATACCGTATATGGTCTTTTTCTAGCACAAAGAACGAGATATGAGACTCACCGACGATCGCTATGCCGGCGAGAAAAGGCAGTTCGAACTGGCCCTTCGCATGATTCGGCACGAAGCCCGGACCCGGACGATTCGCGAGTGCACCGGGCTTTCCGACGACCGCATCCGCAAGCTATACGCCAACTATTTCGTCGGCCGTTCGGACGTCAAGCGACGCCGGGGCAAATCGCCCCGCCAGGTGCAGCGCTTCGTCAAGAGCCCGGGCAACCAGTTACAGGCCACGACGCTGGTTGCACTATTCTGCGCGAACTTCCTGATTCGTGTCGACGAAGACAACAACGTGCACGCCTGCTGGCCCCGGCCTGATGTCGAGTTCGGGCATCGCCTGTGCCGTGCCTACGAGACCTATCTCGTTCTGCACGACAACGCGCGACTCAACTTCGAATGGGCCTGGAACCTGCTGCAGAGTATTTCGTTCAACGACGAGCTGTACCTCGCCGCGTGCCATGACTGCAGCGCGCGTTACGTCCAGGATGCCTATGCGCTCGACGACCGGACCTGCCCTACCTGCGAGATTGCCCGGACATCCGCTAAACTCGCCTGATGGAAGACCACAATGTATTTGCAGGCGCGTTTGTCGATCGGACAGGCGATCGCCGCAAAGACCCGGACTGGCTGGCCGAAGCGCTGCATAACCCCAGAACGCGCTTCGTGCCGGTGTGGGGAGACCACTGTCTCGCGGGCGGCGACCCGCCGAAGGCCGTGTTGCTCGAGCGCGAGGCCATCCAGGACTACATCATGGATGACAATGCCATTTTCCTCGGGCTGTTTCGCAACGACCCGGCCTTTGCCGTTGGCATCAGCCGGGACATCGAAGCGCCGTTCGGGCTGCTGGGTGAATTTCGCGACCTGCGGTTCCTGGGCACGATGCTGCCGGCCGATGAAGCCAACCTCGTGGCGCATGCCCGGGCACTGGTTCTCTGGCACAACTCGACACTGTATTGCGGCAAGTGTGGCTCGGCCTCCATCCCCGAAGCGGGTGGCAATATGCGTCGCTGCTGCAACCCCGATTGCAGCCAGGAGATCTTTCCGCGCACGGACCCGGCCATCATCGTGCTCGTCGCGAACGGCGACCGTTGCGTCCTCGGGCGCCAGGCAAGCTGGCCGGAAGGCCGGTACTCGACGATCGCGGGATTTGTGGAACCTGGCGAAAGCCTCGAGGACGCCGTCCGCCGCGAGGTCTATGAAGAGACGAATATCCGGGTGGCTGCCGTGCACTATCACAGTTCGCAGCCCTGGCCGTTTCCGGCCGCGCTGATGCTCGGCTTCATCGCGGAGGCGACCAGTGACGAGATTCGGCTGAACGACGGCGAACTGGAGGATGCCCGCTGGTTCACACGTGATGAACTGCGCGCGGGCGACGTCGGACTGCCATTCAGAATCTCGATCGCACGCCGTCTGGTCGATCATTTCATCAACGGCGACT
>JABAOE010006446.1_pt2 | contig 18669 bp, 18 predicted proteins | sample 7062141 | NCBI WGS metagenome assembly JABAOE01 (sample SAMN14538627, study PRJNA623070) | marine sediment metagenome | biome: marine biome [ENVO:00000428]; feature: marine pelagic biome [ENVO:01000023]; material: deep marine sediment [ENVO:00002113] | place: India: Gulf of Khambhat ... | reverse complement strand
CGAGGGTCCACCGACGGCGGGCTGCGGGACGGATCGTTCATCACACCCTTTCCAAACGCCCAAGGTCCTACCGTCGCTCCGCTACACAGAAAGCTGACTGATCAACGCCCTAACACCGGCCACGCTTTTCTCAAATGCGGCGCGCTCTGTCTCATTGAGCTCGACCTCGATGATCCGCTCGACACCGGCCCGGCCGAGCACAACGGGCACGCCGACGTAGTATCCGCCGACACCGTACTCCGATTCACAGTATGCCGCACATGGGAGGACGCGCTTCTTGTCACGCACTACCGCTTCCACCATCTGGGTCACAGCTGCGCCCGGCGCGTAGTACGCGCTCCCGGTCTGAAGCAACTTCACGATCTCGCCCCCGCCTTGTCGCGTTCGCTCAACGAGCGCCGCCAGCCGTTCGTCAGAGAGTAGCCCGGTCACCGGAACACCACCGACGGCCGTGTAGCGTGGCAGCGGCACCATCGCGTCGCCGTGACCGCCAAGTAGCACGGTCGAGATGTCCTCGACGGAGACGCCGAGCTCAACCGCTATGAACGCCCGGAAACGAGCCGTGTCCAAGATGCCGGCCTGCCCGACCACCTTTCGAGGCGGAAAGCCGCTGGCCTTCCAGGCGACATGCACCATCGCGTCGAGCGGGTTCGTCACGACGATGAGCACGGCATTTGGGCTCTGCGCTGCGGCTTGCTCGACAATCCCTCGCACGATCGTCGTGTTGACGCCGAGCAGGTCGTCACGGCTCATCCCCGGCTTGCGTGGCACACCTGCGGTGATCACAATGACATCGCTCGCGGCCGTGTCATCGTAGCTATGGCTGCCCGTGATCCGACAGTCAAACCCCTCGATGGGGCTGGCCTCGAACAGATCCAGAGCTTTTCCCAGCGGCATGCCACCAGTCTCCGGGATATCGAGCAGCACAATATCGCCGAGCTCCTTGGCAGCGGCCCAGTGGGCGGTCGTCGCCCCCACGTGCCCCGCTCCCACAATCGATACCTTGGGTCGCTTCATGTTCTTCGACTCCGCGACCGGGTCACTGGTCTTTCGTGTCGGGTATTCGCGTTCGGTTGTTCCAGTGTCGATGTGCGCGGCCAACGGAATTGGCCGCGTGGAACCTCGGATGCGCACCCTTTACTGAGGCACTGCGCAGACGATCACCAGCGGACAGTACCGTGAACGTTCGCATCGTGCGCGCCTCCCCGCGCTATGGCGACCAACGGTTCACCGGGGAACCTAGATGCTACATCGCGCGATACAAAGGTGGCCCGATGCCAGTGGGAAGCGCCGTCTCGCTGCCGCTTCGTGAGTTCTGGCGTTCACCACTTGGGCATCCCACTGGCGTCACGCACGGCGAGTGTTTGTCCGTCCTGCGTGATCTCGCGTGCAACAATCATCTCCTCGCCATTGACCGTGATGCGAGACCCCACCACATCCATGACTTCGTGCCTCGCGATCTCGAACCCGTTCGCGCTGAGGAAACTCGTCGGGGCAACATGCACCTCGATGTCGCCAGCAGGGGTGTCGAGGAGCACGTGCGTGCCTGCCATCCGCACGTGCTGCAGCCGAAAGGCGCGCGTGCCTCGCAACGTCGGGTTCCGGATTCTCACGCGCTCTGCCCACTCCGTTTCCGGCGTCACGGTGACGACGACCCCTTGGAGCGTCTCCTCCGTCGCCGCGTCGTACTTGGGCGTCTCGGCGGTCATCTGCTGTTGAGCTTCAGCGGGGCCGCCGACTACACTCGCAATCGCTGTCACCAGAACCACCAGGGAATAACGTGGACGTGTCATGGCATAGCCTCCTTTGTCGATGAGAAGGACACCCGCGAACGTCTTCTCCACGCGCGCTGCCAGCATCCTCCCCGCCCCCGCCTGAGATGAGTGTGCAGTTCTCATGCCGCGAAGCGAGGCTCGAGAGTTGAGAATCGTCCTTGATCACGACGGTTCTCCCGTGCAACGGACACAGCGCTGGGGAAAAACACGCAGAGCCGGAAATTAGTCACACTCCGCGTACTCGGCGGATTCGCTGGTGCTCTCCTCGCCTGAATACGACGACGTCTGTGGGTTCCCGCGACATCCCGAGCCTCGGCAGAGCTCGATGAGGCCAACGGGACAAGGGAACGCGGCAGGAACGGATCTGTGGCGTCCGACTAGCACTAGCCTCCAGCGCTTCGAGGGGCGTAATACCCTTGACGCGAGCGCACGTGCGCGTCCCGGGCCGACACTCGGACCGAGACCTCACGCCATCGGCCATCCCGGCGCTCGTTGGATGAGACATAGCCGAGACGGTAGAAATGTCTCAGCTCGGCACCGATCTCTGCGAAGATTGGTGTCAATCGCTCGACGCTACGAGCGACCACCGTTCGGCCCCCGGTATCGAGCGCCATTTGTCCCAGAATGTAACCGGCCCCGCGCCCGCGTGGATCATCGTCCCGACGCAAGGACACGCCGTAGACGATCACGTCGCTCCGGCGGATTTCCCGGAGCACTTCTTCGAACACGAGCCGACCAGTCGTATCTTCCCCATCCGACAGGATGATCAGCGCGTACCGATACTCGTCCTCGGTCGCCTGTTGAAACTGCGCCAGTTCCTGCAAGCCAATGAGTACGGCTTCGTACAGACCAGTGGCTCCGATGGCCGAGGGAATATCGTCGATGGCGGCGGCGGCGTCTGACAGGTCTGCCCCGAGAGACACCACCCGTTCGGCACGCTGATTGAACGTCAGGACACCGACGCGGTCGTCATCCCCCATCGCCCGGATGAACGCCACTGCAGCCTCCTTGGCGTGCCTCAGCTTGTCTCCGTACATACTGTGGCTGCGGTCCACTAGCATGACAGCGGCGAGCGGGACGTCCCCTGACGGACTAAACACGGATACGTGTTGCGGAACACCGTCCTCGAGAACCAGAAATTCCTCCTGCAACAGCCTGCTGATCAGCCGTCCGTCGCGTCCCAAGACGCACACATCGAGGGCCACCAGATCGACGCCCGTCCTGAACACTGGTTCCTTGTCTTGGCGAGGGAAATCCGAGACCGCGAGGGCAGCTACTGCCAGTAGGCCCACAGCGGGGATCTTCTTCGACCGCCGTTCTGAAGTCACCTGATCACGTTCCCTTCAGGCTGTGGAGGTTGTTGACACAATCCCCCTGCGCTGCTCGTGACTGAGTCCTTCAAACACTCGACTCCGATCCCGAGTCGAGATTCGCGCCATTACCACACAGCGGAGACCCCCACCAGCTCATTCTCGTCGGATTGTCCGGAGGCCTCGCGGCGCGGGCTAGTGCGAGTTCGGTGGTTCCTGGGCAGTCTCAGAGTCGTCGGTGTCCGCTCCAACCATGTGCCTCATCATCGGGCACGCCGTCATCGCCGCTCTCGCTTGGGATGGCATCCCCTCGGCCATATGCTCCATCATGTGCCCCATCAGAGATATTGTCAAGAGTTGTGGATCGGTGATCGGCGTGATCAGGCGGCTTCCTTCCGATCTTTCTTCTCGCGTTCCTGTTGCACTCCATCGATGAACGGGACGCCGGCGCGCACCAGGGGCAGCAGGTGCGCGCTATTGAGTCGACGCCAGCGGCGTTGCGCCATCTCGAGCAGCTTGTAGGCCATCAGCAAGCCCTTCGTCCGTGACCCCGCTCCCTTGGTCACCCGCTGGCGCAGCCGCACCGTGGCGAAGGGCGACTCGATCACGTTGCCCGTCCGCAGGTGGAGCCAGTGCTCGGCCGGGAAGTCGAAGAAGGTGAGCAGCCGCTCACGGTCAGCCGCGAGACACGCCGCGGCCTTCGGATACTTCGGCTCATACTCAGCGATGAAGCGGTCCACCTGCTCGTCGGCCTCGGCGCGCGTCGCGGCCTCCATGATCGCGTGCAGCGCCCGCTTCGCTTTCGGCTGCAGCCGCTTCGGCAACTTGTCGAGGACATTTCCCAGCTTGTGGAACCAGTCGCGCTGCTCGGCGGTCTCGGGCCAGACGTCGCGCACCGCCGCCCAGAAGCCCAAGGCGCCATCGCCGACGGCCACCACCGGCGCGCGCATGCCGCGCCGTTTCAGGTCCCGCAAGACCATCGCCCAGCTCTCCGCGCTTTCGCGGTAGCCATCGTCCAACGCGACGAGCTCTTTCGTCCCGTCCGGCCGGGCCCCAATCATCACCAGCGTGCAGAGCCGATCCTCCTCGAGCCGGATGTTGAAGTGGATCCCGTCGACCCACACATACACGTAATCGCGGTCGGCCAGGTTACGCCGCTGAAACCGGTGATAGTCGGCCTCCCAGGCCGCCGTCAGGCGCGCGATGTTCGTGGCACTGAGCCCCGCCGCGTCCGGCCCGAGCAGCACGGGGAGCGCCTCGCGGAAGTCCCCGGTCGACAACCCACGCAAATACAAGATCGGCAGAACCTCCGCGACCTGCGGCGAGCGCCGCATGTAGGGCGGGAGGATGTGACTGGTAAAGCGCTGCCGCGCGCCGTCGGCGGCGACCCGCTTGTCGTTCACCCGCGGCGCGCGGACCTCGATCGTCCCCGCGCCACAGGTCACTTTCCGCGCCGGCGCCTGTCCATTCCGCACGACCAGCCGGTGGCCTTGCTCGTCGCGCTCGGCGGCGTGCCCATCGACATACTGCGCGACTTCGACCGCCAGCGCGTGCATCAACATCCGGCGGGCTCCCTCACGGGCAAGATCGTCAAGCGTGGCTCCCGCAGCTTCTGCTTCCGTTCCACCAACGCGGTCGTGTACCTTCTCCATGGGTGGCGTCTCCTTTCCCCCGGCCGGCCAGCCAGGGTCTGTTGCGTTGTTCACGCGAAAGGATACGCCGCCTTCTTCACACTCCCGATCCACAACTTCCGGTCATATCTCGCCCCATCATCCGTCCGTGCATCTGCATCANNTCCGCTGTTCCACGAGGACAGTGACGACCTCGGCCAACGCGTTGACCTTCGCCTCGCCACTCGCGCTGTTCATCACGGCCACGAGCTCATTCAGTCTGGCGTCCATGGCCGCCATATCAGCCATCATCTCCTGGCGCATCTGCATCATGCGATGCTCCTGCGCCTGCACCGGAGACTCTTCCACGCCAGGTTGCTGATGCTCCTGATGTGGAGGCTGAGACGCGCCGGGCTCATGCCGGGCTTGGCTTGCGGCCGGGATGACCGGAGCCGCCAGGGCTATAGCCATCGCACCACCAAGAAGGATCCTTCGCATCATGATTGTTACTCCTGAGCGTTTCCGTCGTCGTACGTTGTACCGGGAGCGCTCATCGCGCCTCCACCTGCGCTGCAAGTGCAAGCACGATGCCGTTAGCGCTGGGACGGCAATCGAGGATGCTTCGCCGTTCGCCTGGGAATTCTCCGCGGTAGGTCGGGAGTCCTACGACGACCGCGCTCGAGGAACTCGGCTATCGAAGAGGGAGAACAATCGAAGAGGTGTGCGCTGACAATACCATCGGGACGGCCCCGTCTCGACCGCCTGGCTCAGACTCCACGGCCGGCTACTTCAAGCTCAGCATGTACGAGACCAGCGCCTCCAGATCCTCCGCGGCGAGATCGGGGTACGCCCGCATCGGTGGCCTCCGAGTCGCGTTCGTCTTGGCCGTCATTTCCTGCGGATTGACCATCCACAGCTCGATCTCCTCGTGAGTCAGTCTGCTACCGACTCCGTCGAGCGGACCGTTGGTGTTCCCCTCCCCTTCAATGGAGTGACACAGGCGGCACCGCTGATCGGCATACACCTCTTGGCCTCGTTCAACCTGAAGAGCTTCTTGCGCCGACGCCTCGGGTATCCACCCTGGTGCGAGGATCAACCCAGCGAGCAGCACGATGTGCGGATGCCAGCACATTGTTCTTAACCTCCCAGAGCGTTCTCAACGGCATCAGGACGAGTGACTATAGATGGGCACGAACCAGATGACCGAGCCACGTTCACGTTCGGAGCCCATCCACCCAATAGGCGCCTCGTCGATCAGCCGATCCCAGAAAATTTCCCACGTGGCACTTGATCTCACGCGGTCAATCGGACAACTTATCGATTCTACATGGACGAGAGGGGGGTCTCGCGCGCGGAGGTCAGCGGCCCCGCTCGGCAGAGCGATTGCAAGGCGGAGTGGTTGGTTTGAGCCAGCCGGGAAGCCCAGAGGAACGTCGAATGCGTACACATGTCGCCAGAGCCTTACCGGGCGTGTTCGTGGCGTGGGCGGGGCTCCTCGGGATCGCGGTGTGGCTGTTGCCCAGTGCCAATGGGGCCCCTCCAGTGGCCCTCGCCGCCGCGACCCTTCAGGACGATGGTGCGTACGTAGGTTCTGAGACGTGCGCCGTCTGCCATCAGGACCAGTACGACGACTATCGTCTCTCCATTCACTACCAAACGGAGACGGGCCCGTGGACCGAGACCGGCTGCGAATCCTGTCACGGGCCCGGTGAAGCGCACATCGAGGACCCTGAGGACCTGACGCTCATTTTCTCCTTCAGCGACCCCAGCCACACCGTGGTCGACAGGGTCGGTCGCTGCCTCAACTGCCATGAGGGTGAGTCAACCAACTTCACCTATCGATCGTCGGAGCACATGAACGGGACGATCGACTGTGCGTCGTGCCACAAGCCACATGTGAACTTCAGGGAGGACCGCCTGTTGCCGCGGGAGGTTCCGCCCGACCGGCTTTTCCTGGGCGCGGCCACCGAATCGTGCCTCGGATGCCATCAGGAGGTACGGGCCGAGATGAACCTGAACGAACGGCACCGCGTGCTCGAAGGCATGGTGACGTGTGCTGAGTGCCACAAACAGCACGAGCCGAGCCCTCGGGCCCGGCTGGGTGGGTTCAAACAGGAGACCTGCCTCGGCTGCCACACTGACAAGGGCGGACCGTTCGTCTTCGAGCACTTGAGTCAACGGGTGGACGGCTGCACCAGCTGCCATCAGCCGCATGGCTCGGTCAATCGCCACATGCTCGAATTTCAGAGCGTCGCTGACCTCTGCTACTCCTGTCACATCGAGGTCCCGAGCTTCCACAGAGGGTTCGGGCCACCGAATGTCCCACCACGGTTTGACTCGACGACCAATTGCACGAACTGTCATGTGGCGATCCACGGGTCCAATCTCGATCACGCGTTTCTTCAATAGAGACTTCGTATGCAACCGCGAGCGTTGACACTCTCTGTGCTTCTCCTGGCAGCGATACCGTCGGGTCTGGCTTACGCACAGGTCCGGGCGACAGAGTCCGGCAGCAGGGCTGCGCAGGCGTCCGAGGAAACGCGGCTGTTCGAGATCCGAGGACTGTTCGACGCCGGGTTTCGCTGGACGGATGTGACCGGGAACAATGACAAGTACCGCGAAGACCTCAATTACCGGACGGGCCCCCGACTCTTCAACGTCGACCTCAGCCTCGCGCCCACCGAGAACGGGGTGGTCGATCTGGTCAACATCTACGCCAACCAGCTCGGCGATCCCTACGAAAGCCTCGCTCTGACCGTGAAAAAGTTCAGCCGTTTCAACTTCCGCTATCGTCGCCACACGTCGGCCTACTTCTATCGGGACATCATCCTCCCGGTCGAGGCGTCCGACCCCAACAAGAGCAACGGCGGCGACTTCCACCACTTCAATTTCGACCGGGTCAATGACCGAATCGATTTCGACATGCGGGTCGGACAGCGGGGGAAGGCGTTCCTGGCGTTCAACCGCCAGACTCGGCTCGGCGACTCCACGACGACACGCGATATTTCGCGGGACGAGTTCGAACTCGACCAGCCGATCTCGGAAATCAAGAACGACTACACCGTCGGCTTTCAGCAGGCCTGGGATACCGTGTCGGTCTACGTCGACCAAACGTATCGCGATTTCGAGAACGACGTCCGTCTCTTTCTCCCTGGTGCCTCGTTGGGCGAGAATCAGGAAGATGCGGCTGAACTCTTCTTCTACAACCAGCTCACGCCGTTCGACTTCACGATGCCGCAGTCGACGGCCAGGGTCAACATTCGGCCAACGCCGCGTCTCACGATCACTGGGGGGTTTATCTATAGCGATCTGAACGCGGATTTTTCACACCAAGAAGCGTCACGAGGCATCTCATTTCAAGGACAGCCGTTCGACACCGTCTTCGTCGGCGCGGGCGAGCTCCAGCGAACGACGAAGGTGTCGGACATCGACGTGGCGTACGACGTGACTGACCGACTCGCCCTGATCGGCGGCCTCAGATTCAACCGCTTCGACCAGAACGCCGATGCGGGCGAGATCAACGAAGGCGAGCTGACGACGCTCGAGATCTCGACCGACATCTTGGAGGTCGGTGCCCAAGTGTTCCCAGCCCGTGGGGTGACCTTGACGGGCGGCTTCCGCTACGAGGAGCGTACGGCCTCGGTCCTCGCGGCGCCACACGACGAGGAGGAGGACGTCGAGGGCGCCGGAGAGATTGCGGAAGAAGGCCACGAGGGCGGCGAGCACGTCACGACGGAGCGCAAGAGCGTCTTCGTCAGTGGCACGGTCACCCCCTCGCCGCGGGTGAGCCTCATGGCTGAGTACGAGCGGGGTGATTACAACAACCCCTTTACGCTGATCGCACCGACGGCGCTCGACCGCATCAAGGCCCGAGTCCGCATCCGGCCCATGGAAGGTCTCGCCGTGACCGGCGTCTTCTACACGCGACGCATCGAGAATGACCTCGCCGGGGGCATCCACCCCACCGAACCCCGGCTTCGTGACCCGGCGCGTCTCGACACCACGGACCTGACCCTGCATCTGGCCTACAGCCGTACCGTGGCCACGGTGTTCGGCGGATACACCAGACGCGAGATCGACAATGAAGTCGTGAACCTCATCGACGCAGGTGGCGTCGGGTTTCTTTACGAAGCCCTCTACCAGTCCGATCTCGACCGCGTGTTCGGTGGAACACGCATCGACCTGACATCGTCAGTCGCCGCCGGCACCGATCTCTCCTACTACCGCAACCGCGGGTCGTTCGGCCTCGATTGGGAGCAGTATCGCGTCTACGGCGAGGTGCTTTCTCCGGCCGGGTACCTGTTCAGGGTGACCTATCAATACAACGCACTCGATGAGCAGGACTTCGATTTCGATGACTATGGTGCGCACATGGTCACAACCTCGGTCGGCTACCGCTTCTGACGCGGCGCACACCTTGCCTATTCGGCTGAACATGTGTCGCCTCCCAACGGTGTGGTCCACTTCCCCTCCCACCGTCGAACGTGAGGCAAACGGTCGTGTCGGAATCGATCACGGACACCGAGGAATGGACACCGAATCCAGACGCGACGCGATGTTGCGTTCGAGGATTCGCGATGCGGTTCGAAACTCCCCCGCAAGGGTGGCACGGCGATGAGGTCACAGTCCCCTGGTGACACGTTCAGCGATGCGTTGCGACGTCTCGATCGTGCCGCTCAATACGCGCGGATCGACGACGAAGCGGTGTTTCGTTTGAAGGCGCCTCGGTCCGTGCTTGAGGTATCAATCCCCGTTCGTATGGACGACGGGTCGCTGCGGGTGTTTCGCGGCGTCCGCGTGCGCTACGACGATACGCGCGGCCCAACCAAAGGCGGGATTCGCTTTCATCCGGACGTGTCCCCGGATGAGGTGAAAGCGCTGGCGTTCTGGATGACCTGCAAGTGCGCGGTCGTGGGCATCCCGTTCGGAGGCGGGAAGGGCGGCATCGTGGTCGACCCCAAGACGCTGTCTCGGATGGAGCTCGAGCGGCTCAGCCGAGGATTCATCGAGCAGATCGCCGACTTCATCGGACCCGAGATCGACATCCCGGCGCCGGACGTCTACACCAACGCCATGATCATGGGCTGGATGATGGACGAGTACTCGAAGATCCGACGCCAGCGGACACCGGCCGTGATCACCGGCAAACCGATCCCCCTTGGCGGAAGTGTTGGTCGTGAGGACGCGACCGGGCGTGGAGCCTATTGTTGCATCCAAGCGCTGCAACAGCGGAAAGACACCGCGCCGCGCGACCTCCGCGTGGCAGTTCAGGGTTTCGGCAACGCCGGGCAGCACCTCTGCCGGCTCCTCGATGCCGACGGGTATCGAATCGTGGCGGTGAGCGACTCCCGGGGCGGGATCTATCGGCAGGACGGACTCGATATCCCGCGGGTGATTGAGCTCAAGAACCAACGCGGGAGCGTCGGCTCCGTCTACCCCTCGCGATCGGTCTGTGACTGTCCGTCCTGTGGCTGTGCGTCGTGTGACTGTTCCAGAACTGATCCGGCCACCGGTCAGACGATGACGAATGCCGCGCTGCTCGAACTGGACGTCGACATCCTGGTTCCAGCTGCCCTTGAGAACCAGATCACGCTCGACAACGCACCACGGGTCCGGGCACCGATCATCGTCGAAGTTGCCAACGGACCTACGGACTCCGCGGCGGATGACCTGCTGACCTCGCGGGGCACACTGGTCGTACCGGACATCCTCGCCAACGCCGGCGGCGTGACCGTCAGCTACTTCGAGTGGGTGCAGAACCGAACAGGCCTGTACTGGACGACGGACGACGTCGAGACACGCCTGGAGGCCGTGATGGTCCGCGAATTCAACACGGTCTACGACCTCATGAGAGACAACGACACCGACATGCGCACCGCCGCATACACGCACGCCCTGAATCGGATCAGTGAGGCCGTCTCTTCTCAGGGGACCAAGCAATTCTTCCAGCCCACGGTTCGTACGGAAGCGGAACCCGATGACTGAACCATGGTAGACCTCGCGGCGCGCGAAAACCTTCAGGCCGACGGTGACCGTGACCTCCGCGAGACACTGATGGCGGAGCGCGAGATCACGACAGCGATTGAGCGTCTGGAGCACGAAGGCATCGGCCAGGGTGCCCGCCGGCAGCTGCTCGCCACCGCGACCCGCCTCACGGCCAAGATGACGCCTGAACTGCACAGCATCATCGAGGCGTGTCGGGCGACGCTCGGCGTCGGTGGGCCGTTGGAGCTGTTTGTCTACCCGGACGCGCACTTCAACGCCGCGGCCGTCCGACCCGAAAAGGGACGATTGCTGCTGATGATGTCGTCCGCCCTGCTCGAGGGCTTTGACGCTGGGGAACTCCGGTTCATTGTGGGTCACGAGGTCGGGCACTACCTGTTCGATCACCATGCGATCCCGACGGGTGCGCTCCTTGGGGGTGCGGCGCGCCTCCGGCCGCAACTGGCGCTGCAGCTGTTCGCCTGGCAACGATACGCCGAAATCTCAGCCGACCGTGCCGGCCTGGTCTGTGCCGGTGCGCTTGAGCCCGCGGCGCACGCGCTGTTCAAGCTCGCCTCTGGTCTGACCGGCGATCGGGTCCAGGTGCGGATCGACGAGTTTCTCGCGCAGGTCGGTGATCTGCGTCACGAAGCTGAGACAGACGCCGGTGGCGACCAACGGGTGCGCCGGGACTGGTTTGCGACGCATCCGTTCAGCCCCCTCCGCCTCAAGGCCGCGGAACTCTGTGCCGCATCCGAACTGCTGCGCGCTGGCGGCCTGGCTCGAGACGTCCTCGAAGCCAAAGTCCAAGAGCTCATGACGCTCATGGAACCGAGCTATCTCACAGAGCGCTCGGATGCCGCCGAAGCCATGCGTCGGCTGCTGTTCGCCGGTGGGATCGCGGTCGCCCGCGCCCGCGGGGACGTCACGCCAGAGGCCATGGCCGAGCTCGAGCGACTGCTCGGTCCAGGTTCCGTCCCTCCCGGAGTGAACCCGGAGGCTGTCGTGGCCGACTTACCAAGTCGCATCGAGAGCGTCCGGACGAATGTTCCGCCGCTTCGCCGTGCGCAGGTGATTCGAGATCTCTGTCTCATCGCTCGCGCCGACGGCCGCATGTCAAAAGCCGAAGTGGATGTCATTCGGGATATCGCCGACCGGGTCGACGTCGACCCCACACTCATCAGCTGCGCACTCGACCCCAGCTGTGTCGAGTGTGGATGCGGCTGTCTCGACAGCGATGAGCCAGGCCGGTGCTGAGCAGACCGCGCCGTTGGACACGCCACCATGCCTGGTGAACACCGCACGGCGACAACGACCACGTTCCCCAGGACAGCGGCGAGCGACGCGCCAGCCGAAACCGCCTGGCACACGCTGCCTCGCGATGTGGTCGAGCGCATGCTCGAGACCACGGACGTGGGCCTGGTGTCCTCAGAGGCAGTGGCGCGTCTGCAGCGATGGGGCCGCAACGAATTGCCCCAGACACCGCCACCCCCGTGGTGGGAGATCGCGTTTCGACAGTTTCGTAGTCCGCTCATCTACATCCTCGGCCTTGCCGCAGTGCTCTCGCTGGCGATCAACGAACACACCGATGCGGCCTTTATTGCGGCCGTGCTGTTGCTGAACGCCCTGATCGGCGGATCGCAAGAATGGAAGGCCGAACAAAGTGCCCAAGCGCTGAAGAAGTTGCTGCAGATTCGCGCCTCCGTTGAGCGTGACGGTGAAACACGCGAGATCAGCGCGGAAGACCTTGTGCCAGGAGACATCGTCTGGCTCGAGTCCGGGAATCGAGTCCCAGCCGACATGCGACTGCTCCATGCGCACGGACTCGAAATTGACGAATCCTTACTCACGGGCGAATCGCTCGCGGTCCTGAAGGACGCGTCCTGGACCGGGGAAGAGACAACGTCGCTCGGCGATCGCGTCAACATGGCGTTCGCAGGTTCGACGGTGACCCGCGGACGCGGCATGGGCACCGTCGTCGACACGGGTCTGCGTACGCATGTGGGTCGGTTGGCACGTGATGTCGAGGAAAGCGAGGGTGGCCGACCGCCGTTGCTTGAGCGCATGGAACAGTTCACCCGCGTCATCGCGGTCGTGGTGCTGACGGCAGCGGCCGTCATCGGTACCGTGGGCGTACTGTTCGGCGGACAGACGGTGACCGAGATGTGTCTGTTTTCCGTGGCCCTTGCGGTGTCGGCGATTCCCGAGGGTCTGCCGGTGGCCATGACGGTGGCGTTAGCCATCGCGACGACACGGATGGCCAAGCGGGGCGTCATCGTTCGCAAGCTGACCGCTGTCGAAGGTCTGGGGAGCTGTACTCTCATCGCGACCGACAAGACCGGCACGCTCACGGTCAACGCGCAGACCATCCGGGAGGTTCGGCTGGCCACCGGTGAGACATTTGACGTCACCGGCGAGGGCTTTACGCCTGACGGTCAGATTCTCAGGAGCGGTCTTCCGATTGATCCGTATAGCGATCGCGGTCTGGAATCGCTCGCCCGGGCTGGTGTGCTGTGCAGCGAGGCGGACCTGCACCATCGCAATGGCCGTTGGGTCTGGCGCGGAGATGCCGTTGACCTCGCCTTCCTAGCGTTCGGGCACAAACTGAATTGGATCCGTGAACAGGCGCTGGCCCGTCATCCGCAGGTCAACCAGATCCCATTCGAGCCGGAACGGCAGTTTGCCGCGTCGTATCACGACTTTGAGGACGGCGTACGCGTCCTGGTCAAGGGTGCACCGGAACGTGTGCTCGACATGTGCCATCTGCCGGATGACGATGTCGAGGAGCTCCATGCGGCCGCCGACGAGATGGCGGACCGTGGGTTCCGCGTGCTCGCGTTGGCTGAAGGGGCGGCGACAGGTATCACGGCCGACATGACCCCGCCAGAGCCGGCAGGGCTGACGTTTCTCGGGTACGCAGGAATGATTGATCCCCTACGTCCACGTGTTCGCGAGGCCGTGCACCAAGCCCAACAGGCTGGTGTGAACGTGTGGATGGTGACAGGTGATCATCGTGTCACCGCTCTGGCAATTGCCAGAGACCTCGCCATGGCGAGCGACCCACGTCAGGTGATGATCGGGTCGGATCTCGTGGGGAAGACGAGCGACGAACTCGAAGCGTTGGTGCCCCAGTTCAGCGTCTTTGCGCGTGTAGGACCCCATCAGAAACTCCAAATTGTGGACGCCGCCCGGAAGGCCGGACACTTTGTCGCCGTCACGGGCGACGGGGTCAACGACGCGCCCGCTCTGCGGATCGCAAATATCGGGGTGGCGATGGGCGAAAGCGGTACCGACGTCGCTCGAGAGGCGGCCGAGCTCGTGATCAGCGACGACAACTTTGCCACCATTGTTGGCGGTATCGACGAGGGTCGTATCGCGTTCGACAACATCCGCAAGGTCATTTACCTTCTGATCTCCACAGGGGCCGCTGAACTCGTGATGGTCGCACTGGCGGTCCTATCAGGTATGCCGCTCCCTCTCTTGCCCGTGCAGCTGCTCTGGTTGAATCTCGTCACGAACGGGATACAAGATGTCGCGCTCGCGTTCGAACCAGGCGAGGGGGACACGCTGTATCGTAAGCCGCGACCGCCACGCGAACCCATCTTCAACCGGCTGATGATCGAACGCACGCTGATAGCCGCGTTGGTTATGGGGGGTACCGGTTTCGGATGGTTCGCCTGGACGCTCGGCTTCGACTGGAACGACGCGCAGCTGGCGGCCGCTCGGAATAGTACGCTGCTGTTGTTCGTTCTGTTCGAGAACGTCCATATCGGGAATTGTCGATCTGAAACGAAGTCGGCGTTCGGACTGTCCCCCCTCCGCAGCCCAATCCTCCTCGTGGGGGTGGTCACGGCGTTTCTCGTTCACCTGCTGGCGATGCAGGTCCCGTTCGGGCAACGCATCCTCGGCACGGGACCTGTGACGATCACAAAATGGTTCATGCTGCTCGGGCTGTCGTTGACAGTGCTACTTACAATGGAGTTGCACAAGTGGGCATGGCGCAGGCGCCGCTTGGCGTCGGGCTGACTGACGGTGGGCCTTGAGCCAGAAACTCCTCCCACGGGTGAAGACTTTCTTTTCCGGACAACTCTGGATTGGGCCACGGTGCAGCACCGGGCGCGTAAGTTTATTGAAGTCACCACCTCAGCAGGCGCGGTCCGATGAAGGCACCACCGAGGGACGCAAAGAGCGATCGACGCCGAGTACCACAGCGCGATGGACGGCAACCCATGGTCCGGGCACGCGAATGGGTAGGCGCCGGCGCCCAAGCTTCCAGCGACCAGCCCCATAGCGGCACCAGCCCGACGCAGATTCGTCGGTGCTCCCTTCCGCACAGCCCAGGTCAGCGCCGCGAACGGCAGTATGGCAAGAAGCGGAATAGAGACGACACAGCGGGTCCACTGTGTGCCAAGCAGGAGCGAAGGTCACTCAGTCACGGGCGACGACACCACTGCATAGGCGCCACCCATGGCAAGCCCGACGAAAGGCAGCAAAAGCAACCAACCATCGTTTAAGCCATCTCGCCCGGGTCGCGCAAGCCTGGTCAGGAACACGACGCCTCCGCCAACGAGGGCAACGGCGAACACGAGCTTCAGAACGAGATACGACACGTCAGCCTATAAAGTGAGAGGAACGACGGGCAGCGTGAGCCGCATGCCTCCGTAAGCGGCCACACCACCGGCGATCGTTGCGGACACGACAGCCCGCTCAGTCGGGCCGGGTCTCGCCGCTTCCAGATCCGAAGCTAGCAACTCGATGAGCTCGTAGGTCTTCACGACGTCGTTCCTTCCGCAAGACAAGTTGGAAACAGCCTCCAGCCGAAGACTTCTCCGTCGGACGGGGAACTTCTCTGCCAGTCGTCGACAACCTGAGCGGCTTCTCCTGACCGATCACCATCTCATAGGATCGCTGACTGTGTCCGGGCTACTCATAGGCCCAACCCACCGCAAGCTGCGCCGCTGTACCAGAAGCCGTAGGCGACTTCTGGCGATGCTGAATGCGGTTCTCACATGTAGAGTTCGTGAGAACGTCTCGAATGGTTACATACGCCGTCTGTTTGAGGTCTCTCGGGCGCTCTTTCGGAGCCGCCGAACAGGTGGCTACAGAAGCGTCAGGACGACGCCCACCACCTCTCCTGACGCGGGCAGCGTTTTTGTGAGTCGGAGCGAACGAAACTCAGGATCGATCCGGTCAGGGGCATCACACCGGGCCGCCAGCCATGGTCCCCAGCAACAGGAAGCCGGCCAGCGCGCCGATTGCACCGATGAATCTGGCCATGTTTTCCTGCCCCCGAGCGCGTCGCACCGCTCTCCGAATTCTCGCGATGGAAGGCCAGCCCTTGGCCTGACCCTGTTCACAATAGAGCCGGCAACCAAACATAGGTGGGCCCCTCGAGATCTACGCCATCGATTCGGATCGTAGGAGAACCCAGGAATCGATGCCGCTCCGCGTCCTCAACGGACTGCACAAGCACCCTATGGACAGGCACACCGACCGCTTCGAGACGCATCGCTTCCTCGAGGTTCTTCAAGGCTCGCTCCCAGGATGGGCAGTCGCTGAAGTAGAGCAGTTCGACAACCATCACTCTACGAGGCGCTGCCGACCCCAAGCGCCCGAAGCGACTCGGCGTTGACCGGCCCCGTCTGGCAACAGTCCGCGAGCGTCCCGTTGACGGCAACCGCGGGCACGCGCGTCACGCCATACCTGCGGGCCTTCTCGTGCGTCGACTCGTCCTTCATGTCGAGGACCTCGACTGTGCAGCTCGGGCAAGCCAGGTCATGCACGAGCTGGACTGCATCATCACAGAGCGGGCACCCAGCGGTGAACACTTCCACCTTGCGGAGCTGACCCTGCCCCCGNNTTCCACCTTGCGGAGCGCACCCTCCTCTCCTTCATCTGATTTGAGTTCGATCACCGGACACGCAGAAGCGTCGTTCGAGGCGATGGCAGCTTCGCACTCCTGCAGCGTTACCTCCAACGTTTCGCGGAGAGTTCCAAGCTCCGCGAGCTTCGAGTCAAGAACGGCGAGCTGAGTCCTCAGGAGGTCGCGCACCCGACGGCATCGCCGTAGGCCACCCTGTCCGTTGAACCGGACAAGCTCCTGGATCTCGGCAAGTGTGAACCCGAGGGCCTTGGCTCGCTTGCTGAATCGGAGCCGATCGATGGCGGTGATGTCGTAGACGCGAAATCGTCCCGATGTTCGGGCTGGCTTGTCGAGGAGACCCTGACGCTCATAGTAGCGGAGCGCGTCAGGAGTCAAGCCTGTCAGCCTCGCCAACGTCCCAATCTGATAACCCTTGCCGGACACGACCACTCAACATGAGTATGCACCCTGGAGTCGACTCCAGAGTCAAGGCACCTTGCCCTTTACCGGTAGGTGTCGTCGGGGCTTCGGTGCAGCGACGGTCGCAGCACCTTGGCCAACCTCAAACCTCGCCACGCTGGCCACCCCCAGTGTGACCGGGCTGTTGACATCGCCGCCAGGAAACGTTCGTCCTAGGCGGTTCCAACGAGAGAATCGTGCTGAAGTTGGCGCTCTGGGAAGCTGACCCCACCCACGTCGTTTCCGAGGCGGTGCGCGGAATCCCTGGCCCGTCACTCCTTCTCTTGCAAGGCTTGGTCGGGATCGAGCCGGATGTCCCGCCCGACTCGGTAGACGCCTCTCCGCAGGCGACCTTCCCGAATCCGGCGATAGATGCTGTGAGGATGCTGCCGCACGAGCTCGGCAAACTCCTGGACAGTGAGCAACCGTTCGGGACGCAGCGGGTTGACAGAAGACGGCATCATACGGTTCTCAGATCGTCGTCCTCATAGCGCGACCGCTTTGGGTGATCCGGCTGCATCATCAGCGCCTTCACCGCCATCAACATGCCCGTCACTCCGTCGATGCGCTTTGACGCGCGCTTTGGTTTCACAGGTCGGATCCGACCTGCGTCGTCTCGCTTCACCGCGACATTCTCCCAATTCCACCGGAGGAGTCGATGTCCGTCATGACTCACGCGGCGAGCCTTGATCAGGCCCTCCGCGACGTAGCACGGCTCCGAGAAGTTGTTCCAGTTCTGGACGAGCTCGATCACCTCCAGGCCGGCTTGGTCGCGCAGCTTCGGCGCCAGGTCCGACGCGAAATGCGGGTCGAAGCCGACCTTCCCTGCTTTCAGCCTGGGGAACCGCGGTAGGATCTTCTCCGTGATGTCGCGGTAAATCCGGGAGTAGTCAATCGTGTCGGTCGGCGTGACAGTGACGAGGCCTTGTTCCGCCCAGAGGTCGTACGGCACACCGTCTTCCTTGATGTGCTGTCTCATCGTCCCTTCGGGAATCCAAAAGAACGGCACGACGGTCAGCCGGTAGTTCAATCCGACGATGTGTTTGGTCGCTGCACCCTCGGCGTCGCCGACGACTTCGACTGAGTCGGCGACAGTGTCCGAGGTCTCCGGATCGAACTCGCGGAACACCAACGGAAACGCAGCGAGGTCCCACTTCTGCGCTAAGTCCAGACCGGCACAACACTGCAGCGTCCGGAGATAGGCTTCGTCGAGCGTGTCTCGTCGACACGCGTCCCACCAGTCAATCGGGATCCAGGCCGTGGCCTGATTCACCCAGCGATTGAGATGAAAACGGAGAAAATCGTTCCGCTTCCGCGGTTCGACTGCGGCTTCACGGGCTTCGGCTTCAATCGCCTCGGGCCTGACCGTGATGTCGTGCCCAGGATTCACCCGCCGCCAGATGGTCGGACTCTGCCAATCCTCCTCGNNTGACCGGGAGACACTGTTTGTCATCAAGGGACCCGCTGAGCACACGTTTCGCGTACTCGTATTCCTCGTAGCAGATCCCTTCATCGTCATCGCCGGCGTGCGTGATCAGGATGAGCAGGGGCTGCCGGCGCTTGACCATCGATTTCTTGATCGCTTCGAAGAGGTTCCGGTTCGGCTGCGCGTGGAACTCGTCGAAGATGGCCGCGTGAGGACGGAAGCCGTGTTTCGTCTTCGCGTCGGC
>JABAOE010004796.1_pt1 | contig 18670 bp, 20 predicted proteins | sample 7062141 | NCBI WGS metagenome assembly JABAOE01 (sample SAMN14538627, study PRJNA623070) | marine sediment metagenome | biome: marine biome [ENVO:00000428]; feature: marine pelagic biome [ENVO:01000023]; material: deep marine sediment [ENVO:00002113] | place: India: Gulf of Khambhat ... | reverse complement strand
TGGAACAAGGTAATGAATCTTGACCGCTTCGACCTGGTATGATTTCAATTATGGGATTCTTGTACACACTTCGAACTCAGAATATAGAAATAATTACTTATTGAGATAGGAAAAAGAATGTAAATAAAAACCCGCAAATTTTAGCAACATGATTTTTTCATACTGTATAAATCAACCAATTATTATAAAAATTTATAATCTTTTCGTCTGTTTTTTGGTTGATTTTGAGGGTGCTGGTTTCATAACAAACCTGTGGTCTTCAACAAGCTTTAGTAAATCAAAAGAGCTTAAGATACCGACAATTTTCTTTTCATGTGTAACTACTACATGGTGAACTTTATGGTTTCTCATCAGCCTTGCCACATGGTGTATGTCGTTATACATAGGAATAGTATAAACCTTTTCGGTCATAACCTTGCTTATAGGTGTCTTGTTTTTAAGATCTTCCGTCATGTCCATGGATGACACAATACCTCTTAGTTCATTTTCTCCATCCAGAACCGGTATTGCATGGACTTTATTCTTCTTCATCATTTTTTTTACGTGTTCTACTGTATGATGGGGCTGGCAGCCTATAACGTTCTTGGCCATCAAGTCTGCTACTTTTGTATTCATAAATGTAAACCTCGTTTGAAAGATCGTTAATTAGATTACAACAATAAACATACTGACTTTTTAATCAATTTTGAATTACATACTTAATAATTTGGATATTTAAAATTTGATTATCAGGTAGGTTATTGTTTACTTATCAAAATTTTTTGATGTTATGTTAATATTATCCTTTTTCCAAATCCGGAGTAATCATTGTCTGTAGAGATTGTGAAACAACTTGGATTGCTTCCAAAGTTCTGGGAACATTCAGTGATTTATTTTGCAAATCTTGAATCACTTTTTTTTGGTAATATTTCTAAATTGATGGATTTAAAGTCGGAAGTCTCGGGTGTTAATACATACGGTGGAAGGCTTGTTCCGATTTTGAACATACTTTTTAAAAATAGTGATAATGTACTTATTCTTGAAAAAGAACCCTGCAAATCTTTGCAAAATTATTTTACCCGAGAATTGAACCTTACAATTCCCCGCATGGAAATTTTTTCTAGCGATATATTTTATGGTGTAAATAAAGCATCAGGAATAATTTGTGATGAGCTGAAATTAAGGGAATTTACTGAAAGAATCTCTGCTTATAGGGGGGAATATGTAGATGGTTTCGTTTCGGACAGAACACTGATGATCTGGGCCGATAAGTTTAAAAGGAAATCATTAATGAATGACTATATATGTTCACTCTGTAATAATAAGCTCGAACTATATTATTATCTCAGAGATATGGGTATGCCGCTGGTAGATACTGAGATTGCTGATACTAGCTCAAAAATTCAAACCTGTCTAAATTCATTAGAAAAGAAGGGTTATTCAAAAGCAGCTGTAAAGTCTGCAATAGGTGCATCGGGAATAGGCATGGTTAAAGTTCCAGTATCAGGAGACGGCACAGAAATTCCGGAATATTTTTTTGAAGAGGGACCTTGCCTTGTGCAGGGATGGTTAGAAGAGGGGAGGAATGATATTAAAACTATTAACTCTCCGAGTGTACAGCTTTTTGTTGGGCAAGATAAGGTATATCTGTATGATATAACTGAGCAGATTCTTACTAAAGATAGCGTTCACGAGGGGAACATTTCTCCTCCTCCGTATCTGGAATTATATCCTGATATAAAGAAGGAACTTTTAACACAGGCTGAAGTGGCAGGAAAATGGCTTCATAGCCAGAGATATAAAGGTACAGCAAGTGTGGATTTTCTGGTAATAAAAAAAAGTAATTCTGTTGAAGTATATATTTGCGAGATAAATGCTAGAGTCACGGGTGCTACATACCCATCTGTACTCGCCAGGTATTTTATGCCTGAAGGTGCGTGGATAATGAGAAATCTGAAAACCGAAATCCCAATCGAAGGTGATAAACTTTTAGAGGTATTTGATGATGTAGGTGCGTTATATTATCCAGGAAGAAATGCAGGACTAATTCCAATAAACTTTAATATAGATGAAGACGGAAAGGTAATAAAGGGCCAGTTTTTGTTCCTCGGAAAAAACCTGAACCTTTGTTTAAATTTACTGGAAAATACACGAGAGGCACTTCCGGTTGATTGGCAGTATGACAGAGACTAAAAATTGGGAACAGGTTATTTAACCTGCCCAAAGAACATGTATTGATTCCGGGTACATCGGCAAGGCTGTAGCTCGATCTCCATTCCGATAGTTCGCCTGGTTGACCAATTAAACTTATCGTAATCCACTTTCTGAATACTCCTCTAAGGCTTCGCGGGCAACCTGATCGAAGTAAGCTGCTCCTACTTTGAGAGCTTCCTCATTTATGTCGAATTGCGTACTGTGTAGGGGGATATATTCTTCGTCTTTAATACGGGCACCGAAGCGTACATAACAGCCCGGTATTTCCTTAAGATAGTATGAAAAATCCTCAGATCCCATACTTGGGTGTTCCATTGGAACCAAACCCTTTCCCCCCACAACAAGCTCTGCAGCTTTCATCGCTATATCACTTTCTTTCGGGGTATTTACAACCGGCGGATAACCCCCGCTGATTTCCACACTAACCTCTGCGTTATGACATGACTCCATAGCATTTGCCATTCTTATGATACCATTGTGAATATGATCTCTAACCTCCGGCAGTGTAGTTCTGATGGACCCTTCAAGAACAGCTTCATCGGCGATGATATTAGGAGCAGTCCCGGCTTCTACTCGACCTATGGTTATAACAGAAGGGTGTAAAGGATCAATTTCCCGTGAAACGAGTGTCTGGATGCTTGTAATAAGCATTCCTGTTACCACAACGGCATCTATTGCTTCATGCGGCCGTGCACCATGACCACCTTTTCCCTTAATTTTTATTTGAAATCGGTCGGATTGTGCTGTGACTATCCCTGAGGCAACCATAATCTGACCTACAGAGTAATGGTGTGTCACGTGCCCTGCAAAAATGGCTTTTACATCCTTAAGTGCACCTGATTTCAAAACGACCCTTGCTCCTCCACCGCGCTCTTCTGCGGGTTGAAACACAAATAAGACGTTTCCATTTGGAGGGTCGTTTTTGAGCAGAGAGGCTGCACCTAGAACCATAGCCATGTGGCCGTCGTGACCGCAGGCGTGCATCCTTCCCGGAATTTCGGATTCAAAGGGAAGGCCAGTATTTTCAAAAGCAGGAAGTGCATCCATTTCGGCACGGAGTGCTACTGTTGGAGAACCGCCGTTACCATTACTCAAACGGCCAATAACAGCACTGCCCTTTCCTTCGTAATCATATTCGATTTCCAGTCTCTCGAGTTCCCGAATTATCATTTTTGCAGTTTCTACTTCCTCAAAAGCAAGTTCGGGATGCTTGTGGAAAGTTCTTCTCAGTTCCACTAATTTAGGAAATATTGTCTCGACTCTATTTAAATTCATAATTTAACCACCATAAAATATTATATAAATTATTAATATAGTATACACCTTGAATATGCGTGATTTACAGTATTCTTTCTTTAGAAATTTAGATACTAATTTAACTCGGACACAACTATTTTATAACAGCTTGGACATACACCGTGAGTATTCCTAATGATGAATATGACAAAAGGGGAAATAACTAAAAAGTAAACAGTTTGATATTATCGAACGTATTAAAAGCTATTTAAAAGCTGATGAAGCCTTCAAAATAACTGTAAATACAGTACTTTCAATAGCTAACAAAGTTTATGAAATCATCGATAGTTCGAATATAGAGCAAAAACGTAAGCTTATAAATTATGTGTTTTCGAACTTACGTTTAAATGGTTTAACCCTCGAATATGATTAAAAAACCGTTTGATCTTATGGTAGATTGCAATACTTATAATGAATGGCTGGGGCTAGTAAACACACTTCGAACTCAGAATATGGTCTTTAAGTAGAAAATAAAACTATTTTTATGATATAATTTCTTCAAATTCTTAATTACGGGTCATTAAAGGAGGATCTTAGTGAAACATATTCTAATATTATTTTTAACAATGACTGTTGCATTTCCTTTAAAAGGGTTTGCCTGTTTCCCCGTACCCATCCAAGATACGGACTTAGTGATTGATAATCAACTCACAGCACCATACGATTTAAGAGACAGAAAAACATATATACAGGTAACTAATGATGGAACTCTCAGCGGTCCAACAACAAGAATACACATTCAGATATTTCAGCATGACAGGGGCTGCTCTGAATTGAACTTTTTTGATACTTTAACTCCGAATGATACAGTCGTTTACGATCTTGATAATCTAATAAAGAATGATGGATCTGAAGTACCAGCGAACTTTTTAGATGATTCCTATGGTTATGTGGTTATATCAACTGATAATAATGGTAATTTGGGTAACAAATCATTAATCGGTAATTTTAGAATAATAGATGATTCAGGTTATGAATACAGGTCTAATATGTCAGGTAATGCTGGAGGTTGTTTTACTGATTTTGGGACTTCTTCTCGTAGAATAGCAAACTTTAATACTATAGATGGAGCAAAGTATGCAGATGTAATAGGTTATGCATATGAACGTGAAGGATTTGTAACATCAACAGTTACAAATATAGAAGAAGGGTTTAGTTTTGATATATTTACATTTGATCTGGATGAAGATCCGCTATCTTGTGACAGAAGAAACTTTGCATGCGGTAATGTTATGAACTATGGAATCAATGAAGACTATCCAGCAAGCAGGGAAAATAATCTGCTATGTCCCGGTGGTGGATTAGCTAATCCCCAAGGTGGTTATGTAAGTTTTGAAAATGCTAGCAACGATGATCTTGACGGGAATGCTATAGATGTTGAGGATTTTGATCATTTTATAGGTTTTATCGGAATAAACAATGACAATGGAACAGGAAGCATGGACATTTGGTTTAACACCTTTTCATTTTTTTGTACTTAAGGATTAATTATTGATTAGAAACAAATATAGTAAAGAGCTATGGAGCTAATTAGTTTCATAGCTCTTTTTTTGTCTTAATTTAAAGAAATTTCTGGGGCTCTAGGATTCGAACTCTTGTTTAGAGCACTTTATTTTTTAATCATTTTAGAATTTATATTTAGAATAATAATTTTTTTAACTATACTTAAAAAAGTAAAGATTATATAAAACTTGAGGTTACTAATTATGATTAAACAAGTTTTATTTTTAATTGTTTTTTGTTTTTTTATTTCATCCCTTCTTGTCTCATGTGCTGAAAAGGTTGTTTGGAAGCATCCTCAGCGTGATTACAGGGAGTGTTTAAAAGAAAATCCTGATGATCCTTCTAAGTGTGAATCTAAGAGGCAAGCTTATGAAAAAGAAGTTGAGGAGTTAAGGGGTAAATCCACGGAAGAGGGTGGAGCAGGATCAATTTACGAAAAATAAGATTGGAATAATTATATTAGAAGGAATATATGAATTGTCATTACGAATTCAAATACAATTGCTTTTCCATAAGTAATATTTATTTGAAACGAAATATTAAATCTTCTAATTATTGACTGTTTATATTAACGGCAATATTATCTACCAATTTAATGCCATTTGATTTAAAATTTCTTTTTGCTAGTGGAGATAATGTTCCGGTAACCCAGAATTCAAGTTTATTCCCTGTTTTTAAATTTAATGCGTTAACCAGATTTGTAATTCTCCTGTCAGTCATTTCAGACCAAACTCCATAATCTAGAGGAAAAGGAACGATATAATGACCATTTGCATCTGTGGCAACGATAAAAATTCCCACACTCTGAAGGTCTTTTATTTTGGCTTTAGTTTCATTATATTCTCCTAAAAGAAGAGTCATAACTGTAATAAAGTAGGCATCCTCCGGAGTTTCGGCAGAAATGTTCACATATTCTAAATATGATTCCAGTCCACTAGCTCCTGCTAATTTATCCAGTGAGATTGATATAACAGTGTCCTGCGTCGGAGTGTAAATCGGATGATCTAAGAACTGTTTTACAACAGATTGAGAAACACCTAAACCCACAAGTCTTTTTTCATTAAGCTGTCTTAATCTTGAAGGGGGCTGGCTATATATTGCATCACTAACATCCTGTGCCAGTTTTGCAGTTTTTGCCAGTGTAATTACAGGGCTACCCATTGGAATTGTGGCAACGCTTAAACTTAAACCCCCGGCAGCACATGCCCAGCCAAGACTATTTAAGACTTTTTGCAGCTCTTCATTCCTTGAGTAAACGTCAACCTGAACCGACCTTGCATACTCTCTTTTGCATTTTGAAACGTTGGCCAACTCTTCCATTGTTGAATCGGTACTCGGGTCTTTTTTTGAGAAAAGGCTTGTTTTTATGTTACCAACAAGGCTAAAAACTCCTTTTGGAACACCTGTTACTGTGCCAGTTGGGTTTTCAATCATACTCTGCGCGAATTTAACAGGGGATTTAGCGGAATTTTTTAATGCATCGGAGAAGGCTTTCGATTTTTTAACTTCATTCAACCTGGCAATAGCATTTATTTCATTGATCAATTTATAAAGTGCTAAATTGCCTGTTGCTTCAAAAACACCAAAGTCACTTTGTACTGTGAAAGTATTCATATAACCATGAGAGATTACAGTTTCATTAATTTTATAGTGGGGACCATTTAACAATTTTGATGGTAATATTTTTGAAGCTCTTCTGTTTACGGGAGATTCATATTCGGTTGCATGAGAAAATGTTGAATAATTAAAAAATAAAATCAAAGGTAAAATCAAAATTAATTTTTTCATTATTATTGCTCCAACAAATATTAATTTATAAGAAAGTCATAATTTTGGAACGGGAGATAAAAAAATGCGTAATAGTCCTCCTTTTCCAAGGTGTAGTCTTATAACAGACATTATGTTATAAAAAAGCAAAGAGCCTGAAATACAGATTGTGTTAATCATAACATGATGCATTTCTGCTTCTTTGAATTCCGAAATCAAAGAAGGTATTAAACCACCATGTACGTGACGTCCACTAACAGTTTTTTCAAGTATAAGTATCAAAAAGACACCACATGTATACAAAAATGTACGTAAAATAATCTCAACTAGAGCCGGCTTGGATCTTACCCAGGCTCCAAGTGATACATGTTCAAGCACAGCAACAGTTTTAGAAAGTATTAGTGCACCTATCAATACCATAGACCAACCTTCAAACCGTATATTATATTCTGCAAGCAGCAGTTTTTTTAGTATTACCAAAACACCAATCCAAACTATAAAATATGCAGTTAAAAGGGCTAGTTTTTTTATCTCATCAATAAGTTTCTTTAGCATATTATTTTTAATATTTATCCAAATCATACCAGTTATATATTATGGATTTGACAGCTGTGCTTCCCTCAATTGCGGAATTTAAAGCATTTGAGCAGCACTCGTTCACTTCACCTGCTGACCACAATCCATTGATATTTGTTTTCATATCCTCATAAGTTTTTACAAATCCGTCTTCATTCAGTTCAAGCCCAAGGTTTTCAACGAGTTTATCAATTAAAGGAACAGTTTTATAAGGCGGGATCCATAGTAGTGTTTCAACATCAATTTTTTCACCCGATTCAAGAGTAACAGCTTCGGTCTTACCCTCATTATGGTGTATTTCTGATATATTACCTTCATATATTGACATTCCATAAATGTTTAAATCCTCTCTTAGTTCTTTGTCAGCTTCAATACCGGGAGGGAGGAATATCTTTGATTCAGAAGCCCAGTTTAGCGACAACTGAGCTAAATTAAATAATCCATCTTCGGAACGTGGGACAATTCCCCAAACTCTGTCCCTGTTCTCATATCCATCGCAATAAGGGCAATGAACTACTGTGTTTCCCCAGCATTCAACAAATCCCGGAACATCTGGATAGACATCCTGATATCCTGTACAAAGAACAACCTTTGATGCTTTAATTCTCGTACCATTAAAACCAGATAATATGAATTTACCGTCTTCGCTCTTTTGAATATCAATTACAAGTTCTTTTATCAGCTCGGCATATTTGTATGTATTAATCTGCTTCCAGGCAACTTTCCTCACTTCGGGAACCAGAAGCCCATCGAAACCTAGAAAATTATGAACTCCAAGTGATGCTCCGTTTCGGGGTGGGGCCGGATTGTCAAAAACAACAACCTTTTTTCTTGCCCTGGAAGCGATTAAAGCTGCCTGCATTCCAGCCGGCCCTCCACCTATTATTGCGATGTCTTTATGTTCAAATTGTTCGTTGTTCATTTTTGTTGTTTTTACTTTAAAGTATTAAGATCCAAAAACTTCTTTAAATATTTTTTCCAGATTTTTTAGCATTGGGCCACCTTTACCTGAATAGCACGAACCATGCATAATCGCTAGTGTTTCAGGGTTGAGATCAGCAAGCTCATTCAATAGTCGCTTGGTACGATTCGTATAAGGAACATAGTCCATAAGCGGGCCCGACTGATAATCTGTAAGTGCATTAAGAGTCCGTTCCAGAACAATATCGGATTCGATTACAGGTTCCAAATTTCCAACCTGATGAAATAAATCGGAACAGAATAAAGTTTTATTTGTTTCCTCGAATAACATGCCCGCATCCCATCCGTGTGGTAAATGGGGTGTTGGGTGAAAACTGAAACGAAACTTGCCGGTTTCAATAATATCTCCTTTGTTTAAACCCTTGGTTGCTTTGTCTGAGAAATCACCCAGGTTTACAAGCATGCCGTTCATGCTGCAAGCAGGTTGAGCATTAGGACTCGACTCTAGCCAATGGTTTAATCCGCCCACTTCATCAACCTCAAAGTGACTCCAGGAAATCCATCTTAATTTCTTTGGGTCTATAATTTTTGAGACACCTTCATGAATAAGAGGAAACATTTTCCTCATCCCCGCATGGTATAACAAAGGTTCATCATCTTTGATGAGAAAATGATTGAATTGCAGATCAAAATCTTTCACATATACGGATATCCTATATATATCCTCAGAAATTTCATATATTTTTACCATGTTAATCCTCCCATTTTAGAGCCCCTTAATACTTTTATAAAACATTAATACTTAAATTTCAATTTAATATTTGATTTGGATTTAGTTGTTTATGCAGAAAAAATTTCAAATGAAATTGTTGTGAAATTGTAAAAATGATTTTTGGATTTTTATACCTCTTTGTCATTCCGGCAAGTATTTAGCCGGAATCTCTGGTTTGGCAAAAGCCTGGATCCCGCATCAATTGCGGGATGACAAAAAGATAGTTTATAGGATGGCAGGAAAATAATAATTAGAGGGATGAGATAAAAACAATGTTTAGCAGGATGATTGGAAAAAGAAAATTAAGGGATGAGAAAAAAAACTTTTTAGAGCATTAAAGGAAGTTGTTTAAATTTAAGGAAGGTAAAGAAATTGTTCTTTTCTACGGATCGGGTTCATATCTTTGTATCGGAACGACTCTCCTCTGTCATTCCGGTATGGTTTTAGCCGGAATCCATAGTTTGGAGAAAAACCGGATTCCGCATCAAGTGCGGGATGACAGAATAAATTATTATCAGGATGGTTGGAGTATATAGCAGATTGCAGGATGACAATAAAAATAAAAGTTTGTTACGGGCTGATGAAAAAATAGTTTACAGTACTATAATAAATATTATTAGAAGGATGAAATATTTTACAGATTTAATTATTGGAATCAGAGGCAATTCCATACAACAATCCATCTTCTGTCCAAACCTTTATATTAGCCCCGTCATAATTCATTTTTGACGGTTTAATGTTTTTTAACTCGCCATTCAGACCGGAAACATAGAGTGTTTCAATTTTGTTGGTTTTTATGTTTTGGATTTTTAGTTGTGCAGCTAAATTGCCTTGAATAGAACAGTACCTTCCACCCATCAGTTTGTAATTTCTGGCTATAAAATCTTGAGATCTCATAAGGGAGAAATCCAGTTTGTTCAATTTTGACTGCAATAGATTAAGGTTGTCTGATGCAAATTCAACATTAAGCTGTTTGTTGTGGTTCATTGCAATCTCTTTAGCAACTCTGTTTTCCAATTTATTGCTTCTCATCAAAGAGAAAGTTAAAAATAAACCTAATACTAATGTAACTGCAACCGCATATTTGCTGTAACGGTTAAATAAATTATCGGAACGTTGCTCTCCTAAAAGTAGTTGTACCTTGTCTTCTGATAAGGACTTACTTGAATAATAATTTCTTAAATTTTTATCTAAATTGCTCATATCAATTTAACTTGATGAACTTTTCAACCCGGAACTAAATAGATAGTTATAAGTTGATATAAATTTTTTCTTTCCCCTGTTTAAAAGGGATAAAACTGTTGACCTTGGTTGCCCTGTTAATTCGGCAATCTCTCTTGCTGAATATTCTTCAACACAATTTAAAAAAAGTACCTCTCTTTCTTCCGGTCTTAATTTTTCAAGACATCTTTCAATATCTTTATCCGATAAATCGTTAAAAGGAACTGTTTCATCTTCTATGTCAATTAGTTCCTCGACGATAATTAATTTGTTTCTTCTATAACGGTCAATGAATAAATTTCTTATAGCCGTATAAAAAAGAGATTTGCTCTTAACTTCGCTTCTGTTTATATAGAGCTTAAGCCAAACATCCTGAACAAGGTCTTCAGCTTCATGCGTGTTTTGGGTTAAAGATAGTGCATATCTGTAACCTGATTGTAACAAATCTCTTTCTTTCATCTATATACTACTTTTCAATATTATATATTCTCTTCTCGCCATTAATTTTGTGTACTATAGCTTGCTGAACATGAAATTTTCCATCTTTTTCAACAACAAAAAAGTCCAGATCGAATTTGTTTTCATTACCGTCTACGAAATCTGCACAGCTAACATAAAAATCACCCTTTTTAACGATACCTTTATGTATTTCCTTAAATTGCAGTTTTCTTAATTTGTTGCTTACAGGATCATAGATAACATAATTTTCATCAATGCTGTTCTTGTTAATATGCTCGACCATAGCCTTATTTGCATTTGTTCTGACCTCACCCTTAATTGAGGGGTCATCTGCAGCTAATAAGTTATTCATGGAAAATAATATAAAAGATGCAATTATTAATGTGTATTTTATCACGAAAATACCTCCTTATATTTTGTACTTACTTTATATAACGAACGAAAGAGATATTTGATCGCAAAAATATTATAAAAGAATAAAACTTGTTAATTTTAAATATTTAAAATAAGTAGTGGTTTTTGTTTATTCCTCAACTCATTATAAGCAGTGCAAAGTAGGGAACGATATTAAACAAGTAGAAACTCAGCTTATAAAAGGCCATTGCACTGTAGTGGATTTCATCAAATCTTTCTTCGGATAACTTAAACCATTTAGTGTGAAAATTATATAACCAGTCGTGTGCTTTTGATATCATTAGAAACCATAGCAATAAAATTCCTATATTGATTAAGGAACATATCCCTAAGAAATCACGAACTGTTTCAATTGTCATTTTATCCCCCCCATTAGTTAATAATTACTTAATAATATTATAGATTTCTAATAGTTATATTCCATAATTTAATTTCTGATAAAATCGATAGTTTTTTCGACATTTCATAACGAATTGTCGTAATTCACGATATTTCGTAAGAATCACCAAGGGCAATATATAAGTGTAACTATCTGTAAATATTGAATAATTGTAGTTTTTATGGACTTGGCACACCCGATGCACTTATTTATAAAGCAAATATAAAATAAAAGGAGGTATGACAAAATGTCAAGCCAAACTAATGTTGCAAAAGTGCACACAATAATTAATGGAGTAGACGTTGATTATGTCAACGAAGCCGTAAAGATGTTTGAAGATAATAAGGAGCTTGCCGATTTTAAGTTTCGGGTAACCAATAAATGGATTGATGGTGGACATTGTCAGACTACAGTTCAGGATTTCTACGGTGTAAATCAGGAAAATCAGCATGAAACCAAGATCAGGCTAGAAGCTGATGAACCACCAGTACTTGCGGGAAGAGACTTAGCACCTAATCCTGTAGAGCATCTATTAAACGCTTTGGCCACATGTTTAACAACAACTCTTGTTTACCATGCAGCCGTAAGGGGGATATATATTGAAGAACTCGAATCTGAACTCGAAGGGGATATAGATTTAAGGGGATTCTTGGGTATCTCAAACGATGTCAGAAGAGGTTATGAAAATATACGAGTTAAGTTTAAAGTGAAAACCGATGATTCAGAGAACATCGAAAAACTTAAAGCTTTAAGCAAACTATCTCCTGTATATGACGTAACATCTAACGGAACAAACGTTGATGTTCAGATAGAAAGGAAGTATTCGTAAATGAAACTTTATAATAGTAGGGATAAAGTTATTTTTATCCCTACTTTAAGTTTATAGTGCAGTAGAATATATCTTATTCCTGTAATTCTTCTCCAGAACCTCCGGCTTCTTTTGGTAAATCCTTAAATTTTGGCAACCCGTCTTTAATTTGAACAACTGATTCCTGATAATGGACATGAATTGCGGGTTTGAAGTCAAAATCTTTGATTACGGCGACTGGTACATCATCAAGCCCCATTTCGGGGTGTTCTGTATAAAGATGCCCTCCGCATTTTTTGCACCACTTTCGATTACTTTGAGGAGTTTTGCTGTAAGTTCCAATATTGTCCTCACCCTTAGTAATCTTTATATCTTCCGGTTGCCACAATGTAAATGCGCTAACAGTACCAGCAGCCCAGTGCCTGCAGGAATTGCAATGGCAATAAGCCATTAGTTTCGGCTCACCGCTTAATTCAAATTCAACATCCCCGCAGAAACAACTGGCGGTATATTTTTTATCACTCATAATTACCTCCAAAATTTTTCAATTCATTTATTCTAAATCAATTGGTGATTGTTGTTTTGTATTTACATGTAATGTAAAAATATCAGGTCGTGAATAATGACCGGCAACATCAAGTGAACGTTTAGATTTTTCAGAAAGCTTGGGATCGACTTCGTAATATAAAATCCCTTCTTCTTTTCTCAAAGGTCCGGCCACTATTTTACCTCCGGGTTCAATAACAACAGAATCACCTTCATTTATCCATTCTTCTTCATCGGGATATAGCTTTTCCTTCTCAGGAAAATTTTCGGGAATGTTACTGCCTTTCAATATATTGCCACATCCTAATACCCAGCATCTTCCTTCTCTTGCGATATGTTGCAATGTTCCGATCCATCCATCCCCGCAGTCATAGGTTGGAGCTATGTATATCTCCACACCTTGTGCGTAAAGCGTGTATCTTGCAAGCGGCATATAATTTTCCCAGCAGATTAAAGTACCTATTCTTCCTGCGTTGGTATCTAAAACTTTTAATCCACTGGCATCACCCGTTCCCCAGATCATTCTTTCGGGATTAGTCGGCATTAGCTTTCGGTGTTTGTTAATAATTGATCCGTCGGAATTTATTACAATAACGGTGTTATATAGTGTGGACTTGCTGAGCTTGCTGTCTTTTTCTTCAATTCCGCATACGATTGTAATATTATTTTTTTTAGCGGCATCATATAATGGTTTTAAATCATCACTTTCCAGATCGACTGCATTGTCCATTAAAAGAAAATACAGATCTTCACACAGTCTAAAATCTGAGCCAGGTCTGGTTCTCCAAATCCAGGCGGGGTAACCGGGAATAAATGTTTCTGTAAATACGACCAGGTCTGCTCCATTATCCGCTGCTTCATTTACAAAGGAAACAGCTTTTTCCACTGTTTTTTCTTTATCAAGTAAGACGGATGATTTTTGAATTAATGCTATTTTTGACAACTTATTTAATATGTATTAATGAATATATTTTAGAAAACAACTTTACAAGATTTTTGCATAACTTCAATACAGTTATAGATAAATAAATTAAAATTGGATTTCGGTTTAAGACGTTCCTGAATGATAGGGTTGGGAAAAAATACTTGGAAAATTTGTCTGCTATCTCTTAGTTGTATTTTAAATATGGATTGTGGAAATAGAATTCATGGAAAGGCTGGAACAATCTGTAACTTGCTGTAATTATTTGCAAATTATATTTGTTGTTAAAATATATTCATTGTCTTCTTTTATATAATATATTACTAATAAGTCATTTGTATATTTAAATGAATTTGATGATATGTTATAATGTTAATACGTAATAAAAAAAAGGAGGTGTTATCTGTTATATCAGCACGTTTAGTTGGTAAAATTAAATTATTTGATACTAATAATAAATGTGGATTTATTGAACGAAGATATGGTTCCGATGTATTTTTTAATATTGAAGATATGATAAAAGGTCAATTTGAATATTTAAAAGCAGGCGATCGCGTGGAATTTACAGTTATAAAGGGACAAAATGGTCCAGAAGCACAAAATATTAAGTTTATTTATAGATATTGATATGACATTTTAATTAAATTATCACTCAGCAATCATTAATACTCTTAGTTTATCAAATCCTATTCTATTGCAGAAATCACCGAATCTTTCATTGTTTAATTTATTCTTTCGATAAACTTCAATTATCTCGCACAACTTATCAGCAAGTACATCAACGCTAACGAGTTCCTCATATATTCTGTTTAATTTAGTTCCTGTATGATTTCCTCCAAGATAAATATTATATTTTCGTGGAGATACACCTATAATGCCAATTTCAGCAACGGATGGTCTTGAACATGCATTAGGACAACCACTCATGCGAATAGTTATATTTTCTTGTCCGTAGCCTCTTCTCTCAAGTTCACTTATCAAATTTGGAAGATATCTCTCTGACTCTGCTAAGGCAAGTCCGCATGTTGGTAAGGCGGGGCAAGACATTGAGTTGAGTCTTAGTTGTGAATAAATTTCTTCGTTTTTTATGCCGTATTTCATTAGGTCGGCATTCACATCGTCTATCATTTCTTCAGGAATATTTGTCAGAACTATATTTTGAAGAGGAGTTAGTCTGACCCCTGAATTATATTTCTTAACAATTTCCCTCAACCCTGTTCTGACTCTTGAATTACCATTATCCTTTATTCTTCCGTTTTCAATAAAAATCCCCACGTACCAAAGCCCGGGGGTATTTTGTTCATGCCATCCTAAATGATTTTGAATAGAGTTTATCTTTATTTGCTTTGGTTCGGGAAGTTTATAACCTAACGTCTTTTCCAATTCGTTCCTTATATTTTCAATACCAATATTTTCGACAACATACTTAAATCTCGCTAATTTTCTATCGGACCTATTACCATGCTCTCTTTGGAATTCTACAATTTTTGTTATAACTTCGATGAGTTTGTCAGGTGTAACGAAAGCAAGTGGATCAGAAAGTCTGGGAAACGTTTGTTTTAATTTATGATGACTCCCTAATCCACCACCAATCAATAGATTAAATCCTTCAAGTTGATCTTTGATTATAGGGATTATTCCAATATCGTGTGTATGTATATCAAGTGAGTTGTCATCGGGTAAAGCAATACCAATTTTAAATTTTCTAGGCAAATATGTATTTCCATATATATTTTCATTTTCTGTTTCGTTTAAATCAATTCTTTCACCATTGAGCCACAAATCAATATAAGAATTTGATTTATATGAAAGGTGCTCTGATATTTTTTTTGCCCATTTTTGAGCATTGAATCTGGTTCCCTTAGTAATATCAGAAACAGTGCTAGCAACAGTGTTCCTGTTTACATCACCACAAGCGCCTTTAGTTGTTATATACTTGCCATTTAAGTATTTTAATGCGCTTTTAATATTATTTTTTCCTGCTCCATGAAACTGAATATCCTGTCTGTTTGTTATTCTGATAGTGCCATCGGTGTATAGATCCGAGACTTCATTCAATGTTTCCCATTGTTCGGGAGTGATCTCACCTCCACCCGGATTTTTAGTTCTAATCATAAAAATATATTTTTTGCTTTTGCCTTCCTTTTTTAATTGTTGTCTTAAGTCACGATCATCTTGTTGGTAAATTCCATGAAATTTAAGTAACTCATAACTTTCTTTAGAAAAGTGGTTTAATTCATTTCCTAGCTCGTGTTTTAAGGGCCCTCTTAAACCACGACTATCTTCTTTAATTAATTCTACTTTTGACACTTTTAGTTTTGTCATGATTTTTGTTTTAAAAAATTAATAAAATTCTGCATATATAGGATACCATTTGTTAGTTGAAGAATTGTGAAAAACCGGTTTCATAGCTCTTTTTGTATTCGCCAAATTAAAGAATTTACCGTTTTAACACTTTTTAGTCATCCCTACGGGCTCCTGCCGTACAAGTTTTTTCAAGAAAACCGAGAAGGGTAGAGCAAGGTTATAAAACTCGGATTAACACTTGACTAGTGATAATTAATGGGAATATAATGGGAAATGAGGGCAATATTATTTACACAGCTTAATACATTATTATTAAAGGGGCATATTAATGTATACAAAAAGCTATCTGCAGAATATCTTTTTTATCTTAATAGTTTCGGTAGGGATATTTATTTTTATTTTAAGTCTTTCCTGCGATCAAGATGACCGATTCCTATTATCACAGAACATAATAGAACAAGGTTTCACCAGCTTTGATGGATTTCAATTTGATGCTCCTTTCAGAAATGATAATCCCTTTGATGCTGAAACCCTTATGATGATTGATTCAGGATTTGATACATTTATGAACCAGGAATTTGAGGGTAACGGGCGTACGTGTGGAACCTGCCATATACCCGAAGCGCAATACAATGTTCTTCCGGGCGACATACAAGAAATGACTCCTGAAGAAAAAGACCTGGTATTAGGGGGAATCAATACAGATTTAGAAGATGCTGAACTCGTTGAAAAATTTGCCTTATTCAATATCACCGAACTTCATTCTGCCGGCAGTGAGGGAAATACAAGTAATCCGGCAGGACCGTTCCGGGCTTCTATGCCTCTTTTGTCAAATGGCCTTGGATTAACAACTGCCAATATGCACGTTTGCAGAAATGATAATTTTACTTTTTGTAAAACGGGACCCCCACCGGTAGAGCCACCGGATTTCCCCGGGAACCCTCCATTTCCCGGATGTACTCAAACAGATTTTAGCACATTTCCAGTTTGTGTGCATACTGTCCCTGAACTAAGTCCAAAGCGTTTTACAATCCTCCCTAATACTGATGTAGCAGTTCACGACGGCACCAGAGACATTATGCTTGGCTGGAGCGGAAACGGGGCAATTGATGAAATGTTTGAATTCGAGGAATCAATTCTGGCCGATGACACTGATTGTCTTGCTGCAATAGAGGAATTTGCCGATGAGCATACAGATTTGGAAGCACAGCTAGCTTTGTTTGCCCTGACTGCTGTAAAGACCCATTTCCCGATCACACAGGGCAGGACACCAGGCGTAGATTTCAGATGCCCAACTGTCGAAGAGCTTACAGATATGGCAAAGCATCAAAAATGGCTCGGTCGTAGATATGAATTAGATATCACTGAGATGAATTTTACCACAACATTCGGTAACGAAGGTAGAGATCTTTTCTTGGATAGGAACTCGGGGTGCAGTGGTTGTCATATCAATGCCGGAGCCAATGATAATCAGGGCAGGTTGAAGCTAGGGCCTTTTGACGTTATACCACCGCTTACAAATAGTCAGGAAGCTTTAAAATCCGCTGAATATGAATGTCCTGAAATAGTACATTGCGAAACGGATGCCGATTGTACGTCTACAGGTAGAGAGGATGTTGAGGGCTATACATGTGATACCGAGTTAATTGAACCTATATGTAAAGATGATCTGGGCAATCCATTGCTAGTGGATGACCTTCTTGATGCTCTAGACGAACTAATGCCACGTAGCGGAATGGGAGCTAACAAAACATCACGTAGCGGCACTCAATTTTTAGAATCGTTAGTAGACAACGAGGTATCCGTAAACTTCCCATTTGATGAGGGCGATGGACAGCTGAGATCCGGAAGAACCCAGGGTGGTTTCAATGTTCAACCGGCTTTTCAGGCTGCAGCTAAGACTGATTTCTTCCACAATAACGCTGTTACAGGCAAGCTTGAGAATGCAATTGCCCATTATTTTACAGCTAATTTCGATGATTCCCAGGGTGGTAATGCAATAAGGGGTAGTTTCAGATGTGATAAAACTGGTTCTGTGGCTCTTGCTGCTCTCGGAGGGACAGAAGCTATAGATAAAATCGGCTATTTTCTGAGGTCTCTTTTTGCCGTTTACAGTATTTCAGATTGTGAGCGCTTTATGGACGAGGCTCGAGACAGGTTGAAAAATGATCCAATCTTACCGATCGATCTACCTCTAACACATTGCCAGTTTGCTCTAAAAGACTTACAAACCGCGTTACTGGGCTCAAACTTAACAACGGATGCTGATGAAGCTATAGTTTTGGAAAGTATCTCAATCATTGAGGAGCTGGATAGTATACTTGGAACGGATGAAAGCGAACTCGAAGATCCGTTGACAAGAGCGATCCTAATATCAGAACTTACTAATCTTCGAAAAAATCTTGTTGGTATGCGTCATGATATTGCTACGACTCCTGAATTATAAGATTAATTGAATAAAATACAAGTGATCGAGTAAACTCTGGGCTAACAAAGGACAAATTTTTATCAAACTCTATACGAATTAATAATTGCATTGAAAAAGTAACATTATTTTGATAGTATTGTTTTATTACATTTGTACCT
>JABAOE010002424.1_pt2 | contig 18692 bp, 18 predicted proteins | sample 7062141 | NCBI WGS metagenome assembly JABAOE01 (sample SAMN14538627, study PRJNA623070) | marine sediment metagenome | biome: marine biome [ENVO:00000428]; feature: marine pelagic biome [ENVO:01000023]; material: deep marine sediment [ENVO:00002113] | place: India: Gulf of Khambhat ... | reverse complement strand
TCCGACGTGTGCAGGTAGTAATTGGCAAAATACTCCTTGATCAGGTATCCCTTGTAACCGAGGCATATGATGAAGTCGTTGATTCCGTGGGCGGAGTAGATCTTCATGATGTGCCAGAGAATCGGTTTGCCGCCGATATCGACCATGGGTTTTGGTTTGACGGAGGTTTCCTCGCTGATCCGCGTACCGAGTCCACCCGCCAGGATGACCGCTTTCATTTTGCCCTCACGTCTCCCTGCACCGACCCTTGATACGCCGTGCAACGCCAGAATGGTAAAACATTCAAGATATTATGGTAACTTTGCCGAAGCTGGCCGTTGCAATCAGTCGATTAGTTCACACTTGTTGCACCTCGTCGTACGGATGCCGCCGCCGAGGGGGGGCTGACCTTATCCCGTGGGTGAGGCGCTGTTTCCGGGTGGCGAAATCCCGACGATTCCGCCGACTCCTGTTAATTAAGGACTGATGCAACACATCTGTGGCGCGGTATAGTGCCGCTCTTATGCAGGATCTCGCAGAATTCTTCGGCCCGGAAAGCCCCTTGCAATCCCTGCTGCCCGGATTTCAGCCGCGCGCCGGACAGTCGTGGATGGCAGAGGCGGTGGCGGACGCGCTCGACAGAGACGCCAAGCTCATCGTCGAGGCGGGTACCGGCACGGGCAAGACCTTTGCGTACCTGCTGCCGGCGCTCATTGGCGGCCGCAAGACCATCATTTCGACCGGCACCAAGGCGCTGCAGGACCAGCTGTATCACCGCGACCTGCCACTGATCGGCAAGGCTGTCGGCCGGCCGGTGACGACGGCCCTGTTGAAAGGCCGCGCCAATTACCTTTGCCTGCATCGGCTGGATACAGTCGCGGAGCAGGCGGCGGCGTCACACGCCGCGGACCTGAAAGTCGTTCGCGAATGGCGGTATCGGACGGCGACCGGTGATCGCGCCGAGTTGACCGACATTGCGGAAGACTCGGCCGTCTGGCCGCTGGTTACCTCCACGGCCGAGAACTGCCTCGGCTCCAAATGTTCCGAGTACCAGGAATGTCATGTCGTCAACGCGCGTCGTGCCGCCCAGGAGGCGGATCTCGTCGTCGTCAACCATCACCTGCTGCTTGCCGATCTCGCCATGAAGGAGGAGGGCTTCATCGAATTCCTGCCCGGAGCGGAAGCGATCATTCTCGATGAAGCCCACCAGATTCCCGATCTCGCCGCCCAGTTCTTCGGCATAAGCCTTGGCAGCCGCGAGCTCGAACGCCTGCTCGATGAAATTCGCGGCGCGACGCTGGCGGTAGGCGAGGCCGAAATGCAGCGTCGCATCGACAAAGCGCAAACCGCGTTGAAAGTCCTGCGTGCCGCTGCGCCGCGCGATGAGGGACGACACGAGCTGTCGGCAATACTGGAAGAGATCCGCGAGCCACTCGACGAGCTGCGCCATGCGTTGCAGCACCTGCAGGAGGGCGTCAATCAATTCGCCGATTCGTCAATTGAGATCGACAAATTGCATGAGCAGCTTATTCATGCGATCGAAAGACTGGCGCAAATCGCCAGCGAAGACAGCTGGGACGGCCTGCGCTGGCTCGACGTCAATCCTCGCAGCATTCGCCTGCACCTGACGCCTCTCGATGTTTCCGAGACCTTGCGAGGCATGATCGATCACGACCACCAGGCCTGGATATTCACCTCGGCAACGCTGGCGATCGGCGAGGACTTCAGTCACTACGCGGAACGCATGGGCCTCGACTCGGCTACCGGACTCGCGTTTCCGAGTCCCTATGCACTCGACGAACACGGCCTGATCTGGTTACCGCCGGGCCTGCCGCAGCCATCTGATCCGGAGCACACGGCGCAGATGCTCGAGACGGTCACGCCGTTGTTGCAGATGACGCCGGGAGGAATGTTCTGCCTGTTCACGAGTCACCGGGCACTGAAACGTGCGCGCGAGTGGTTCAAGGCGCGCCGCAAAAGCCTGAAAGGCCGGCCCTTACTCGTGCAGGGCGACGCACCGCGCGACGATCTGCTGCGCCGGTTTCGCGAGCATGGCAACGCGGTATTGCTCGGTACCGGGAGTTTCTGGGAAGGCGTGGACGTTCGCGGGCCCGCGTTGACGATCGTCGCGATCGACAAGTTACCGTTTGCATCCCCGGCCGATCCCCTGATGATGGCGCGGCTCGAATATATAAGGCGTCGTGGTGGCAACGGTTTTACCGAGCACCAGCTACCGCAGGCCGCCCTGGCGCTCAAACAGGGCGCGGGCAGGTTGTTGCGGGACCAGAGCGATTTTGGTGTGGTCGTAATCTGTGATCCGCGGATAACAGGAAAAAATTACGGCAGTGTTTTCTTGAAATGTCTCGAGCCGATGCACAGCACCGACTCCATCGCCGAGGTCGAGAAGTTTCTCGCCGGCCACGAGGAGCAGGCCGGCAAGGGCGCGAAGGGCAGGCAGACGGCATGAAACTGCTCGCGATCGATACGTCGTCGGACGCCTGCTCGGTTGCATTGCAGGTCGACGAAGAAGTTTTCGAACAGCACGTCGTCGGCGAACGTGAACATACGAGCATACTCGTGCCGATGATCGAAGCATTGTTGCGCGACGGCGCGATCGAGATGGCGGACCTGGACGCGGTGGTGCTCGGCAACGGACCCGGCTCGTTCATCGGCATGCGTATCGGCGCCTCGGTGGCGCAGGGCATCTGCTACGGAGCAGGTCTCAAACTAGTGCCGGTTTCCTCGCTCGCGGCGATTGCCGCAGAGGCTATCGAGAAACACGGGGCCGAACAGGTCCTGGTTGCCCAGGACGCGCGCATGCAAGAGGCATACGTGGGCCGCTATCGTCGCGATGCCGGCGGCCTGCCCGAGCTTGTCGGCAGCGAAGAGATTCAAGGTATTGGCGTGATCGAAGGACTCACCGGACAGTACGTCGCTGCCGGCGGCGCCTGGGACCAGTTCCCGCAGCTGCTCGAGGATAACCGGGACTGGATCAGCGAGGTTCTGCCGATCAAACTGCCGCGCGCCCGCTTCCTGCTGGGTTGCGGTGCTCGAGAATACCGGGCGGGCGCAGCAATAAGCCCGGACGCTCTGACACCCTCTTATATAAGAGTGAAAGTGGCCGAAAAACCGTCATCCGTCACCTGATACGAGGCCGTCAATGCCGGCTGCATCGGCCGATTCTTAACAGAATTGTAATATTGCCTTGTTTTAATGAGGGTTTCCGGCAATACGGACGTGCGGAGGCACGCATTTGCACAGTGCATTGGATTATTATGACGAGCAAGTCGGCTGGCGTACGCGTGCTGCAGTGACAACGACCAAGATTCTCATCGTAGAAGACGAACAGGCGATTCGCGAGATGATCGCCTTTCAACTTGCGCGGGCCGGCTTCGATACGCTCGAGGCGGAGAATTCTGCCCAGGCGCGGGCGTTGATTGCAGATGAGCGACCCGAACTGGCCCTGGTGGACTGGATGCTGCCCGACATGAGCGGGCTCGAACTCACCCGCTTGCTGAAGCGCGACAAACGATACGAGGATCTCGCGATCATCATGCTAACGGCGCGGACCGCGGAGGGCGACAAGGTGTCCGGTCTCGAGGGCGGTGCGGACGATTACATCACCAAACCTTTTTCGCCGCGCGAGCTGATTGCGAGGATCAAGGCCGTTCTGCGCCGCTCGCAGTCAAGTCAAGGGGAAACCATTAATGTCGGGCCGCTGGCGGTCGATCCGGCAGCTCACAGGGTGAGCGTCGAGGGCAAAGATGTGCGACTCGGCCCGACGGAATTCAGATTGCTGAAGTTTCTCATGACACATGCGGAGCGCGTATACAGCCGAACCCAGCTGCTGGACCAGGTATGGGGTGCGAATGTTTACGTTGAGGAAAGGACCGTCGACGTGCATGTCAGACGATTGCGCAAAGCGCTTTCCGACCGTGGTGCCGACCAGTATATCCAGACTGTTCGCGGCGCCGGTTATCGATTCTCGACCAGAACAAGTTGATGATTGAGATCATGTATCTACGAGCGACCGGGGAAGTTACGGCGTGATTCCGAGAGTCTGGCGCAGATTGATCAGCGGGCTGCTGATTTTTCTTGCCGCTGGCTTACTGATCGGGTGGTTCTATGACCGCCCGGAAACCGGGTTGCTGGTCGCGGCGCTCGCGGCACTGGCGTGGCAGGTTCGGCAAATCCTGATTTTCGAGAGGGCGGTTCGAACCAAAGACTTCCGGAGCCTCGGCCATGGTGAGGGCATCTGGTCACAAATTGCGTCCCGATTCAGCTTTCTGAATCAACGTAGCAAAAGGCACAAAAAACGCTATCGCCGGTTGTTGAAAGAGTTTCGAAAGTCGGCGAACGCGTTACCGGACGGTGGAATCATTCTGAACGAAGACTTCGAAATCCTGCTATGCAATTCGGCCGCGGAAAGACTGGGTGGCTTCAGACCACGCCAGGACCGCGGACACCGCGTCGATAACATCCTGCGGGCGCCGGCGTTCAGTAAATACCTGCAATCCAGGTCATTCAAAGGGGCGGTCGAGATTCCATCGCCGATTCGTGAAGGCGACTGGCTATCTTGTCGAATCGTTCCTTTCGGAGCCCACCAGCGACTGCTGCTGATACGGGACATCACGGAACGCCGCCGGCTGTCTACGATGCGCCGGGAATTCGTGGCGAATGCCTCGCACGAATTGCGTTCGCCGCTCACCGTGATCAGCGGGTACCTCGAAACCCTCGCATCCGACGCCGGCGCGCCGGAAGCCTGGCGCAAGCCACTGGACCAGATGCAGGCGCAAGTATCGAGGATGAACCGGATCGTCGCAGAGTTGCTGGAATTATCGCGCCTGGAGAGTGCCGGGCCGGCGTCCGAGCAAGAAACCGTGAATGTGCCGGGTTTGCTTGCGGCAGCCAGGAAATCCGTGGCTGGACAGGACGGCATCGCGAAAATAATTGTTGATGCACAGTCGAAGGCGCAACTTCATGGCAGCAGCGCCGAACTCGAATCCGTTATCGACAACCTGTTGTCAAATGCTGTCCGCCACACGCCTGCCGATGGCACGATTACGCTGCGCTGGACGGTGGCGGAAGATGGCGCCGAACTTTCCGTTATTGATACGGGGCGTGGTATCGAAAGGGAATTTATTCCGCGCCTGACCGAAAGGTTTTTCAGGGTCGACGCAGGTCGCGATCGGAACGGTGGCGGCGTCGGGCTTGGGCTTGCCATCGTAAAGCACGTGCTCGAAAGACATGGTGCGTCTCTTTCCATAGAGAGCGCGCCGGGCAAGGGAAGCATCTTCACCTGCCATTTCCCAGCCGAAAGACTGGTAATGACAGAAGCAGCATCCATCAGCGGAAACAGCCAGGTCGGCTGATCCCCCGCCACTCACCGCGAAGCCGCAAAAAAACACCGGGCCGGAACAGCCCGTGGTTGTCATAAAAGTGTCACAAAAGTGTCACAGTCGGGAAACAATCGCTTTGTAAGTTGCCGGCGAAGAACACAGTTCTCACAAAGATCCTCTTGCAGCTATTGAGTCACAAAGGAACTCCCATGAATCCGTTCAAAACCTTATTGCCGTTGGCAATATCTACAATTGCCGTTAGCGGTCTTATTTCGAGTCAGGCCCTTGCACAGGACAGTTGGACCGACCACATTTCTTTCAGCGGCGATCTGCGCCCACGATACGAATATATAGATGCCGAGACCGAGCCGGTGAGGCCCCGCGAACGATTTCGCGTGCGGGTCGGCATGACGGCTGATGTCACTGATAATGTGAAAACGATTATCCGGCTGTCGTCGGGGGGTGATGCTCCAACTTCGGGTAACCAGTCGTTCGATGACGGGTTCACGCGCAAGGACATCGGCATCGATCTTGCTTACGCCGATTGGACGATAAACGAAGATTTGAATCTATTCGTCGGTAAGATGAGTAATCCGATGCACCGCGCCGGCGGTCACCACCTGATCTGGGACAGCGACCTGAATCCAGAAGGGCTTGCCGTCGGTTACGAGTCGGGAGCCTTTTTCGGCACTGCCGGGTACTATGTCGTAGAAGAGCGTTCGTCGTCCGATGATTCACTTTTGCTTGCGGCGCAAGGTGGCATTACTTTCGAGCTGATGGGTGCAGGTGAACTCACCGCCGGGGCAGGCTACTACGATTACACCGAGACCCAGGGCAACTTGCCATTCTGGATTGGTCTGCCGTTCGGCAACTCCGTGGATGCGGACGGTAACCTGATTTACGACTACAACCAGGTGGAGGTATTCGCAGAGTTCGCGGCCAGTATCGGCGAATTGCCGCTTAGCTTCTTTGCCAATTACGTGCAAAACACGGAAGCAGACGACAATGACACCGGATACGCGTTTGGCGCGAAGATCGGCAAAGCCGGCAAGCCCGGCACCTGGCAAGCATCATGGGCATGGCAGGAACTCGAGGCTGATGCCGTCATCGCGACTTTCACGGATTCCGATTTCGGCAACGGCGGAACCGATGCCAGGGGGCACACGATCAAGGCCGCGTATGCGCTGAAAGACAACTGGACAGTCGGTGGTACGCTGTTCCTGAATGAAATCGACCTGGCCAGCGGTACGCCGCGTGATTACACGCGCCTGCAATTGGACCTGGTATTCTCATTCTGAGCGGCCAAGTTAACCTGAATCATGTTAATGTCACGGAGTCACAGAAGGTACTTTTTTGATGGAAGCAAGTGACCTGACAGACCATATTTCGAAGCGGTTCAACAAGGATCTCGAAGAGCTGCGGAACGCGGTGCTGACGATGGGCGGTCTCGTAGAGACGCAGCTATCCAAAGCAATTGCGGCAATCGTTGAGGGCGACAGCGAGCTGGGGCTCAAAGTCGCCCACGACGATTACAAAGTGAACAATCTCGAGGTCAATATCGACGAAGAGTGCAGCCGCATTCTTGCGACGCGAGGGCCGGCGGCCAGTGACCTGCGTCTGATTGTCGCGATCATCAAAACCATCACCGACCTGGAGCGGATCGGTGATGAAGCCGAAAAAATCGGTTTCCTCGCTTCGAAACTCGCGGTCATGGATCGACCTTCCGATTCATATCGCGAGCTGAAAAACCTTGGCAACCACGTGTTGCACATGTTGCGCGATGCGATGAATGCGTTTGCGCGCCTGGACGTCAAAGGATCTTATGCGGTGGTGCGCGAGGACGAGAATGTCGACCACGAATACGAGGCGATTACCAGACAGGGCATCACGTTCATGATGGAAGACCCGCAGAACATCAAGCGTGTGATGAACGTGACCTGGGTTGCGCGGGCGCTGGAACGGATCGGGGACCATGCGAAAAATATATGCGAATACGTCATATACATGGTCGAAGGACGTGATGTCAGGCATACGGACATTGTAAAATCCGGCGGCAACGATCCCAGCTGACTCTTTTAAATATGAAAAACCTGACAACGCGCCAGCTCAATTTCGCTGGCTTCATCGCTTGCGCGGGCCTGTTCGCTTACGCGCTGTATCTGGAACACGTGGTCATGCTGATGCCCTGTCCGCTGTGCGTATTTCAGCGCATGGCAGTCATTGCACTCGGTACCATTTTCCTGGTCGCGGCTGTGCATGATCCATCGGGCTGGGGTCGACGCGTTTACGCCGCATTTATTCTGCTTGCGATGGGTGGTGGCATCGGGGTGGCTGGCCGCCACTTGTGGCTACAGAACCTGCCGCCCGACCAGGTGCCCGCCTGCGGGGCCGGGTACGACTACATCATGGAAACTCTTCCGCTGACCGATGCCTTGCGCACAATATTCTCGGGCTCCGGCGAGTGCGCCGAGATCAAGTGGCAATTCCTCGGCTTGTCGATGCCGGCCTGGGTGCTGATGTCGCTCGCCGTGCTGGGCCTTGCCGGAATATGGAATGCCGTGCGCTCGACTCGCCAGGTCTCCGAGTCACTGGCGTAACAACGATGCCATTATTCGCACATAGATCTCGGCGAGATTGCAGACGTCGGCTGCCGCCACTCGTTCGTTCGCCTTATGAACGGTTGCATTAATCAATCCGAGTTCCACGACCTCCGCGCCGCTCGGCGAAATGAATCGTCCGTCTGAGGTACCGCCGCCCGTCGATAACTCAGGTGCGCTTCCCGTTTCCTCGTTGACGGCTGCAACAACGGCATCTATCAGGGTGCCAGGTTGCGTGAGATAGGGTTCTCCGTAGAGGATCCATTCCAGTCCGTATTCCAGCTGATATGGCTGCAGCAAATCTTCCACTTTCTTCCGCAGCGAAATGTGATCCCATTCGTTTGAATAGCGGAAATTGAATTCAGCGCTCAGGGATGGCGGCGTGACATTTGGCGCGCCCGTGCCGGCCTGCAATTCGACTATCTGCATACTCGTCGGCGGAAAATTCTCGTTGCCTTCATCCCAGGTCATGTCGTGCAATTTATTGAGCACCGGCGCGAAACGATGGATCGGATTGTCGGCGTGCTCCGGATAGGCGACGTGACCCTGTATACCCCTGATTTCCAGTTTTCCACTCAGCGAACCTCGCCGCCCAATGCGGATGACATCTCCGAGCCGGGCACTGCTCGACGGTTCGCCGACGATGCAGTAGTCGATCTTTTCGTCCCTTGCCGCAAGGGTCTCGAGGACTTTTTTGGTACCGTCGACGGCAGGGCCTTCCTCGTCACTGGTAATAAGGAACGCAATGCTGCCCTTGTGATCCGGTTGCTCGGCAAGAAACCGGTCGATCGCAAGAAGCATCGCAACCAGTCCGCCTTTCATATCGGCTGCGCCGCGCCCGTGCAAGTATCCATCGATAAGAACCGGATCGAAGGGATCCGTGTTCCAGTCGTCCGCCGCGCCGGGTGGCACCACATCGGTGTGGCCTGCGAAACATAAAAGCGGCCCTGCTGTACCCTTGCGCGCCCAGAGGTTGCTTACCTCTCCGAATGGCATGGGCTCGCAGGCAAATCCGAGCCGCTCGAGCCGGGTCGCAATGAACTCCTGGCAACCGGCATCGTCGGGGGTTACCGATGGTTTGCGAATCAGCTCGCTGAGCAGGGCGATCGCGTCGTCCTGCTCGGCGTGCAGGCGTTCTGGGTCTGCTGTCGACATGGCTTGAGGTGCCCTTCACGAATCGGGCGAGAGTCGATTATAAGGCTAAAATATAAATAAAAACAGTACGTTATAAATTCTCTCGGTTTCATATTTCGGTAACATTCGGTGGTTAAGCTGGGCGCCATCAGTTCACCGGACTACGGAGGAAACCCGAGTGCCACAGAGAAGCACGAGATGGACAGTTCTTGCAAGCGCAGCGTTCGCCGTCCTTGCGAGCGCTAACGCGATCGCGCAGGCAGGTCGCGACTACGTATACATCGTCGGCTCGTCGACCGTCTACCCATTTGCCACGGTTGTCGCGGAGCGTTTCGGTCGGGGCAGCGAATTCAGAACGCCCAAAGTCGAGTCAACCGGTTCCGGCGGTGGGCTCAAACTTTTTTGCGATGGCATCGGCGTCGATTTCCCTGATGTCGCAAATTCCTCGCGGGCCATCAAACAGTCGGAAGTCGATGCGTGTGCAAGAAACGGCGTCGATGAAATCATTGAGGTAAAAATCGGCTACGACGGTATCGTTGTCGCGAACGCGGTCACGTCACAGTCAATTTCACTTTCAAGGAAAGACGTCTTTCTCGCGCTGGCAAAACAAGTGCCAGGCGGTGAAGACGGGGAGCTGATCGATAATCCCTATCGTACCTGGAATGATGTGAATGCCGACTTACCCGACCTCAAAATCGAAGTCCTTGGTCCGCCACCGACGTCAGGTACGCGCGACGCCTTTGTCGAGCTTGCGATGGAAGGTGGCTGCACGTCGATTTCCTGGATCAGCGAGTTGAAGAACTCTGATGGCGACCGCTTCAAGTCTATCTGTCACACGGTTCGCGAGGATGGAGCGTTCATAGAAGCCGGCGAAAACGATAACCTGATCGTGCAGAAACTCGAAGCCAATCCGACTGCATTCGGCATCTTCGGTTTCAGCTTTCTCGACCAGAATGCAGAAAAAGTCAAAGGCGCGGCCATCGACGGTACGATACCGACATTCGATGCTATCGCGGATGGCCAATATCCAGTTTCTCGCCCGCTTTACTTTTACGTCAAGAAAGCACACGTCGACGTCATTCCCGGACTACGCGGATACCTTCGCGAATTCACGAGCGATCGGGCGTGGGGTGATGAGGGCTACCTCGCGGATCGCGGGTTGATCCCGATGCCCATCGAGGAACGCTCGGCGGTCGCATCGGCGGTATTGACATTGACCCCGTTGGCGGTGGCGAAGGAATAGACCGCGACCCCGGGCAGGCGCCTTCTGATGCAATCGACGACACTGCTTCTGGTCCTCATCGCAATGACCTGCGTTGCGTTTTACACGGGCCGCCATCGTTCTTACGCGGTGGCGGGTGGTCCGCGGAAAATCCGTAAGCTACATTCGCTGCCGGGTTACTACGGCTATTACGCCGCAATCTGGACACTGCTGCCCGCGCTCGGCCTGATCCTGCTCTGGATCTCTATCGAGCCGCGCGTCATCTTTGCCCTGGTCGTCAAGGGTTTACCGGTTGCAGAGCAGGGCATGTCGCCTGGTGAGCTGAATCTGCTTTTCAACAATATCCAGAATCTTGCAACAGGTGACGCCGTCTCCGGAGATGTCGATCCTGTTTTCCGCGAAGCGGCCGCGCGCCACCAAAAATACCTCGCGGTCAGCCGTCGCATGCTGTCAGCGCTGGTGATCGGCCTTGCCGCCCTCGGTGGTACCCTCGCCTGGCGCAGAATCAGCCCGCGTTTTCGTGCGCGCACGAGTGTCGAACACGTCATCGGCATATTCCTGATCGCTGCATCGAGCATCGCGATATTTACGACGGTCGGCATCGTCCTGTCGGTACTCTTTGAGGCAATCCGCTTTTTCCAGGAAGTTCCCGTGACCGAATTCCTGTTCGGACTGAACTGGAGTCCGCAGACGGCGATTCGTGCCGACCAGGTCGGTTCCTCCGGAAGTTTCGGCGCGGTACCGCTGTTCGCCGGAACGCTCCTGATCACTGCGATCGCGATGATTTTCGCCGTTCCCGTCGGCCTGATGACCGCAATTTACCTCGCGGAATACTCATCGCAGCGGATTCGCGCGATTACCAAACCGATTCTCGAGATCCTTGCCGGAATTCCGACAGTCGTTTACGGATTCTTCGCCGCGCTGACGGTCGCGCCGTTCGTGCGGCGTACGGGCGAGTCGATAGGACTGGATGTCGCCTCCGAAAGCGCGCTCGCCGCAGGCCTGGTCATGGGCATCATGATCATTCCGCTGATTTCTTCTTTGTCTGATGATGCGATTCATGCCGTGCCGAAAGCGATGCGTGACGGTGCGCTCGGCCTGGGTTCAACCCGATCCGAGGCGATGATCAATGTAATTCTGCCGGCCGCATTACCGGGAATAGTCGGCGGCATATTGCTGGCGGTATCCCGGGCGATCGGCGAAACGATGATCGTGGTCATGGCCGCCGGTCTCGCCGCAAACCTGACAGTGAATCCGTTCGAGGCAGTGACGACCGTGACCGTGCAGATCGTTACGCTGCTTGTGGGCGATCAGGAATTTGACAGCGCCAAAACACTGGCGGCATTTGCACTCGGACTGGTTTTGTTTATCGCGACGCTCGGCCTCAACGTGATCGGACTGCAGGTAGTGCGCAAGTATCGCGAGCAGTACGACTGATGGCCGGCACAAACGTAAAAGAAAGCACGCGGGCACGAGTGGAGTCCGGCCTTGCGAAACGGTACCGCAAGGAGGCGATATTCCGTTTTTTCGGTTTAATCGCGACAACCATTGGTGTCATCTTCCTCGCCATCTTCTTCTCCAGCCTCATATCGCAGGGGTCTTCGGCATTTGGGCAGACATACATCGAACTCGAGGTCGAATATTCCGAGGATGTTCTCGCTCCGACAGGCGAACTGGACCTGGCTTATGCTGATTTCGATGCAATTGCCCGCAACGCCTTGCGCAAGATATTTCCCGAGGTAACGGGCAGGCGCGATCGTCGCGCGCTGAACCGGCTCATCAGTGTGGGCGCCGGCTATCAGATCAGGGAATCACTGGAAGCAAATCCCGCTCTCCTGGGCACCAGTGAGACCATACGCGTTCCTGCCTCGGCAAATGTCGACATGGTCGTCAAGGGAAACATCGACCGAAATACGCCGGAATCCCAGCGCCCGGTATCGGATCAGCAGATCGAATGGATCGATCGTTTGCTAGACGACGGCCTTCTTATCACCCGGTTCAATAGCGCATTGTTTACAAATGGCGATTCGCGTGAGCCTGAGCTGGCAGGCATCAGGGGCGCTCTTATGGGGTCGTTTTACATGCTGGTGCTGACCATTGCGCTGTCTTTTCCGATTGGTGCGGCAGCGGCAATTTATCTCGAGGAGTTTGCGCCGAAGAACCGCTGGTCGGATTTGATCGAAGTCAATATCAATAACCTGGCCGCCGTGCCTTCGATCGTGTTCGGACTGCTTGGACTGGCCGTGTTCATCAACTGGCTGTCCATTCCGAGATCGGCGCCCCTGGTCGGTGGCCTGGTGCTGTCACTACTGACATTACCGGTCATCATCATCGCCTCTCGCGCAGCAATCAAAGCCGTACCGCCTTCGATCCGCGAAGCCGCTCTCGGCCTCGGCGCATCGAGGATGCAGGTGGTGTTTCATCACGTGTTGCCGCTGGCGATGCCGGGCATGCTGACCGGCGCGATCATCGGCATGAGCCGCGCCCTCGGCGAGTCCGCGCCATTGCTCATGATCGGCATGGTTGCATTTATCGTCGACGTTCCCGCCAGCTTCTCTGACCCGGCAACCGCGCTGCCGGTACAGGTCTATCTCTGGGCGGACAGCCCGGAGCGGGCATTCGCGGAACGCACCTCGGCAGCGATTATCGTTTTACTCGCTTTCCTGCTGCTGATGAATCTGGCTGCCGTCATCATGCGCAAGCGCTTCGAGCGCCAGTGGTAAGGTGTGTTGCCGATGGCGATTAGCTATATGACAATGCCGGGAATGAGAAATCATCGCCCGAACGATGACGTGTCGTTGACGGAACCGCCCGTGGGCGAAGCGGTTGCTGTTCCCGCGCCAGAACCGCCATCCGCCAACGCCCCAGCGCGCGCCGGTTCTTCGAATATAACGCAGGATACTGTCGGCGAGCCGCGTTGCAGGAATCCTTTCATCGTTACCGAGAATGTGGACGTCTTCTACGGCGACAACCATGCGATCAAAAACGTGACGCTCGAGATCGCCAAGAATCAGGTCATCGCACTGATCGGACCGTCGGGATGCGGTAAATCGACTTACCTGCGTTGCCTGAACCGCATGAATGATTCGATCGAATCCGCGAAAGTAACAGGCCGCATAACCATGGATGGGCAGGACATTTACAGCAAGGGCCTGGATCCGGTTGCGCTGCGCGCCCGGGTCGGCATGGTATTTCAGAAAGCGAATCCGTTCCCCAAAAGTATCTACGACAATGTCGCTTACGGGCCACGGATTCATGGACTGGCTGCCGATCGGGCCGAGCTCGACAACATCGTTCACAGGAGCCTCGACAGGGCAGGGCTGCTCGCCGAGGTCAAGGACCGGCTTGATGAACCCGGGACCGGATTGTCAGGCGGTCAGCAACAGCGACTGTGTATTGCCAGGACCATCGCGGTCGATCCGGAGGTCATACTCATGGACGAACCGTGCTCCGCTCTCGATCCGATTGCAACCGCGAAAATCGAGGATCTCATGGACGAGCTGTCCGAGAAATACGCGATCGTCATCGTTACGCATTCGATGCAGCAGGCCGCGCGCGTCTCGCAACGCGTCGCGTACTTTCACCTGGGGAAACTCATCGAGGTCGATGAAACGGACAAGATCTTTACCAATCCGCAACACAAGCTGACGGAAGACTACATAACCGGCCGAATCGGCTAGTTTTCCTGTTCGAATAATTCCTCGTAACCGGCAGGTGTAAAGCCGACCACGATGACTTCGTTCGTTTCCAGCACCGGCCGCTTGACGAGCGTCGGTTCATCGAGCATGAGCGCCATCGCCTTATTGGAGTTCAGTCCCGCCCGGTCGACCTCCGGGACCTTGCGCCAGGTCAGGCTGCGCCTGTTCAGGAGTTTCTCCCACTCGAGGGTCCGTGCCCAGCGCTCCAACATCTGCATGTCGAGGCCATCCTGGCGCAAGTCGTGGAACCTGTGTTCCTTGCCATGCTCGCTGAGCCATTTGCGAGCATTGCGACAGGTATCGCAACTCGGGATTCCGTACATGGTCAGCACGATCGACTCCTTAATATCAATAGAATCATTCCGCCAAGCGAATGAGATCGTTCAGACTGGTCTTGGCCCTGGTCTTTTCGTCGACCTGCTTGACGATAACAGCACAATACAATGAATGAGAACCGTCATCCGCCGGCAGGTTCCCCGAGACTACAACAGAACCTGCGGGCACTCGTCCATAAGTAATTTCCCGGCTTTCGCGGTTATAAATGCGCGTACTCTGGCCGATGAACACGCCCATCGAAATGACAGAGCCTTTTTCGACGATGACGCCTTCGACGATCTCCGATCGCGCGCCGATGAAACAATCGTCCTCGATGATCGTCGGTCCCGCTTGCACGGGCTCGAGCACGCCGCCGATACCGACCCCGCCCGAAAGATGCACGTTCTTGCCGATCTGCGCGCAGGTGCCGACCGTTGCCCAGGTGTCGACGAGTGTGCCACTGTCAATATAGGCACCGACGTTGACGTAGCTCGGCATGAGTACGACGTTTCGCGCGACGTATGCGCCTTTTCTGACCATCGCGTCCGGCACGACGCGTACGCCCGAGTTCTCGAACTCCTTTTGCCCGTAGCCCGCGTACTTCAACGCGACTTTGTCGAAGAAATTCGTATGCGATCCATGCACTAGCTGGCTATCGTTAAGGTAAAAACTCAGCAGTACCGCTTTCTTGAGCCACTGATTGACCTCCCAGTCGCCGCCCGTTTTCTCGGCGACGCGCACCGCACCGCTGTCGAGCAGCTCCACGGCTTCGTTCACCGCCGCGGTCAGCTTTTCGTCGCCGCGTATCTCGTTTCCCTGGAGGCGCCGTTCCCAGCCGGCATCAATTGCATCGATGAGTGCCTGCATCTGCCCTCTCAAATGGCGGGGTCGAGCCGTTCCACGAGTGTCTTACGAACCCGCTCGCAGACCTCGGCGCTCAGCGGCTCGCTGTTCTCGTCGACAACGTAAAACACATCCTCGGCGCGTTCGCCGATCGTCATGATCTTCGCGGTCTCGATATTGATGTCGAATTCGATAAATGTCTGTCCGACCGTGCTCAAGAGCCCGGGCCGGTCGCCCGCAGCCAGCTCCATCACCGTGCGGTTGTTCGCAACATCGGTGTCGAAATTGACAATGGTTTTGGTGGAGAACATGCGCACCTGCCGGGGAGCTTGCCTGGTGACCTCGAGGGCCCGTTTATCGTCAGTCGTCAGTATCCGCGTCAGCGTGCGCCGGATTTTGTTGAGCCGCGCTGCGTCGATTTGCGTCCGGTGGTCCAGCTCCATGAATATATAAGTGTCGAGGCTGAAGCCGTTCGCTATCGGAACGATGCGGGCATCGACAATCGTCATGCCGAGTTCGGCGAGCAGCGCGGTCGCGTGGGCAAAAGTTCTTTTTGATCGCGGCGCATACAGGACCGCCTCGATGCCGTCACCGTTCGTTTGCGTCCTGACGTCGAGGAGTCCGTATTCCGATTCGGTATCGGAATCCGCGAGAATCTCGGTGTGCCAGGCTATTTCCTCGCTCCGGTAGCGAAGGAAGTATTCCTCCGTAAAGAGTTGCCACACGCGGCCGACCGCTTCGTCGGGCGTGCCCGCAGCCTCGAGCAATTTCCTCGCGGCAGCCTGCGTTTCCTCAATCAGCTGCTCGCGATCGATCGGGTTTTCCAGCCCGCGCCGCAAGGCGCGCCCGGTCAGTTCGTACAGGTCGCGGAACAGCGTCGCCTTCCAGGAATTCCATAATTTCGGATTGGTGCCGCGGACGTCGGCAACGGTCAGGACATAGAGGTAATCGAGATGCGTCTCATCGCCAACGAGGGCCGCAAACTCGTTAATGACCTCCGGGTCCTGGACGTCCTTTTTCTGCGCGGTCATGGACAGCGCGAGGTGATTCCTGACGAGCCAGGCGACGGTGCGCGCATCGTACTTGCTCATGCCGTGCTCGAGGCAGAATGCTTCCGCGTCCACGGCGCCGAGTTCCGAATGATCGCCGCCACGTCCTTTCGCGATGTCGTGAAACAGCCCCGCGAGATAGACGATCTCCGGTTTCTCGAAAGACTGCATCAGTCGACTGCATTGCGGAAATTCCGGCTCGAATCGCTTGAGCGCGAATTTACGCAGGTTGCTGACCACGAATAACGTGTGTTCGTCGACCGTGTAGGCATGGAACAAGTCGTATTGCATGCGCCCGACGATGCGTCCGAACGCCGGAATATACAGCCCCAGGACGCCGTACAGGTTCATGCGCCGAAGTTCGTGCGTGACGCCTGCCGGTGCGCGCAGGATGCTCAGGAACAGCCGATGATTGCGCGGATTCTGGCGGAATTCCTCATCGACGAGGTACAGGTTTCTTTTGATGAGCCCGACGGTGTAGGCGCTGACGCCACGGATGTCAGCGTTTTGCTGCAGTAAAAGAAAAAGTTCCAGCATGGCGGACGGGTCTTGCGCGAACACCTGGTCATTGCGCGTCTGCAGGTAACCGTTCTTGACCTGGAAGCGCTCATTGATCGGTGTCGGTTCCGCGCGCGGATCCATCAGGATTTCTTCTTCGAACAACTGCAGCAACATTTCGTTCAGGCGGCTCAGGTCCATGACCGTTCGGTAGTAACGCTGCATCAGCTGNNGCCTGGTGATCGAAGAGCAGGCGATCCTCGCGGCGCCCGGTCAGCACGTGCAAGCCGTACCGGACTCGCCACAGAAACCCTTGCCGCTCTTTTAAAAGCCTTAATTGCTCCGGCGTAAGGAAATGATGCCCCACGAGTTCGTCGACGGAGCGAACGTCGAAATGCCGTTTCGCGACCCAGCCGATCATCTGGATGTCCCGGAGTCCGCCCGGGCTTCCCTTCACGTTGGGTTCGAGCTTGTACGCGGTGTCGTCGTAGCGATGATGCCGGGCGCGTTGTTCGGCGCGTTTCGCCTCGAAAAAGCGGTCCGACGGCCAGATTTCCTCGGTCGAGATCGCCTCTTGCATCTGCGCGAAGAGATCGGCCGGACCATCGATCAGCCTTGCCTCGATCAGCGTCGTCGCGACCGTAATATCGTCGGCCGATTCCTCGCGGCACTGGCCCACCGTGCGCACGCTGTGGCCGATTTCCAGCCCGATGTCCCAGAGCGCGGTAAGAAAATCGGAGAGCGCGTCCTCTGCGGCTTTGGGAATGGCGCTGGCGGTGAGCACCATGATGTCTATGTCGGAGTAAGGATGCAGTTCGCCACGCCCGTATCCGCCGACTGCCACGAGCGCCGCGTCGCCGGCGGCATCCGCCGCATAATGACGCCACAGGCGGGTCAGCAGGACATCGATCAGCTCTGCCCTCCGATGTACCAGCTCGGCAACCGGCGCACCGCGTTTGAACTGGCCGTGCAGGCTCGCCGTCGCCTGCTCCAGAGCCTGCCGGCACACACTGACAGGTTGGCTCAGATCGTCGAGAGCGGTTTCGAGGATCACGAACGGATCCTCAGCCTGTGCGGCTCGATCGGTAGCGGTGGTATGAGCCATTTGATTACCGTTGAGCGGCGCCGAGCGTCAGCACCTCGTAACCGTTTTCGGTGACCAGGACGGTATGTTCCCATTGCGCCGATAATTTGTGATCCCGGGTCACCACGGTCCAGCCATCCGGCAATAATCTGACATGGCGTTTGCCGGCGTTCACCATCGGCTCGATCGTGAACGTCATACCGGGCTGCAGCTCCATGCCGGTACCCGACTGGCCGTAATGCAGGACTTGCGGATCTTCGTGGAAAACTCGGCCGATGCCGTGACCGCAGTACTCCCGCACCACGGAAAAGCGGTTCTTCTCGACGTTTTTCTGAATGGCTTCGCCGATATCGCCGAGGCGCTTGCCGGGGCCGACCTGCTCGATGCCGAGCCACATGCTGTCGTAGGCGACCTGGCTCAGCCGTTCGGCCTGGACCCCGGCCTTGCCGACCATGAACATGCGGCTGGTGTCACCGTGAAAGCCATCCTTGATGACCGTGATGTCGATATTTACCGCGTCCCCGGACTTCAACTTGCGATCGCCCGGAATGCCGTGGCAGACCACGTGATTGACCGAGGTGCAGATCGACTTGGGGAAACCGCGGTAGTTGAGCGGCGCCGGGACGGCATCCTGGGTCTCAGTGATGTACTTATGACAAATCGCGTCCAGCTCGGCCGTCCTCACCCCCGGCCTGACGTGTTCGCCGATCATGTCCAGCACGTCGGCCGCCAGGCGACCCACAACACGCATTTTGTCCTGCTCTTCAGCCGATTTGATCGTCACGTTCATAAGATTTGGGGTTTGATGGCGCGGCCGCCAAGAAAATGGGGTCGAACCGCAATTTTCAAGAAAGTGGCCCTGGAGCGGTCTGGAATCGGCGAAAATTGCGGTTCGACCCCATTTTTTCCGCGTTGTTGATGCCAGTCGGGTATG
>JABAOE010004101.1_pt2 | contig 18705 bp, 14 predicted proteins | sample 7062141 | NCBI WGS metagenome assembly JABAOE01 (sample SAMN14538627, study PRJNA623070) | marine sediment metagenome | biome: marine biome [ENVO:00000428]; feature: marine pelagic biome [ENVO:01000023]; material: deep marine sediment [ENVO:00002113] | place: India: Gulf of Khambhat ... | reverse complement strand
GAACTCGGAGTAGTTGGCCACCTGGAAGGCTTCGTTGTAGGTCAGACGTAGCGTGTGGTTCGGCGCCGGGTTCCACACCAGCGCGGCCTTGGGCGAAACCTGGGACGAGTGCAGCGAGCTGTCGTCCCAGCGCGCGGCCAGGACGCCCTCCAGCGTCGGCAGGAACTCGTAGTTCACCTGTCCGAACAACGCACCGAAGTCGGCGTCGACCGGGGCGAACATCAACGATTGGCGGCCGGTCGCGGGGTCGAAGCTGTCCAGATCCTCGCGGGTGTGCGACCCGCCCAGGACGAGCCGCATCCGATCTCCAACGAGCCGCCAGTGCCCCTGGGCCTCCACGCCGAGCCGCTCGGTGTCGAGCGCGAGGTTGAGACCGGAGGCGAGCGACCTCTGCCGTGGGGCGTCGCGTCGCGTGTAGTGCAGTTGGACGTTCCAGTGATCGTCCGACCATCGCGCCCGGGCCCACGGCCGCTGGACGTCCAGTAGCTGAACCCGCCCGATGCCGGTCTGGAACAGCGGCCCGGCAACGTCGGCGGTCCCGCCCTCGAGCGTCATCGTCGCCCCGTTGCCCCAGTACTTGTCCACGCGCAAACCGCCGTAGCGGATCTCGTTGTCGTCGACACGTGCGAGCGGGACCTCCTGGGGGAGGCAGTCCGTCTGTGCCGGCGCCATGCAGGGCACCGAGTATTCGGCCGCGCCGTTTCGTGAGCGCGAGAAATCACCGCTCGATCGCGACCCGGCAACAACCTTGACGTACCAGTCGGCGAAGATGTGCCCGGCCCAGCGAAAGTCGACGTGGGTCGTGCTCAGCTCTCCCGCGGTCAACCGCACCAGGCCGCCCTCGTTGTAGCGGGGTTGCTTCGTCGTCAGGTTCAGCACGCCGCTGGCGGCGTTCTTGCCGTAGAGCGCCGCGCTGGGCCCGCGCAGCAGCTCCACACCGGCAAGGTCGTCGAGTGGGAAAGACACCGCCGCCCACTCCTGCGCTCCCAGGAACGGCACGGAGGGGTCGCGACCGTCGATCAGCGTCGCCACGCGACGGTTGAGCGAGCTGTTGAACCCGCGGGTGTTCAGGTTGTAGTCGTAGAGTCCGCTCTGCGTCACCTCGGCGCCCGGCTCGAACTCGAGTAGCTTGGGGAGTTGCGCGTGGCCGGCCTGCTTGGCGATTTGCTGCTCGCTGACGACGGAAATCGCCGCGGGGGCGTCGACAATCCGTTCGACGCGTCGGGATGCGGCATAGACCGTCACCGCCTCGGCATAGGCGATTTCCCAGGCGGCGGTCACGTCCACGTGAGCCGTCTGGCCCGGCGTGACCACGATCCCTTTTTCGGTCAGCACACTTTCGCCGAGCGTGAAGGTCAGGTCGTAGGTACCCGACGGCATCGCACTGAAGGCGTAGGCCCCCTCGACATCGGTCAGCGTTTCGCGCGCGCTCCCGTCGACGGTGATCCGTACCGTGACGCCGCCCTGACCTGCGCCTTCGGTATCGGCGACACGCCCTTCGATCCGCCCGAGTCTCGATTCCGCAGTTGCGGCCGGCACGTCGAGCGAGGCAACCGTGGTACAGAGAAATACCACGAAAAGGAAACGTTTCATTGTGCTTCCAGGCTAGCATGGGAGTCGAGACCTCCTCGGGGGAGTTCACTGCATTGAAGCCGAAGCCAATCCTCGGCCCGGCAGCCTTGCTCGCGGGCTGCCTGCTCGCGGCGCCGTCCTACGGCGCCGAGGACGGCGCCGAACGTTCGTTGATGGAGCTGGTGAGGGAAGAGGACGAACGGCTAAAGGTGCGCTGGGATCTGTTCCCGCGCGTTCGCGCGGGGTACCCGCAATCGATCTCCGCCGGCCTCGGCGTGGTCCGCTACCGCCTTCCGGAGTCGTGGGAGTGCGTCACGACCTGCCCGTTCCGCGGCCTCACCTTGCAGGTGGAGCCGGGGATTCGCGGGATCCAGCTCAGCGCGGGGTTCGGGACACTGGTCGCGGAGAAACGGCGAAAGGCGCGCTTCCTCAGCGACGTGCATCTCGCGTTCGGTGTGAAGGGTGTCCTGCTCCACCGTTGGGACAGCTCCGCGCTCGACTCGGCCGAGCGAACCTTCGCCGGGATCGAGCTGTCCCACACCGTCACACGGATCAACTTCAGCATCGGGACACTGCGTCGCCTCGAGCGAGTCCAGGGTGGGGACTGGATCGTGACCGCCGGCATGGGCTGGGGGTTCTGACGTGAGCCGACGCGTCATCGCTTGTTGCCTGGTGCTGGCGCTGGTCGCCGCACCCGCGACCCGGGCGCTCGAGACCGACCCCTACGAGGCCTGGACCCACGAGATTGCCGACGGGACCGACGCCCTCAATGCGAAGATCAACTACGAGCTCCAGAAGGTCATCGAGCGAGTCAACGGCAGGCGCGGAATCCGGCGATTGACCTGTGACACGGTGGCCGACCACGTGACGGCCCATTTCCGCATGCTGATCTTCCACCCGATCGAGATCTGGGCGTCGAAGAGCCCGCTGATCGACCGTTACCCACCGACGGAGGAAGCCGAGCTCCAATCGCGCGAGACCAACATCTTCGGCAACCACGGTCCCTGGGACATCGGGACCTGGCTACCCTTCGGGCCGACCATCGAGATCCACGGCGTGCGCATCGGAACGGACAAGCTGGCGCACTTCTTCTCCGGCGGAAGCTCGTACTACGCGCTCTACCGGCGAGCGCAGCGCCAGGGCAAGAGCGCCGCGGAAGCCGAACGGACGGTCATCGACCGCGGGATCTTCTCCGAGCAGACCTACCTGGGCTACGGGACGTCGGGCGTGATGTCCCCGGCCGACCTCGAGGCGAACTACCGCGGGATGACGTTCTATCTCGGCCTCTGCAACGGCGACTCGCCGCAGCTCGAACGCGACGGTGACGGGTACCGGCTGGCCCGGTCCTTCGACGCCCGAGAGTACGTCACCGTCGATTGGGACGAGTCCTACAACAACTCCGGGTTCAACAAGAGGCGTTGGAAGAAAGTCAGGCCACGCCTGCTGGGGCTTTGCGCGCTGCTCGACCATCCCTGGGTCGTCGCCCAGCGGCGGCGTTACCGGGAGCGCGACACCGAAACTCCGACGGAGCTGCGCATGCGCCAACTGATCGATGAAGGCAAGCAGGAAGATCTCTCGGTGTATTCGCTCGATGCGACCTGCGAGGGGGCCGGTCCGTGACTCCGGTCCGCTAGTCTTCCGTCGCGAAGATCGCCGCGAAGAGCCGAATCCCGTACCACAGGTTGCCGATGCGCATGTTCTCGTCCGGGGCATGCTGGTTGTCGTCGTGGTTGGCGATCGGCACGACGACGATGGGGTCGCCCAACTGTTCGGTGAACAGGTACAGCGGCAAGGATCCGCCCAGCGTCGGCATCAGGATCACCGATTCGCCGGCGGCGCGATCGGCGGCCTCGATGATCGGCGCCGCGACGGGCGCATCGATCGACGTACGCACCGCCGGGTAGCCGGGCCGGCGGACGACCTTGATCAGCTTCGGGTGGGCCAGCCGGGTCGCGTGATCCGGATCCTCGCGGACGATCGTGTACCCCTGCTTTCGGATGTGCGCCTCGATCAGATCCAGTTGCTCGTCCGCGTTGTTTCCCTTGACCAGCCGCACGTCGAGCGACGCCTCGGCAATCCGCGGAACGATGTTGCGGGCGGTCGGACCGACCGTGGCGCTGGCCATTCCGCGGATGTTGAGCGAAGGGACCATGATGCGCTCGATCAACGATGCTCCCCCGCCCTCCGTGCGGACCAGGCCCAGCTCCTGCTGGAGCGACTTCTCCGCACCGGGGACGGCGAGAACGGCCTCTCGGTCTCTCGGGCTCAGCATCTCGACCGAATCGTAGAAGCTCTCGATCAGCACGTTGCCGTCATCGTCGCGCATCGTCGCGAGCAGCTCGGCCAGCATCCAGGCGGGATTGGGGGCCCAGTTACCGTAGTGCCCGCTGTGCAGGTAGCGTTCGGCACCGTACACGGTCAGGTCGATGCCGGAGTAACCGCGCACGCCGAAGACGAGTTGCGGACGGCGGCTCTGGTGCACCGGGCCGTCACAGATCAGCCACAGATCGACATCGAGCCGGTCGCGGTATTCTTCGAAGAACTGGCCAAGGTGCGTCGAGCCTCGCTCCTCCTCGCCTTCGAACAGGAACACGAGGTTGACGGTCGGCGCGGTCCCCTGGGCCTTCAACGCGTCGAGCGCCGCGAGCATCGCGGGGATCGGAGCCTTGTCGTCGCCGGCCGAGCGCGCGTAGATGTACCAATTCGGATCGATCGTCTCGTTTCTCTCGGGAAACGGCCGGGGCCGGCCACCGGCTTCCATCGACGCGGTGTAGAGGACGGGTTCGAACGGCGGGTGTGTCCAGCTGGGCGGGTCGACGGGTTGGCCGTCGTAGTGCACATACACGCCGAGCGTGCGCGTGGCACCGGGTGCCGTCAGCCGCGCCCAGACCAGCGGCGGAGCGCCGGGCCACTCGAGCAGCTCGGCGGCCGCCCCGCGGGCCGCGAGCTCGTCTCGGGCCCACTCCGCGGTCCGGCGCAGCCCCTCGGGATGCGCGGGCGTGTTCGGGATCGCCAGCAGCTCGGCGAAACCGCGGAGGATGTCCGTCCCGTTGGCCTCACGCCAGGCGTCCACGGCATCGAGATCGACCTCGGCGGCCAGCGGTGCCGCGATCGCGAGCAGGAGGGCCGAACAGATTCGATGGTTCACCGCGAGTCCCCCGTTTTCGGTAGCGAAGGGCTCCATCCTATCGGAAATTTCCTGCGCCGGTAATATGGTGTGGAGCGTCTTCGCGGAGAGCCCATGCGTTCGTCGGTCTGCAGCATCGTGACGTGTCTCGTCTGGTTGGTACCGCTCGCGTCCGCGGACGAAGTCGCGACGCCCCGCACCCCGGTTTTGATCGAGCTGTTCACCTCGGAGGGCTGCTCGAGCTGTCCGGAGGCCGAGTTCTACGTCTCGAAGTTGCTGCGCACCCAACCCCTGGAGCACGTTCGGATCATCGCCGTGAGCCAGCACGTCGACTACTGGGACAGCCCCGAGTGGAAGGACCCGTTTTCCTCCGCGGAGCACACCGAGCGCCAACGGCGCTACGCGCGCAAGTTCGAGACCGAGGTTTACACGCCACAGCTCGTCATCGACGGCAGGGAGCATTACGTCGGCAGCCTGCGCAGGGAGGTGCTCTCGTCGATCTACCGTGCCGGCAGACGGGAGAAGGCGGAGATCGATGTTCTGGCGCGTTGGGCGGAAAACGGATCGATCGACTTATCGGTCTCCATCGGGGACCTCCCCGACGGAACCGGTGAGCTCGAGCTGTGGACCGCGGTGACCGAAGACGGTCTGATCGTCAGCGTGGAGCGCGGCGAGAACCGGGGGCGGGAGCTTCACCACGACGCCGTCGCGCGGCACATCGACGGCGCCGGCAGGATTCAGGCGCACGAGACACGCACGCTTCGAGTCGACGTGCGCGAGGGTTGGGAGAAGGCCAACCTGCGCGTGGTCGCTTTTGTTCAGGAAGCGCGTAGCGGTCGCATCATCGGGGTGGACAGCGTGACGTTGAGCTCCGAGGCGGGACGATGACGGCGAGCGCCCTCCTGGTGAGTGTGATCCTCGCGTTTCCCACTGCCGACTACGACGAGGTTGTCGAGCGCGGCCGCGCCGCCCTGCGCGACCGGGATTACGCCGCCGCGGCGGCGGCGTTCGAGGAGGCGGTCGAGCTCCGACCCGACGAGGTGGATGCCTGGTTTCGCCTCGGGTTGGCCCGCTCGGCAAACGACGAACCCGGCGCGGCGATCGCCGCGTACGGCCGGGCGGCGGAGCTGGACGAAACTCACGCTCAGGCGCGGAACAACCTCGGCAACGTCCTGTTCCGTCGGGGCGACTACGAAGAGGCGCTGAAGTGGTACGAGCGCGCGCTGGCGATCCGGCCGGATTACCTCGTCGCGCTGTATCACCGGGGCTGGGTCCTGCGGCACTTCAATCGCAACGAAGAGGCCGAGGCCGCCTTCAACCGTTGCCTCGAATTGTCACCGCAGGGCGCGCGCGAACGGTCCACCCGGCTCGACTGCCTGTTCTTCGCCGGTACGATGCGATTCCGCGCCGAGGATTACGAGGGTGCCGCCGCGGCGATGACCCGCCTGATCGAGTCCAACGCCGGTCACATCGAGGCGCGCTACTACCTCGGCATGGCCTACCGGCACCTGGGCAGGGTCGATGAGGCGCGCGAGCAGCTCGAGATTCACCGGCGGATGACCCGCGCCGTTCGCCGTGACGAGCCGATCGAGAAGGACGACCCGTGAGCCTCGGTCGACCGACCGCAGCCGTCGCGTTGGTTCTGGTCCTCGCCGCCTGCGCGGAGTCCCGGCCCGAGCCCAGCGAGCCGCACCCGGCGCCGCACTTCGTGGACATCGCCTCCGCCGCGGGGCTCGACGTCGTCCAGGTGGCCGGCGGCGCGAATGTCGACTACATCATCGACTCGCTGGGGACCGGCGGCGCCTGGCTGGACTACGACGGCGACGGCGACCCCGATCTGTACCTCGTCCAGGGCGCCACGAAGGACGCACCCGAGGGACCGCCCGACCGGTTGTACCGGAATGACGGCGATGACGACGGGAACGGCGTGCCGGAATTCGAGGACGTGACCTCGGCGGCAGGGCTCGGCGACCGGAACTGGGGCGTCGGAGTCGCCGTCGCGGACTACGACAACGATGGCGACCCCGATCTCTACGTGACGAACTGGGGTCCCAACCGGCTGTACCGCAACGACGGCGACGGGTCGTTTACCGATGTCGCCGCCGGCGCGGGCGTGGGGGGTGCGGACTGGTCGACGTCGGCGGCGTGGACCGACGCCGACCTCGACGGCGACCTCGACCTGTACGTGACGAACTACGTCGATTTCGGCTTCGATCGCTACCCTGCACGCGGCGAACAGCCCGCGAACGCGGAGCCCTGTGTCTGGCGCGGCGTGGAGATCTTCTGCGGGCCGCGCAATCTCGAGCCTTCGCCCGACCGGTACTACCGAAACGACGGGGATCCGGACGGCGACGGTATCCCGGAGTTCGTCGAAGCGACCGAGGCCGCCGGCCTGGTGCCGCTCGAACCGGCGTACGGGATCGCCGTACGGGTCCTGGATGCCGATGCGGACGGCGACGACGACATCTACGTGGCCAACGACTCGGTGCAAAACCTGCTGTTCGTCAATCAAGGAGACGGATCGTTCGTCGAGGAGTCGATCCTCGCCGGCCTGGCCTACAGCGAGCGCGGTACCGAGCAGGCCGGCATGGGAATCGCCGTGGGCGACTACGACGGCGACGGTCGTCTCGATCTGGCGGTGACCAACTTCTCGCACGACCACGACACGCTGTACCGCAACGACGGCGACCTACTTTTCACCGACGTCTCCTTCCCCTCGGGACTCGGGACCGCGTCGTACTTCACGCTCGGCTGGGGGATCGATTTTCTCGACCTCGACCTCGACGGCTGGCAGGACCTGTTCGTTTGTCACGGTCATGTGTACCCGCAGGTCGACGGGCGCGACACGGGCTCGACGTTCCGGCAAGTCAACGGTCTGTACCGCAACGCCGGGGACGGAACGCTGCTGAGCTTCGAGGGCGGTGGCGGGCCGGCGATGGCGATCGAGGAGGCCAGCCGGACGCTGCTGCCCGTCGATCTGGAAGGCGACGGTGATCTCGATCTGCTCGTGACGAACGTCAATGCCCCGCCCAACCTGTTGCGCAACGATGGCGCCCTCGGGAACTGGCTGTCGGTCAGGCTTCGCGGGACGCGCAGCAACGCCGACGGCATCGGCGCGCGCGTCGTGGCCACGGTCGGCACGGCGAGTCTGATGCGGGAGATCCGCCGCGAGGCCTCGTACGCCGGTTCGGTCTTGCCGCGCGCTCACTTCGGCCTGGGAGAAACGACGGTGGTCGATCGGCTGGAAGTACGCTGGCCTTCCGGTCTGACAAGTGAGTTGACCGAGGTCGAGGCTAACCGGCTCATCCTGATCGACGAGCCCGATCAGTAGCCGGTCGTCGCGTGGTGCGACTCCGGTTTCGAGACCACGCCGAAGGAGAACCGCTTGACGAGTTCTTCCGACCGAGTTGGCGCTGCCCGCACGGTCACCTCGTAGGACCCGGCCGCCAGGGCGGGAAGCTTCGTATCGACGAGCCCGCACTGCAGGCTGTTCTCCGCGGAGAAGCTCAACCGGGTCGACGCGTCGAAGCTCGTCCCGGCCGGGGTGTTCAGCTCGACGCTCGCGATCACCTCCTCCCCTGCCGCGGCGATGCCGAACCGGCACAGCCGGGCTACGGCGTACAGCTCGTCCCCGGTGAAACCCTCGAGCAGAACGGGGACCCGTCCCAGAAGCGGGTCCCCTTCGAGCGCCGCTTCCCCGGTCGCACGCAGCACCAGCGGGTCGACGAGCATCCAACCATCGCCTTCGAGCGACGGAAGCTCGACGCGGTTCCCCGCCGCGCGCGGCTCGCGTTGTCCGGGGTACGAGACCGTCGCCGCGACGCTGTAGGCCCCGGCGTGAAAGCGGTACGGTACCGCGAACGAGAACGGTGGACGATGCGCTTCCCTGTCGCGGACCCATCTCGAGTTGCCGCGGCGCACACTCGCCCGGACCTGCACATCCTCGTCGAACGGCTCGGTCACCTGGACGACGAGCACCGTCTTCCAACGCCGCCGGCCGGTCGGCACGACGGGCAACAGCGCCACCTCGACGGATTCCGAGGCGTAGGGGTCGGGGAGCGCGAGCGCGGCCTCCGCGATGGTCTCCCGTACCTCCTCGGGGTCCCGGATGGCGTAGCGGCTGGGGTGGTAGACCCGGGTCCGCGATCGATCGACACGTACCACGACGCGGCGCTCACGCTGCGGTCGCTGACCGCTGTCGTAGAAGCCGATCGTGTAGCGACAGGAGGAATCGCGCTGGGCCCGCGCGTAGCCGAGCCCGAAGTCGTTCGTTCTCTCGGTGAACCGACCCCCGGTCTCGACCGCCAGCCGCGCCAGCCGCCGGGAGGTCCCGCGAGGCGTGAGCCCGCGCGTCCAGACCGTGTAGAAGGAGACCCGCGCCCGCGTCGAGCGGCTGGCCAGCTCGGCGAAGAGCTCGTCGTAGTGGAACCCCGAGGAGGGCCAGTTGGAGAACAGGACGACGATCTTCTCGCCCTCGAGTGTCCCCAGAAGGTCGGTCAGCTCGAGCAGGGACGTGAAGGTCGACGCGTCGTGCAGATGGTCGAACGGAGGCTCCCACAGGGTGATGTCGTTCTCCATCCGCTCCAGGGTCTCGAAGGTGGCCGCGCCGTCCGTCGTCCACGGCTGCTCGATGCGCAGGAAATCCGTCAGCGCGACGATCATGAGCTTTTCTTTCGGGCGGTGGAGCCTGGCGACGGCGTCGCGCACCCGCTCGAGCACGTCGACCCGCTGGATCCTTTCCATGTGCCGGTAATCGATCGCGAGGACGATCCTGCGTTCCCGGTCGGGAGCCGTCCAATCGCTGTTGCCGCCGTCGATCCAGACGGCCTCCGGTTCGGCCACGGGCGCGTCCGGACAGTGCGCATCGAGGCTGGCGATCGGGATCCGCCTGTCATCGATCTTGAGCTTGAAATCCTCCTTGCTCAAACCGGTCACGATCTCCCGTTTCCGGTTGGCCACGGTCACATCCAGAAGGACCAGCTCGACGTCCACGTGCTCGGTGACCTCGCTGTCGCGGGGCGGCTCCGTCTGGGCGAGCGATGGGCACACCGCACAGGCCGCGAGGAGGCCCGCCGCGATACGCGTACGCCGGGTCATCGCAACAGGAATCCCGCGCTCAGCGGATCCGCGGGATCGATAAGGAACTCGTGGCGTCCGGTGATGAACGCAGTGCCGTCGACCTCGGGAATGACCGCATCGTGTGAGCCGAGGCGTGTCGTGGCGGCCACCGTGCCGCCGAAACGTGTTCCGATGACACTTTCGAACACGATCCGTTGACCCGTTTCGATCTCGCCTCGAGCGTGATGCAGCGCCAGCCGCGCGCTGACGCTGGTGCCCGTGGGCGAACGGTCGACCTCGCCGTCCGCGAAGACACAGGTGTTCCGCCCGAACGAGTCGGGTTGCTCGGGCGGGCCGGTGAACACGACACCGTACAGGAACCCCAGGTCCTCCTCGAACGGGTGCTTGATGGCCGCCGACGCGGCGACCGCGGACTTGATCGCCCGACCTTTCTCGATCGCCGCGCCGATGTGCCGTGGATCGCACTCCAGCCCGACGCTGGCCGCATCGACGTAGGCGTAGAAAGCACCACCGAACGCCAGGTCGTAGCGGATGCTTCCCAACCCGTCGACATCGATCTGCTGGTCGAGCTTCGCGGCAAACGAGGGCACGTTGCGGAACCGCACGCGCCCGGCGCGGCCGTTCTGCACCGACACCCAGGCCTCGACGAACCCGGCGGGCGTGTCGATCCCGATTCGTGTCTCCGGTTCGGTGACCTCGACCATCCCGGTCTCGGCCGCAAGAGTCGCCAGCGCGATGATCCCGTGTCCGCACATCGTGCTGTAGCCGTCGTTGTGCAGGAACAGCACGGCGAGATCCGCGGCGGCGCTGACCGGTGGCGTGACCAGCGCACCGTACATGTCGGCGTGACCACGCGGCTCCCACATCAGGGCCCGGCGTAGTGTCTCGAGGTGCGCCTCGGCCCAGCGCCTCTTCTGCAGCACCGTATCCCCGGGGATCTCGGGCGCCCCGGACAGGACCACGCGGAACGGCTCCCCCGCCGTGTGCAGGTCGATCGTTCCGATTCGCTGTTGATCCGGCGGCGGTCGCCAGTCCCCGGCGCGGCGCTTGTGGTCGATCATGGGGTGAGCTTATCAAGAGTCCCGGCGCATGATGCCGCCGGGGCCCTCAGCCGTTGCGCGATTGCAGCAGTTGCCAGTAAAGCTGGTCCAGGCGGGTCACCATCGTGTCGATGTCGAACTCTGCATCGAGGCGCTGCGACGCTCGATCCGCCAATCGGGTCCGCAGCGTCTCGTCGCGCGCGAGGCGATCGAGGTGGGTGGCCAGGCCGGCGGTGTCCCCAGAACGGGCCAGCAGACCGGTCACGCCGTCCTCGACGATTTCCGGTGTTCCGTCTACCGCCGTTGCGACTACGGGTCGCCCTGCGGCCATCGCCTGGAGCACCGAGCGCGGGAGACCCTCGAACCTCGAGGTCAGCACGAAAGCATCCATCGCGTTCAGCAGATCCGGGACGTCGTCGCGCCAACCGAGCAAGCGGACGACATCGTTCAACCCGTCGCTCTCCACCAGGCGTCGCACGTCGGGCATCAACTCGCCGTCGCCGGCGAAGAAGAACTTCATCGACGGGTTGGAGCGGTGGGCCTGCGCGGCTGTCGTGACGAAATCCAGCGGTGCCTTCTGCGGCTTCATGTTGGCGATGGTGCCGACGACGAAATCTCCCGGTCCGAAGCCCAACTCACGGCGCAGTTCGTCGCGTGGCTTGGTCGGTGTCCCGTAAAGCCTACGATTGATCCCGCTGCGAACGACTTCGTACTGCGACCTGGAGCCGACGCCGGCGTCCAGCCCCGCGTCGATGTGTCCGGCCGCGACGACCAGGATGCGGTCGGTCATCGGTGCGACCTTGCGCTCGAGCCAGGCGTACAGGCGGCGACGCGTTGCGGGTTGCGTCGGGTTGAAGCTCCAGCCGTGGACCGTGTGGACGACACACGGGACGCCGGCCAGGTTGGCCGCCAGCCGGCCCAGGATGCCGGCCTTCGAGGAGTGCGTGTGGACCAGGTCGACGCCCGAGTGCCGGAAGTGATTGCGTAGCCGCAGAACGGCCAACAGATCGAATGACGGAGAGATCGCATGCTTCAGCCACGGGACCAGACGCACCGTTGCGTCGGGGATCGCCCGCGCCTCGTCGTCGAGCCTGCCGCCGCCCCCCGCGATCAGTTCGACCTCGAAGCGATCGCGATCGTGGTGGCGGACGCAGTGGAGCGTGTTCTGCTGCGCACCGCCCAACTCGAGTCGGGTGATCAGGTGCAGCACGCGGAAACGCCGCGTCACCGGCGCGCCTCGAGAAACGTGAGCACCGAAACGAGCAGGAACAACGGCAGTCCATGATCTTGTTTGCCGGCGAGGTGATCGTCGAGCATCCGCCGCGCCACGTCGGACCTCAACTCGTTCCACAAGCCCCTCTCGGCCGCGCCGATCGCCTGCTCCGCCGTGGAACGTAGGGGCCCGCCGATCCACGCGGCAAGCGGCAGGTCGAATCCCTGCTTGGCGCGGGCCGGGATGGACTCCGGCAACGTTTCGCGGTAGGCCTCGCGAAGCGCGTACTTGGTGACGTTGCCGCGGATCTTCAAGTCGTCCGGTTGGCGAGCGGCCCACTCGACAACCCGGTGGTCCAGGAACGGGACCCGCGCTTCGAGCGAATGCGCCATGCTCGCGTGGTCGACCTTGGCCAGCAGGTTGTGCGGCAGCCACTCGTGCTGGTCGGCGCGGAGCTGATCGGACAGCCGGACACGGCCGCCCTCGAAGTAGTTCTCGAAGCGCTCCGCCGTGCGCTCGGCGAAGGCCCTGGCGACGTCCTCGCGGAACAACCGGCTCGCCAGGGTCAGGCCGACCGTGGCGGACCACAACAGATGGTTGTGGGCAGGCCGATCCTCGCCGACGGCCTCGAGCGCTTGCTCGATACGCCGGGGCATCCAGCCCCTCAGCGCTCCCGAGCCCGGCAGCTTCCCGATCCAACCGAGCCGCTCCTGATAGAGGTAGCGGCGGTAGCCGCCGAACAACTCGTCGGCACCCTCGCCACTGAGCGCCACCGTCACCCTCTCGCGGGCGAATCTCGAGAGCATCCACGTCGGGAGGATCGCCGGGTCGGTCACGGGCTGTCGGAGATGCGCGATCAGCTCCGGGAGGTGTTCGGCGATATTGACCGGCGATACGACGAGCTCGTGGTGCTCCGCGCCGAACGCGGCGGCGACGACCTTGGCATGCTCGCGTTCATCGAAGGCCGCCGCATCGTCGAACCCGACCGAAAAACTCCGGACCGGATGATCCGACTGCATTGACAGAAGCGCACAGACGATCGACGAATCCAGCCCGCCCGAAAGAAACAGCCCCAGCGGGACGTCGGCCACGGTGCGGTACCGCACCGAGGAGTCCAGCAGTTCCCGCAACTCTTCCAGTCTCGCCGGGATCTGCCCGGCGTCGACGGCCACGGGCTCACACCTGGGAATCGACCACCAACGGTGCAACGTGACGCCGCCGTCGACGATATCCAGGTAACACCCCGGAGGCAGCTTTCGGATGCCGCGGTAGAGCGTTCGATCGCCCGCCACGTACTGCAGCACGAACGTCTCGATCAGCGCGTCGGGGTCGACATCGGCGACGATTCCGGGGTGCTCGAGGAGGACACCGAGCTCGCTGGCGAACGCCAACCGTTCGTCCTCGTGGTGATAGAACAGGGGTTTGATGCCCAGCCGATCGCGTGCGATGAGCGTGCGTCGTTGCCGCCTGTCGTGCAGGCAGAACGCGAACATCCCGTTCAGTCGGTGGAGCATCTCCGGCCCATGCTCTTCCCACAGGTGAACGAGCACCTCCGTATCCGACCGCGTCCTGAACGAGTGGCCTCGTGTCTCGAGCTCACGGCGTAGCTCGGCAAAGTTGTAGATCTCGCCGTTGAAGACGACCTCGATCGTCCCGTCCTCGTTGGCGATCGGCTGGGTGCCCCCGGCAGGATCGATCACGGCAAGGCGGCGGATGCCCGCCGCCAGACCCGGTGCGTCGAACTGGCCTTCAGAATCGGGCCCCCGGTGGACCATCATCCGGAGCATCGCCGGGACGGCGCCGCCATCCACCGGGCGCGCGTCCAGTTCGAGGCTGCCGCAGATACCGCACACCAAGAAAGTCTGAGTGTTTAGCGCTCCGCTTTCAAGGCCGGAAGCAGGGGGACACGCAGCGCCCCGGCGACGGCGGCAACGCTGGCGAGCATGCCGACCGCCGCGATCACCGCGAGCGTGACGCCCAACGCGCTCCACGACGTGTGAACCTGGGCCAGTCGCGGCGCGACCCCGGCCAGCGCGGCACCGGCGCCGATCGCCAGGCCGATCATCAGCAGGAAGGCGTTCTCGGCAAGCACCAGCCAACCCAGACTTGCCCGGCGGAAACCGAACGCGCGCAGGGTCGCCAGCTCGCCGCGCCGCTCGATGACGTTGCGCACCAGCACGATGCCGAGGCCGATCGTCCCGAGCAGCAGGCCGAGGCCTCCGAGCACCTGGAACGTCGCCATGTAGGTGTGCTCGACGACCTTGAAGCTCTCGAGCCTCTCGCGGGTGGTGCTGATGTCGAAGCCGAATGCACCCAGCTCGCCTTCCAGGATTTGCGTGGCCTGCGGGACATCTTCGGCGGGCAGATCGATCAGGAAGTAGCCGTAGCCGGTGCGGCCGGGGAAACGATCGAGGAAATTGCGCTCGGCGACCAACAACTCGCTCTGGAACACGCTGTTCTTCAGCGTGCCGACGAGGCGCAGCCGGATCGGGCGCCCGGCCTCGTCCTCCAACTCGATCTCTTTGCCGAGACACTGAAACGTCGGACCGCAGATGTGGAGAATCCACGCCGCCGAGTTGTAGTCGGCGATGGCCGGGATCACGCCGTGCTCGAGGGGCTGCTCCAGCAGCTCCCACACGTTCTCGACCTCGGGCGACTCCTGAAACTGGAACCCCCCGCGCCGGATCAGCTCGTGCGGGACACCCAGGATGCGCGGCTTCTCGGCGCGATAGAGGTTCAGGCAGCTGGCGTCGTCCCCGGGGAGCGTGCGGAACGGCACGGTCTCGACCGGCTCGAGCCGCGAGATCTCGTCGCCGGAGAAGCCGAGATCCATCAGATGCTCTCGCCGATTCAGATCGTGGTGCAGCGGAACCTCCGATTCGGCCATTAGCTCGAAGCCCCCCGCCCCCGACGCGCGCGAGGCCAACTCTTCGCCGAACTCGTGACGGTTGGCCCCGACGAGCACGATCACGAAGCAGGCCGAGGCGACCAGGCCGACGCTCAGGATGCTGCGGCCGGGATTCCACGCGCTGTTCCGGGCGGCCATGCCCAGCAGCGCCGTGCGGGGTCCGACGCCGCCGCCACGGCTGCGCGTGCTCCGGCACCACCAGGAGAAGAAACCGAGTCCCGAGATCAGCAGCAACGCGCCGGCACCGAAGGCCAATCCCGGGTTCTCGAACGACCCGCTGAGCGCCGCGTAGCCGACGAGCAGCAGGGCCAGCACGAGACTGCCCACGGCCGCCAGTCGGGACAGACGCGCCTGCTTCGNNCGCTCAGCGAGCCGGCCAACAGACGCGGCGGAGGGATCCGTTTCAATCGACCGACACGGGACCAGATCGCGGCCACGATCACCACCACCGAGATGGCCCAGCCGACGAGCAGGCTGGAGGCCGTCACGTGAAGGAACAGACGCGAGGACCCCACGGCCGGCAGCCAGACGGTGCGCAGCCCGGCCATCATCAGCGCGGCGTAGCCCACGGCCAGCACGAGACCGATCAGCGCACCGACCGCGGCGACGGCGACACCCTCGCCGAGCAGTCGGCGTCGCACTCGCCGGACGGAGTAGCCCACGGCGAGCAGCAGCCCGATCTCTCCCGCGCGCTGCTCGACGCCGAGGCTGAACAGCAGCGCGACCAGCAGCGCCGCGGAGACGATGAGGAACAGGCTGAAGCCGACGAACAGGCCGGCGAAGTCGGTCGCTCCGCTCGAGGCGCGAAGACCCTCGGCCTTGACCGGCCGGAACACGAAGCCGAGCTTGCCCGGGGGCAACGAGTCGAGCAGCAGATCGCCGAACCGCTCCGCGGTGGCCTCCGGCTGCGATCCCTCGGCGCTGCCGAAGCGTATCGACGTCGTGTCGCCGAATCGGCTGCGCCACAGCTGGGCCCCGGTGGCGTGGGAGACGAACGCCTTGGGGAGCGCGCGATAGGTGTCCCAGTACTGCTCGTCCTCGTGGCGGATCAGCTCGAGATCGACCGGAAACGGCGGGTCCCAGCCGGCCATGTCCTCGGCGTCCTGGATCCCCGGGTACTCGGGCGTCAGCGTCGCATCGGCTGCCAGGCCCTCGATGGCCACGACGCCCTCGACGCGAAATCGGCGTTCGCGAACGATCAGCTCTTCCCGCGCGCCGACCTCGAAGTACTCGAGGTCAATCTCGTCTCCCGGTCGAGCTTGCAGATCGTTCGCCGCCCACTCGTTGAGCAGGATCCCGTCCGCCGAGAGCTTTGCCGCGTCGCCGGCGAGCACGTCGAAGGCCGCCCAACCGGGGGCGTCGAGCCCGTCGACCGCGGCCACGGGCGAGTACGGGAGCAGCCGATCGCCGATGCGCATCTTGTTGGCCAGGTAGCTCAGCACCGGTTGCATCGGGACGCCCATCCGGCCCAGCACGTCGCGAACGGCGCGGTCGAGGTCGGGACGCAGCACGAACTCGCGGCTCTCGAGCGTGAGGTGGCGGTCGGCCAGGCGCAGCTCGAGGCCCAGGTCGTCCAATCTCAGCAACCCGGCCAGGCGTTGGTTCGGGTCGACCCCGCCGGTGTTTCCGAGCAGGATGAAATTGACGCGATTCCGCTGGTCGAGCGAGCGTTGCAGCTGGGACAGCGCGACGAACGCGTTGAGCGGGGTCTGCTGGTTGGGAAGCAGCCCGAAACGCCCGATCCCCTCGTCGGCGACCACCCCGGCGACCGTCACGCGCAGGGAGCCGAGGATCTGCTCGGCGTCCCTCTCGCCCATCAAGGTGTCGCGCGGCGCGGCGCTCGCGCGACCGAAGCCGAGCACCAGCTCGTCGCCCACCGCGGCACCCAGCTCGGCGCGCAGGGCCTCGTTGATCACCACGGAGGGGAAGAGCTGGGACGACGGTCGCTCGAGCTCGAGCGTTTGCGTCCCGCCGTAGACGGCGACGAAGCGCTCGTCGACGCCGCGGATCTCGACCCGCGACGCGCGCGTGCCGGCCGAGGCGTGCACGGCGCTGCCCCGCAGGAGAATCGCCGGCGCGACGGCGGTGCCTCGCAAATCCGCGCCGAGCTCGTCGACGAGCTCCTGGCGAAAGAACCGCTCGCCGCTCAAAACCCAGTCGACGCCGCCCAGGCGCTCGAGGGTCAGGGCGCGCAGGCTGCCCCGCACCGAGTCCCCGACCAGCAGCGCGCCGGTGAGCACGGCCGTGGCCACCGCGGCTCCGGCGACGACCGCCAGCGTCACGCGCCAGTAGTGGATCAGGGCTCGGAGCAACGACCCTCCCGCAACTCGAGGCGACGCGCGAAACGTCGTGCCAGATCGAGACTGTGCGTCACGGCGACGAGGATGTTCTTCTCGGCGGCGTGCAGCTCGAAGATCAGGTCGGCGACCGCATCGGCCGACTCGCGATCGAGGCTCCCGGTCGGCTCGTCGCACAGCAGCAGTCCGGGCCGGTTGATCAGCGCCCGCGCCACGGCGACGCGCTGCCGCTCGCCGCCCGACAGCTCGGCCGGCCGGTGATCGAGGCGGTGGCCCAGGCCGACCCGCTCGAGCAGCTGTCGCGCCCGTCGCTGCGCCCCGTCACCCGAGCTCGGGAAGGCCATCGTCGGGACGAGCACGTTCTCCAGAACCGAGTACTGCGGGAGCAGGTGGTGATCCTGGAACACGAAGCCGACGTTCTCGTTGCGAAAGCGGGCCAGCTCGGGCTCGGGCAGCCGGTAGGGATCGCGGCCGTCGATCTCGATGCTGCCCGAGGTCGGGCGCTCCAGGGTGCCGATCAGATGCAGCAGCGTGCTCTTGCCCGAGCCGGAGGGGCCGGTAACGACCAGCGCGGCGCCGGGCGCGACCTCGAAGGACACGCCGCGCAGCACTTCGACGCGCGTCGTTCCGATCTCGAAACTCTTCTGCACGTCCGAGATCTTCAGCATGAGCGTTCCCGTCGAGCTATTGCGGCGCTTCCTCGATCCTGTCCGCGATGAAATCCGGGATGGGGATCGCTTTGACCTCCCGTCCCGGTGTGAGCTCGCAGCAGACCGAGGTGACCTGACCCTCGGCGATCTCCCGGCCGTCACAACTCAACTCGATACGGTAGGTCATCGATTTCCGTCCTTTGCGCAGCACGCTGACTCGTATCTCCAGCACGTCGCCGTAGCGGGCGGGACTCTGGTAGTCGCAACGCACGGAAACGCGCGGCCAACCGATGCGCCGCCCGTCCAGATCGAGGTCGACGCTGGTTCCCAGGGCCGCGAGAAACTCGTGCTCGGCGGTTTCCATGAACACGAGATAGCGAGAGAAATGCACGATGCCGCCCATGTCGGTATCGGCGAACTCGATCTTGCGCCGGGTCGTGAGCTCGTACATCAGCCTGCCCTATTCTCCACGTATCCGCGGTAGATCTTCAACATGTTCTCGGCGGTCGCACGATCGGTGAAATCGCGACGCACGGCCTGCTGGCCCTGGCCGGCCAGCTGCCGGCGCCGCGCGGGATGCTCCATCAGCTCGCGCAGCGCGCGGGCCAGAGCCGCGGGATCGCCGGGCTCGACCAACACACCGCCGCCCGTGGCCTGCAGCAGCTCGGGGAACGCGCCGTGCCGCGGCTGCACCACCGGAACGGCGTTGGCCAGCGCCTCGAGCACGAACAAGCCCTTGGGCTCGCGGTACGTCGTGGGCACCGAGAGCACGTGGAGCGTGCGCAGGAATTCGATCTTCTGATTGCGGTCCACCTCGCC
>JABAOE010004639.1_pt1 | contig 18717 bp, 24 predicted proteins | sample 7062141 | NCBI WGS metagenome assembly JABAOE01 (sample SAMN14538627, study PRJNA623070) | marine sediment metagenome | biome: marine biome [ENVO:00000428]; feature: marine pelagic biome [ENVO:01000023]; material: deep marine sediment [ENVO:00002113] | place: India: Gulf of Khambhat ... | reverse complement strand
TGGTCCAGGACTCGGTCCAGGTCAAACAGTTGTTGTTGAAGGAGAACCAATTATCAAACCAATCCCATATACCAACATCGCATATCAATCAATCATGATTGGCGTTGGATATGTCATTACGTTTGCAACACGACCCTGGCAAGTAATCTAATCAACCCATCCTTTTCCTTTTCATTTTAAAATCAACAATTACGTTTAGCGTAAGTCACAGCCAAGTTTTATCTTATAGAAAATTTTAATGAAAATATGCTTAGTTTCAAAATTATAAAATTAGATATTTTTCAAAGTTATTTTTTTGGTGAGACAGAATTCCGATCTGATAAATTCAAAGTAAACATACAGAATCAAAGAAGGGGCAAAGTTCTAAAATTGCCTTTTGAAATAAACCCAAAAAATGAAAAAATTCTTGTTAGAATGACTGGTCCAGGTGATGTGTTTGTAGAAGACTATCTCCCTTACAAAGGTGAATCAGAATGGCTTGAAATTGACTCTGATGAAATAACATATTTTCTTGCAGATCATCAGGATCAATTAGATACAATTGAGATAATGGTTGAGTAAAAGAAAGGACTTTAAGGAATCCGAGTAAAGCCATCATTAATGAAGTGGCCAGGCACTACTGATCCTTACAAGAGAAAAAAGACAATTAAATTTCTCATTATAACAGCAATAATCGGAATTTCTGCTGCTGCTGTTAGTTCATCAGCACAGCAATTGTTAAGTTCAGATAATCCATTAAAAGTATGCATAGATGACAGAGATACTCCCTACAAAATTAAAGCTACTTTAGAGTTGATAATTGATGGACTTCCTGCAGACATTCCAGCAAATATAGGATTAGATGAAAAATGTCAGAGAACAATGTACACATTAACTAATGATGGTACGATTTATGCAGAATGGGAAGAAGAATACCCATTTGAGATAGGCCACTTTTTGTGGATGTGGGATTTCCCTCTAAGGGATATGGATCAGGGCAAATCAACAATTTATGTTAATGGTAAAGAATCACCACATTTTATCAACCATCCATTCCAAGATGGATATCACTACAAAGCGGTGTTTACTTCAAAGGCATATGATGAATCCAAAGATACCGATTTCCTCCCTCCAGAAAACTAGCAATTGCAGACTTGGTAAAAAAATCTATTTAATCTAAAACAAGATTTGGAAAGTCAACTAAGTGTATTAAAAATAATGAAAAGAAGAAAAAGGGTTTTACCAGTATTTTCCATTGTCTGGAATCAGACCAATACCTTCTCTTTCAAAGTGTCTGTCCAATTCGTCGACCCATCTCTCACGGTTGTCTTTGTATGCCCATCCGTGTACACGTAACCAGAATGAGATAATTCCAAGAAGGAATATTGTGAACATCATGGTTCCGAAGATGTAAATCATTACATCGTAGAATAATGGATCATAGTTTGGTCCTAGTTGTCCTGTAATTGATGACAGGATGCTTAGGAAAGTTCCTACGATAGGAGTCATGTATAATTTGGCTCAATTTGTGCGATATATACATTTCCTTTATACTCAGAAAGTACGAGATCAGTATTCACTAAGAGATGAGGAATAAAATAAGGAAAAGTTGAGGTTTTATTATCCTCTACCCATTGCTGCGTATTTGCCAGATCTTCCTTTAATGAAGAAAGCTCCTGCAATACCACCAAAGACTGCACCTGCAATGACTGATGCACCAACTACACCACTTGCATCAAGATATGGAGTTCCTGAGCCAGATGCTGGATTTGCTTCAGCTGCTTCAATTCTTCTTCTTTGAATCTCAAGTGCTTCTTCTAATGTGTATTTTCCGGTTTCTCCGGCATCGCCAACGTTGCCCATGTATTGAGCAAATGCAACAGATGCTGCACCGATGGCGCCGAAGAAAAATACAGATAGCATGGTTGCTGTTAATAGTACTTTTGTATTCATACCGTTTACCTGTTCGTTTTGATGAAGTGTACTTATTTAAAACTTTATTCTGAACCTCATATTTTGAAAAATGTACGAGATCAGTAGAAGTAACGTTTAATTCTGTTCTAAAATCAGCCAAATTATGGGACGAATGCACACACACAGACATGGAAAGTCACATTCTATTAGACCAGCTACTCTACGTGCACCTTCTTGGATCACACAAAGTCCTGCAGAAATTGAGGAATTAGTGGAAAAATACTCAAAAGATGGACTAACTCCCAGTCAAATTGGAATAAAATTAAGAGATCAGCATTCAATTCCTTTAATCAAACCAATTACCAAAAAAAGTATAGGTGAAATTCTAGAAGAAAAAGATCTAAAATCAGAAATGCCTGAAGATCTTGAAAATATTGTTAAAAAAGCAGTAGGTCTTCAAAAACATCTTAAAGCAAACAAGGGAGACAGAAGAAATGTCAGATCTCTAGAGTTAATTGAAGCCAAAGTTCACAGACTATCTGTCTATTACAAAAAGATTGGTCGAATTCCTAAAACCTGGAAATATAAATCCGTGGTTGCTCAACTAGAGTAATGACAAAATCACTTGATGAGTCACTTTCGTTTTTCAATGATAAAATTTCTGATTGCATTAAGTCGGAAAAATCAATTTTTGTCACAACCCATATTGATTGTGATGGATTAACATCTGGAAGTATTATTACTAAAGCACTAATTAGAGCAGGGGCCAAATGTACAGTTAGAACATCAAAAGAATTTACTAAAAATGTTGCAGAGTCTTTCAAAACAGATTCCAGAGATTTCCATATTGTGACAGATTTGGGAGGAGGTTTTGCCAATAACCTAAATCAAGCAATTGGAGATAATTGGTTTGTTTTAGATCATCACCAGATTTCAGAAGAAGAGATGGATAATCCAAATGTGATAAATGCTTGGAAATATGGAATTGATGGAGGAGTGGAAATCTGTGCTGGAGGAATGGCATATCTTGCATCTATGGCACTTGATGAAAGAAATTCGGATTTATCTGCCATTGCAGTTGTTTCAGCATTAGGAGATAGACAAGACCAAGGAGAAAGAAAATCGTTTACAGGAAAAAATTTTGAGATAGCAAAATCTGCCAAAGAGTTAGGGTTGGTAGAAATTGATTTAGATTTATTGTTGGTGGGAAGAGAAACCAGACCCCTGCCTGATGCTTTGGCATTTACATCACAGCCATTTATTGAAGGCCTTACCTGGAATAGAGATGCCTGTCTTTCTCTTCTAAATTCATCAGGAATTCAACTAAAAGAGGATGGAAGATGGAGAGTTCCAGCAGAACTTAATGAGGAAGAAAAAAGATTGGTCATTGAATCAATTACAAAATTTACTTCTGGAAAAAATGCAACTGAGATAATGTCAGAATTAATTGGTTATACCTACACATTTCCAAGAGAGGATAAAAGGAGCTTCTTGCGTGATGGAAGAGAATTTTCAACTATGCTAAATTCCTGTGGAAGAATTAATCGTTCAGGAGTTGGTATGGCCATCTGCATGGGAGATAGAAATAAGATTCTAAGAGAAGGTGAAACCATTCTCACAGATTATAGAAAAATGATTAGAGAATACATGAATATTTTATCTAATGAAAGATGGAGAATTTCAGAAAGCGAAACTTGCGTAATGGTTAACGGTGAAGATATTGTACCAGAAACAATGACTGGAACAATTTCATCATTGATTGCAGGTTCGCCAAAAAATGCTGGAAAAATTGTGATTTTGAGAACAAAAGCTGAAGAAAACACTATCAAGTTCTCATCAAGAAAATCCTTTGGTTGCAAATCAGACATTAATCTAAGTGAATTAATGAGGGCTGGAGCCGAGAAATTTGACGGTGTTGGAGGAGGTCACGACGCAGCAGCTGGAGCAAAAATAACTAAAGACAAATTGGATGAATTTCTTAATTATTTGGAAGTAAATGTCGTTAACGTGTCAAGTTCAGGTAGTTCTCAATAATATTTCCAAAGAAAAGGCAGAAACTGTCAAAAAAGCACTAGAGCCTGATAATGTAAATTTTCCAGAAGGATTGAGTCTTTATGTTGAAAATGTTGATAACAAACTAGTTTTTAATTTTGAAAGTAAGAAAAACATGAAACATCTTATTGGTACTATTGATGAAATTCTTGAACATGTACAAGTTGCATTAAAGGTGATAGAGTAATGTTAGATCCTAAACTAATCAAAGAAAAACCACAGATTATTCTTGATATGCTAAAAGCACGAGAAGTTGATTTTGATTTAGATGCATTAATTGAATCTGATCAAAAAAGACGTGAATATATCATAAAAACTGATGAACTTAGAAAGAAGAGAAACCAATTGGGATTAGAGATTTCACAAAAAAAGAAGGCAGGTGAAGATGCATCATCAATCCTGTTAGAAATGAAAAATGTCTCATCTGAACTTGAGAAATTAGAAGCAGAACAAGAAAATATTGAAAAAACATATTCAAGATTAGCATTAGCAATTCCAAATCTTGTTCATGAATCTGTTCCAATTGGTCCAGATGAAAGCGCAAATAAAGAAATTAGAAAATGGGGAGAAATCCCAAGTTTTGATTTTAAGACAAATGATCATATCGATGTTTCTGAAAATTTAGATTTAGTAGATTTAGAGAGAGCGGCTAAAATTGCTGGAGCCAGATTTTATTTTTTAAAAAACGATCTAGTAAGATTGAACCAATCGCTAATTCATTATGCATTAGATTTTCTTGCAGAAAAAGAATATTCACTAGTTCAACCACCATATATGATTAATCGAGAATCAATGGAAGGTGCCATCATAGCTGATGACTTTGAAGAAGTAATCTACAAGGTTGAAGAAGAAGATCTCTACATGATTGGCACGTCAGAACATGCGATGGCTGCAATGCATTCAAAAGAGATCATAGAAGGAAAAGATCTTCCGTTAAGATATGCAGGAGTAAGTCCATGTTTTAGAAAAGAAGCAGGGGCGCATGGAAGAGATCAAAAAGGAATTTTCAGAGTGCATCAATTTGATAAAATTGAACAGTTCGTGTTTTCAAGACCAGAGGATTCCTGGAGTGAACATGAAAAAATGTTAGCAGTTGCCGAGGAATTTTATCAAAAATTAGAAATTCCACACAAGGTCATGTTGCTCTCATCAGGAGATATGGGAAAAGTTTCAGCAAAGACATATGATATAGAAGCATGGATGGCAGGACAAAATGCTTACAGAGAGATTGTTTCTTGCTCAAATTGTTTGGACTATCAAGCACGAAGATTAAAAATTAGATTTAGAGACAAAACAAATGAAGATACTCAATATCTTCACACTTTGAATGGTACTCTTGTTGCCACAACTAGGGTTTTAGTATCCATAATGGAGAATTTTCAAACAAAAGATGGGCACGTTAGAATTCCCCAAGTTTTACAGAGTTACATGGGAAATCAGAAAGAGATCTAGTGACATACCCTTATATTTTGGGTTTAAAGGTCGATAATAATTGGCACGTAGAAAAGGTAGAGTAAAAGACAAGTGGAGAGAAAAACGCTGGATTACAGTTAATGCCCCAGATTCATTTAACAATGTTCCAATAGCTTATGTTCCAATTACTGATGATGAAAATGCTGTTGGAAGAGTAATTGAAGTTACACTTTATGACATTCTAAAAGGAGATCCTTCACAACATCAATACAAAATTTATTTCCAAATTAACAAAGTTGATGGAGATAAAGCATCAACAATCTTTAAGAGATTTGAATATTCAAAAGAATTTTTGCGCAGTTTAGTTAGACGTGGTTCATCAAAAATTAATTTTATTATTGATATTAAAACAAAAGATGGTTACATCTTTAGAATCAAAGTAATTGCTTTAACTCATAGACAACTAAACACATCTAGAAAACACGCACTTAGATTAATTGCAAGAGATGTAATTAACAATACAGTTCCAAACATGACAGTAGAGCAATTTGTTCAAGCAACTTGTTATAGCAAGATTAATTCAGATATTATGGCAGCATTCAAAAAAGTTATCAGAGTAAGGCATGTAGGTCTTGAAAAAGTCAAACTTATTAGAACTGCAGAAAAAGAAACAGTCTTACTTGAAGCATAAAAATCAAGAAATATTCTTTTACAGTAATGATTGATAAGGTCGAAGTAACGATTGATGTAATTGTTCATGCAACAGAAGATATCTCTAAAATCTTCCAAGCTTTTGAGAAATATTTAGATATAAAAGAAGAAGATTTTACGATAAACCAAACCACTGGACATTTTGAAAATCCTATAACAATGTTAAATACAAAAATGGTAAAAAAACAGGCTCAGAATTTTATGAAAAAATTTCTCAAAATACTATCGGTCAATCAAATTAATGAATTAATTGAAGAGATTGAAGAAAGAACTGTTGATTCTAGATTTCATATGAGATTAGACAAACAAGAACTAATTAACGGAAATATTGAATTTAGTGAAAAAGATACAATAAAATTAAAAATTCATACCCCAATTTATAACAAAAAAGATACTATCAAAACATTTACAGAAATTTTTCAAACTGCCAACTAAATTAAATAGTAATAATAGAATTATTTAATTTGGGAATGAGGAAATAACAGCCGCTCCAGTCTGAGCGAAAGCATTGAAGACGCCGCGACGAACCGACCCCATTTTTGAATCGATCAATTATTTCAGTATATGAATTCCTTGAAATTTATCATCGTATTATTTTAAATACGGACTAACGAACCTCAATATCGTGGCAGATTATGATGTTATAGTAGCTGGGGGAGGTCTTGCTGGAACAATTACAGCACAAGCTATTTCTCAATATTCAAATCAAAACTTGAAAATTTTAGTTGTTGATAGAAATACAGAATTTTTGCCTGGAAGAAAGTCACTAGCAGGTTGGGTTTGTGGAGATGCATGTTCTAAAGAGGCAGTTGATTTTATGTCAGAGAGAATCAAAGTTGAATGGACTAGACCAGAAATTGAACATGATGTAAAAGGAGTCATGGCATTTTCCCCAGACAAAGAAACAGCAATTCCATTTGATGGTGCTGGATTTATGTTAAATCGCCAAAAACTTCCTGAAATTCAAAATGAGAGATGTAGAAAGATGGGAATTGAGTTTGAATATGAAATAAACCTTACAGGATTAATTTACGAAGGACAACAAGCAGTAGGAATTCAAGGAATAGACAATAAAACAAAACAACCCTACAAAAAAACATCAAAGATTGTTGTTGATGCAACAGGAGTCACATCAATGCTTAGAAATGGACTTCAAAATTCAACTAAAGTTGAGAAGAGAATTGATAGACGAGACTTGGAATCAACTGGCAGATACATTATGTATTTTGATCCAGCAGAAAAAGATCTTTCAGAGTTTGACCCTGATTATTGTATAATTCATTTAGATCAAGACATTGCACCTGGTGGATATGGTTGGGTATTTCCTAAGGCAGATAACAAAGTCAATATTGGTCTAGGAGTTGAAAAATCTCTTTTAGAAAGAAGAAACAAGAGATTAGGTAAGAAAGATAATGTTCAATCATTAATGGATGAGTATCTTCAACGAAACAAAGCAATCAAAAATGCTAGACTGTCTGAAGATCCTGGAGACGTTAATAACAATTCTGGAATTTTTCAAGTATCAGTTAGAAGACAAAATGATTGTATGGTATCGGGAGGATACATGATGGTTGGAGATTCTGCATGGATGCCAAAACCAATTGATGCTGGGGGAATTGGACCGGCATTAATTGCAGGAACAATTCTTGGAAACAATGTATCTCAAGCAATTGAGGCAAACGATGTTTCAGAAGCGGGTCTTTGGCAATACAATCTTGATTTTATCAAAGAGTATGGATACAAAACTGCAGGTTTAGAACTTTTTAGAAGATTAGTTCAACAAATGACTAATGAACAAATTAGTTATGGTATGAAACACTTTTTGGGAAATCTTGATGTTGAATCAATTAGCAAGGGAGAACATCCGGACTTTTCTGGATTGGGAAAGATTGGAATGATCATTAGAGGTGCAATGAACAAGACAGTTGCAGATGGTCTTAAATTTACGTCAGGTGAAAATAAATGGTTAGTAGAACATTACTACAATTATCCAAAAGATCCTTCTGGTTTTGATGAATGGAATAAAACACTTCATCAACGAATGGATGCAGCATTTTCAAAAGTAGAAGCATTTGGAAAATAGATCTAATATTAAATATTGAAGAAATCAATGAAAACGTACTTTGGAAGAAGTACAATATCTTGATTGGAATAATTCAATCCAAATTATGGAAAAGGCATTTGATGCAGGTCTTTTTGTGCTTATTATAGGACCTAAAGGTACAGGAAAAACATCTCTTGTCAGGGATTTTGCAAAAAGAAAGAATCTAAACTTGGAATCCATTAACTTTAGCCTCAGAACCAGAGAGAGTCACTTGGTTGGAACAAAAACGCTTACTGATGGGACTGTGAGTTTTGATGAGGGACTATTGATAAAATCCATGAGAGAAGGAGGAATGCTATACTTGGATGAAATTAATTCAGCTGAGGCTGACGTTTTATTGAGATTAGATGAAGCATTAGATGACAGAAGACAAATTGCTTTAAAGGAATCTACAGGTGAAGTTGTAAAAGCAACAGAAAATTGGTTTGTTGTTGCAACTATCAATCCATTAACACATAGTGGAACAAAAGAACTACCACCACAATTACTTAGTAGATTTCCTGTAAGAATCAGATTAGAATACCCACCTGAAGATGTAGAATTAGAAATTGTGAAAAAATATGTATCTGGAGAACATGAATCAGAAATTATTCAGGCAATAAAACTTGCAAATATATTAAGACAAGCTGCTGCTGTGGAAGAATTATTTTATTCCCCAAGCTTAAGAGAAACAATTGCATTTGGAAAATTATTAGATAAAGGAATGTCTCCAAAAGAAGCAGCAAATTTTGTTTTTGGAAATGTCTACACACAGTGGGGAAATATAGAATATCAAAAAGTAAATGACATCATTACATCGATGTTTGGGAATTAAATGCAGACTCTTCAACTCCAAAATGAATCTTTAGTAGAAATTGCAACTTTTCTTGTAAGACGATGGTCTGAAAAAGAAAAAATTATTGTTGAAATTTCCGATAAAGTTGAAACTCGAACAAGGCTTAATGAAAATAAAGTAATTCTAACACCACTAGAAAAAAGAATTGGGAATGATTTTCAAAAGTATCGTCAATTTAGAACATCATTGTGGTATGAAGCTATGAGAATTAAATTTTGTAAAAAAATTCTCAGTAATGATCATGCATTTGGATTTATTCTCAATACAATGGAGACACAAAGAGTTGAGCAATTAGGTAGGAGGGTTTGGAGAGGAATGGATAGTGAAATTATCTTTAATTACGCATACATGTTGGTTTCTAGACCGCAACTTAGTACAGTCTACGGAAAAGCAAGGATTGTTGAGGCATTTTATCAATATTTCATGTTTGGTGCAATCAAAGGAGAAATTCAATCTAGTCATTTTGAAAAAGTAAAAAAAGCATGTGAATTTGCAAAAAAAATTGTAGATAAAGCAGTTGAAGAAAATCACGATACTGATTGGGTTGAAAAAAATGTTAGTGAGATAATAAAGATCTTAGATATTGATTCACTTCTTACAATACCAGTATCATTACCATTTATGAAATCTGGAATGCCATTGTCTGAAGAAGAATTAAAAAAATTTCTAAAGATAATTTCTAAAAACAAAGAAGGAGATTTTGGTATAGTTGATTCCTCAGCTGTACTAAGAGGTGATGATGTTTATGATGAGTACAAAGTTTTACTTGATGAAAACAAAAAAACGGAAAACAAAGGATTAGCACCAGAAGCAGTGGGAATTCAGATTCCTTCTACAAAAAATGTTGATGAAACAGTAATCTATGATATGAGTTTGATTAATGGATTAAAGACTAAATTTAAGGAATGGAAATCAGGTTGGAAAGAACAACATCTAAGATCTGGAGATGAGTTTGATGAGGAAAATTACATTGAAGGAAATGAACCATTTTTTACAGATATCAAAAAAACTATTAAAACCAAAATCGTGATCCTGCTAGATCACTCATCAAGTATTGCATCAGAAGCTCTAGAATACAAAAAAGCAACTCTTGCACTTTGTGAAGTTCTATCTTTTCTTAAAGTAAAATTTGCAGTTTATGCATTTAGCACCCAAAACAGAGCAGTTGTTTGTTGGTCTATAAAACCAGATAACATAAAATGGAATAGTGTTACTGCTAAACGATTAGCACAAATTGTTGCTAATGGTTCAACTCCATTAGCAGAAGTTTATGATAAGATGTTTCCAATATTACAATCAAAAAGACCAAATATTTTTTTGACACTCACTGATGGAGAGCCATCAGATCCAGATGCTGTTAGAAATATGACAAAATCGCTCAAATCATTAGGCATCAAAATGGTGGCTATGGGTCTTGGTCCTAGTACAGTTAGAGCCACAACTATTGCAAATAATCTCAAGCACTTAGGATATGAAAAAACCATGGCAGTAAGTAGATTGCGAGATATTCCAAATAAAGTAATCAGTATTCTAGATGTATAATAGTNNAACTAATTTTCTATAGATATTTTATTGAGATTGCAATAAATCAAAACAGAGGTATTAGATTTTGTCAGAAACTCAGAATAGTACAGATACTTTACTTTTGCAAAAATTTGAAGAAGAAATTTGGAATAAAATTCCTCATGTGGAGGGAGATAAGATTGTTAATGCAACACCACTTGTTGATCTTACTAAAGATTTGAAAGAGTGTGCAAAGAGTGTCTTTAAAATAAATCTTGATGATAAAGATTTGAAAGTTTATGGAAAATTTGATTCAGAGTTACCTAGTGGCTCAATCAAAGTTAGAGCAGCATCTCATATTATTCATGAGGCAATCAAATCTGGCAAATGTAATGGAAAACGAATAGTTATTGAAGCTACTTCAGGAAACTTTGGAATTGCATTTGGACTATTATCAAAACTTGGAGTAACTGTTGTTGCACTTGTTTCAAGAAAACTACAAGAAGGAGTTTTCAAAGAATTAAGAAATGAAAATATTCGAATTATGGATTTGGATATGGACATTTGTCCAGCTCCTGGAATGGAAAATAAAGCAGATGAGATGGCTGCAAAGGCAACAGCTGCAAACGTTCGCTCACAACTAAGCGAGATGGGATTTGACCCAGTAATATTTGATAAAAATCTTGGTGAAATAGAGACACTCTTAGCTAAACAAGATATTATTNNTAACAGAGATGGGTTTTGATCCTCAAATATTTGATAAAAATCTTGAAGAAATTGAGACATTATTAGCTAAACAAGATATTATTAATTTAGCAAGATTTCTTGCAGAGATTTACAATATGTTCTGCCCAAAACAATACGATAATGAATTAAATATTGATGTTCATAGAACCGTTACTGCTCCTGAGATTGATCAACAATTACATGAAAACGGAGATTCATTAGAAGATTATGAAATCATTTGTTCGTTTGGAACTGGTGGAACTTCAGGGGGTTTGAGTCAATACATGTCTCAAAAATATAATAAAAAAGCAGTGCATGTTGTTTTTCCTCCTCTAGGTCAAGACGTTGCTGGAATCAGAACGAAATCCAAAGCGGAAGGCTTGACACTATACACACCTGAGTCATATACAGAGCATGAAATTGATTATGAGAAGGCAAAATTCCTTCTCAAATATTTTGTTGACAAAGGGTATGACATTGGAGAAAGTACTGCATTAGAGCTTTACTCTGCATTAGAGATGGCAAATTCTGGTCAAGCCAAAAAATTTGTAGTAATAGTTGCTGATGGAATTGAGAAATATAGAAAGAATTTTGAACAAATATCACAAGATAAGCTTCCAATGAGAATTTCATTAGAAGATGCAGCATCTGTTGCAGATGATTATGATAGGATTATTTGGGTTCACACTCAATATACCCCTAAAGAAGAAGGAATTGAAATGATTGCAAAATCATTGGGAGTCGATAAATCAAAAATTGCAGTGCCAAAAGCAAGAACTATCAATCAATTACTATCAACACAACAGATTCCAGAGGAGCTTAATAAGGAATTAGAAGGTTCCAAAGGAAAATCATTACTAGTATGTATGGCGGGAAATACATCTTTAATGACTGCCCAAGTTTTAGCAAGTAAAGGAATTGTTACTCAAAGTTTGAATGGTGGCATTACTGATTTGCCTGAGGGTAGAGGGAAAAATCCTGGTGAATATATCCAAATAGCCAGAGAATAAGTTTTGAAATGTCTTTCAGTTTCTCAACCATTTGCTGATTTAATTCTTTCAGGAAATAAAACAATTGAGCTTAGAAAATGGAATACAAATTTTCGTGGAGAATTTTTAATTCATGCACCAATAAAAATTCGAAAAGCAGATTGTAAGAGATTAAAGATAACTAAAAAATTAGTTACAGGTGCAATAATTGGAAAAGCAGAACTTTATGATGTAAAAAAATACAATTCAACAAAAGAAGTAAAAGCAGATAAAAAATTTCATTTAGCATCAAAAGATTTTCATAACAGAGCATATGGATTTATGTTAAAAAATTCAAAATCATTTAGAATTCCAATTCCTTGTAAAGGGCGATTAGGATTTTTTGATGTAGATATTCCAAAAACAAAAATCAAAAACAAAGAAATTGTTTCAGATATCATTGATGAAGAATATCGTTATCAATGGATAGGACATCATTAAATGAAAATAAATTTTAGAGAATTTGGCTAGTATATATAAAGGGATATTTAAAGTCCCTTGTCATGCCTCAAACAAAACCTATTGTTAGTGTTGAAAATGTTGTTGCTTCTGCATCAGTTGAACAAAAAATTGATCTAAATGAAATTACTGAAAAATTTCCTGATACTGAATATCATCCTGAACAATTTCCAGGACTAGTTTTTAGATTAAACAACCCTAGAACTGCAACTTTGATTTTCAGAACTGGAAAGATGGTATGCACAGGAGCAAAATCAGAAGAGATGGCAATAAAGGCTGTAAATACAGTTGTTCAAAAATTACGAAAAGGTAAAATCAAAATAAAAAATGATGCCGTGATTACAGTTCAAAATATAGTAGCTGCAATAAATCTAGGTGGAAAAATTCACTTAGAAAAAGCAGCAAGAACTTTACCAAGAAGCATGTACGAACCAGAACAATTTCCAGGACTTATTCACAGAATGTTGGATCCAAAAACTGTGATCTTGTTATTTGCATCAGGAAAATTAGTTTGTACGGGAGCCAAAAAAGAATCAGATGTGTATCGTTCAGTGCATAATTTACATTCTTTATTAGAAGAAAAAAATTTGATGATCTACGATCAGTAATTTTTGAATTGGTTTTTAATTAAAAATGGCTGATGATGTTTTTGAAAAAGAAAAGTTCAAGCTTACGCCTGAAACAGGATTTGATTTGATTGGAATTGATTATTTTGCAGATCCTGGAAATCAATTGTATCTAGTTGAGCACTTTGAAATGTATCAAGATGCCTTGAAAGCGAAAAAAGAAAGAAAAAATCCAGAAGAATATTTTATTTTGTATAAGGGGACAGGTGGGGAATTTCTCTGTAGATAAATCAAAAAATCATATAACTGTATAAAATTTTACAAACTTTCTTAACATTTACTTGAGAACATCAAAAATTGTGGCTAATGAAACTAGTGATTTGATTGATACATTTTATCAAAAAGACAATTTGATTCACTCTAACAATTTTGCACAGCAAAATCGTCGAAGTCCAAAAGCAAAATATCAGATTTTTGATGAATCTGAGTTTACGCGTGGACGAGAGGTTCTCGGAGATTTAATTGTACATGGTATGATTGCCTCAGGAGGAACTGACATAGATTGGCTTATTGAGCATAATGGCGGTTTTGTCATATTAGAATTCAAGGGATTTCATAACGATAAGATCAATATTGCTAAGGGACAGATGATAGCATATGAAAAATTACATGAAAAATTAAACATTTCAACAAAATGCTATCTCTATGTTGTGGGATGTGATGATATTGATTTTTCAAATCCCGATTCATCAATATGGTTGTTTGAGATGAATCAATGGAAGTCAGGAGCAATTCCAAAAAATACTAGTGATATCTATGATGAAGAATCAAGTAAACAAAACAAATTCATTGTTTATCGGGAATATATGGAAGAAATTAGTGTAGAAAAACTTAGAGAGTTAGTTGATTCTCATTGGAAAGAATTTGGAAGAATCAAGCAGTAAATAAAAATGTGATAGATTTTGTTCCTACACCATTATCTACTTTAAGAGTATAAGTTCCAGAGCCTTCCCATCCTGGACCACCTGCAATGGCTAAGGTTGAATATTTCCCGTCACTTTTTAAGGAAACTTGTTCTGCCCAAACTAGCTCATCTTTTTCATTTTCAATGGAAAGATTTACACTTCCAGAGGTTTCAGATACGCCACTAATAGAAATAAGATCTTTATTATCATATGATGGTAAATCTGTTTTTATAGATAATGATAGTGATGAAGTTGCTGGTGTTTCTATTTTAGTTGTAGTTTCATCAACGATTCCACTAAATGATGCTGCTACGGCAATTATAATTGCTAAAGCAACTCCTCCAATACCTACCATAATTTTTGAATTTTTTGAATTTGAATGTTTTATTATTGGAGGTTTAGATTGAATTACTTGAGTTTGAGAAGAAATTTCTGGAATGATAACGTCTGGAACAATAGGTTTTTCTTCAATAGGTGGCTTTTTTTCTATAATTTCTGGTTTTTTACCAAGATGTTTTTCTGCTAATTTTCTTACGTAGTTTCTCTCATAATTACTAATGACTTCATTATTTTCACAGGCTCTGTAAATTTGCTTTAAAATTCTGTCATCACCAAAATCTTTGTCTAATAGGGCCTTGACATCATCAAATAATGAATCATCCATGTTTTTTTCACTCCTATTGATTATTTATGAATACCTTGTTTAAGATTTCGAATGATTTGTTGTTTAGAAAATCATATTATAGTGAATTTTTGAATAATTGATGAATAATCTATTTTGAATAGATTTTCTGAGCTTGAATAATGACTGTTCTAATGTAATCTTTTGCCGTAGAATCAGATACTCCCATTTGTTTTGCTCTTTGATAGAGATCTGTTTCTCTAGGATTTGTCAAATAATACTTTAGAAGGTAGTTTAATCTGTGAGATCTTTTTTCATCACTTTTCATAATTTTTCTATTTTTCTAAGACTAAAAAGGTCAGAGGATTATGAAATAACCAATTGCACATTTGTATCATAAAAATTGAATAAAAACATATTATCTTTTTTAAACAATAGTGAAAACTCAATTCAAATGAAACGAATTGAGGCAACTATTCAGAGTAGCAAGGTAGGAGTAGTTTCTGATGCAATTAATGACATTGTCGGTGGATTCACAGTTATTGAAGGAAATGGAAGAGGTTCTGGAGCAAGACAAGAAATCAGATCAGGAAGGGGAACTGGTACTTTTACTGCTGAATATAACAAAGTTGCAACTGTGATAACAATTGTAGATGATTCTATTGTAGAAAAGGTTAGTACATCAATTGCTGATGCAGCCTTTACTGGAAAAGATGGAGATGGAATAATTGTTGTCAGTAATATTGAGAGTGCGCTAAATATTGCATCTAAAAAGACAGGTCCAGAAGCCATCTAAGCATTTTTAATTGAATAAGTCTACTGAGAGGGTCACTACTCCTCTCAGTGCGTTATCCCTTTGGGGGACATGTTTTTTGAAGGGATAATCTGTATTACAATTTGAGTATAAAAGCAAAGGATTTTGAAGAATTATTGTTGTCCTTGAATTCCCATTAATGTCAGAGTTGATCTGATTTTTGGGATTTTTCTTATCTTCCACGTAATAGTTTCACGTAGTGCTTCAACCTGAGCAGATTCAACTTTGGCCAAGATGTCATATGCTCCAAATGTGCCGTGTACTTCAACAACACCTTCAATAGATTTTAGTTCTGAAATTACTGCTTCTTCAGAACCTAGCTCACAGTTTATGAGAACATAAGCTGTTGCCAATTATGATTCAACTCCTAATTTCATACATGAAATGTTTAATTGAAATATATAAGAATAGTCTATTTTACTTAAAAATTCAATACTTGTTTTGTATTAATCATAAACAAATGTAAAGAAATTCACACAAATTTGAAAAATTTCTAGGCAACATTATATGCATCATTCATAATTTTTTCTAGATCTTCAATGTTTTTAGAAAATGTAATTTTGGAACGCAGTTTAGAACCCCCTTTCATGCCTTTTGTAAATCTCATCGCTTGACTTTTGATATTTGCAAATTTGATTTTATATTTTGATGTAAGGTGTAAATAATCAAAAAACAAATCCATTCTATCTTTAAAAGAATATTCTTTGTAAGAATTTGTTTTAAGATAGTCATTAATTTGTTCAAATAGAAATGGATTTCCCATTGCACCTCTACCAATCATTACAAAATCACAATCAGTTTCATCAATCATAGTTTTTGCATCTTCAGGAGTAGTAATATCTCCATTTCCAACTATAGGTATACTAGAAATTTCTTTGAGCTCTTTTATCATCTTCCAATCTGCTTTTCCAGAATAACCTTGGCTAACGGTTCTTGGGTGAAGGGTAATCATTTGAATTCCTTCATCTTCTGCAATTTCACTAATTTCTCTAAAGAGAAATTTACTTGCATTTGTAACGCCTGAACGAATTTTTAATGTAACTGGTTTTTTTACTGCATTGACTAGAGTGCTAAAAATTTGTTGAGTTAGATTGATTTCTTGAAGGAGTGCACCACCAGCCATTTGTTGAGTAATGTGTGGTGCAGGACATCCCATGTTATAATCAATTATATCAAAATATGGTTCAACAATTTTTGCAGCTTTTTCTAATGCAAAAAGATCAGAACCAAATAATTGAACTGATAGTGGACGTTCTTGTTCAGAAAATTCAATAAACTCTTGAATTGTTTTAGAATGTTCCTTGAGCTGTTTTTCTTTTGCTATAATACTATGAATACTGGTAAATTCAGTTACAACTAATCCTGCTCCCATTTGTTTACATTGTAATCTAAGTGCAGGGTCGCTAACTCCTGCCATTGGAGCTAAAAATGCTCTGCTATTAAATTTTGGAAGCATAAGAAAATTTTAGATTAATTATCGGGACAGCCGTCTTCATCTCTATCACCATCATAATCTTCAGGATCTAGAGGACACAAATCTTCATCGTTAATGATTCCATCAAGGTCATCATCATGGACGAATCTTTGTTGTTCTGGGGCAGTATCTGGACAACCATCATGATCATTGTATTTATTCCAAGTTTCTGGGCTTGTTGGACAAGAATCAATAGAATCATAGTATCCATCACCGTCAGAATCAAGTTTTGTTGGGGTAGTAGATTTTGCTGCTAGTACATCTGGACATCCATCCCAGTCCAAGTATCCGTTAAAGTTTTCTGGTTCATCAATACATGCATCTTTTCTATCATCTATTCCATCTCTATCAGTGTCTGGGAAGCTGTATGAGGGCACAACAGAGCCTAGTGAATCTGGGCATCCATCCTCATCTTGGAAAAAGTTGTAAGTTTCAGGTTGAAGTGGGCAGGCATCTGATACATCAATAATTCCATCGCTATCAGAATCAAGTGTAAAGACAAATTTATCCGGACATCCATCCTCATCATCTATTCCATTAAATGTCTCTGGCTGTGATGGACAAGAATCTAAGTTATCAGGAATTCCATCTCCATCAGAATCAGCTGTACGTTTGTTATCAGCAATTGAATCTGGACAACCGTCTAAATCTAGATATCTGTTGTAAGTTTCTCTTGCATATGGGCATTCATCAATATTATCAGTAACTCCATCAAAATCAGAATCTCCAAATGAATCATAAGTTATGTTATCTGGACAACCGTCTTCATCTTGGAAATCGTTGTATCTTTCAGCTAGTGTTGGACATTCATCTAAGTGATCTGGAATTCCATCATAATCAGAATCAGGTAATGCAGATTTTGAAATTCCTGGTACATCTGGACAACCGTCACTATCTAGATAATCATTATAGTTTTCTGGTTCATCAATACATGCATCCCATCTGTCATCTATTCCATCACCGTCAGCATCTGGGAATATGTAAGATGAAACTATGGAGCTAGTTGTATCAGGACAACCGTCACCATCTTTGAAAAAGTTGTAAGTTTCTGGTTCTAAAGGACATGCATCAGAGATGTTTGGAATTCCATCCATATCTGAATCAAGTGTTGAGTTAAAACTATCAGGACAACCATCTGCATCTGAAACACCATTGAAGGTTTCTGGTTGGTTTGGACATAGGTCTTGATTGTCAACAATTCCATCTCCATCAGAATCATAAGTCAAAGTACTATCAGCTAAATAATCTGGGCATCCATCTTCATCTTGGAATTTATTGTAGGTTTCTTTAGAGTAAGGACAAGCATCAAGATGATTTATAATTCCATCACCATCAGAGTCACCAGATATTGAAAATTCAATTTCGTCAGGGCATCCATCTTCATCTTGGAATTTGTTAAAATTTTCACGTTCTGTTGGGCATGCATCTTTATCGTCTGGAATACTATCATAATCAGAATCAATCAAAGGACTAGTTGTTATACCAGAGATATCTGGGCATCCATCCCAGTCCAAGTATCCGTTAAAGTTTTCGGGTTCACCAATACATGCAT
>JABAOE010009594.1_pt2 | contig 18722 bp, 7 predicted proteins | sample 7062141 | NCBI WGS metagenome assembly JABAOE01 (sample SAMN14538627, study PRJNA623070) | marine sediment metagenome | biome: marine biome [ENVO:00000428]; feature: marine pelagic biome [ENVO:01000023]; material: deep marine sediment [ENVO:00002113] | place: India: Gulf of Khambhat ... | reverse complement strand
AATAGGCGTTGCGCTCGATAGTAGTGTGGAAGTCCCTGCGGCATCATTGGTGCCGGTCTTGAGCCGCATCCTGAGGCCGTGATCGGAACCAGAGATTAGATCTTCACCGAGCAGGAAGACGTGGTTATCTGCGGCCGTTCCGTTTGCTTTCGAAAGCATGCGGCCGTCGTTGGCCGGCCAACTATCCCATTTGGCCCAAGTCTGGAGCGTCAAAGCCTGGCCGGTTCCGGCACTGAAAGTGCCGATGTCGATGTAATCCGTGGCATCCGTACCGATGAAGTCCTGGCCATCGGCGATACGTCCCGCTATGTCATCCGATCCGCTGTTGGTACCTGTGTGCCCGTTGCCGGTTGAATCCAGGAAGTCGTCATGGAGGTGGTAGACCGCTTCATAATCGGTCCACACGTTGGTTGCATCTTCCTGGTTGCCGACGGTGGGGTTCCCGTAATACATGTAGAAGGTGGTGTCAGCGCTTACGGAAAGCGTTGGGATCTTGACCCACGCATTCAGCTCCCCGGTGGTCTCGTTGAAACTCTCGATCTCGTGCGGCAGCTTGGTGAGGCCGTTATCTGACGTAAATAGGACATCGTCGAAGTCGATCTGCGCGTCATTTGCCAGATCGGTATCCGAACTGAGATTGACCAGCACTGGGAAGTTGCTGTGATCCGAGGCCCCGATGACTTCGGTCGCGTCTACGGTGAGCAATTTTCGATTATTCCAATCCGCGTTGTACCAGTCAGCAGGGGTCGAGGGCAGCGCGCTGAAATACATATTCAGCGTGTAATTGCCGGCAGCGATGGTGGCGTCGTCCTGCCCTGTCGGGAGATTGATGTCCGTGTACCAGTAGGCGTCCTGGCCCCCCGTATCGAAGGCAAGAGTTGCAGCGCCGGTCCCCGGCGTGTTGTTTTTATATTTTCCAGAGGGGCTGAGGGTGCTTGCCGGATTGATGACGAGGCCGGCCATATTCCAGTCGGTGGTGCCGCTCAATGTGTGGTCGACGGAGTCTGTTCCGAATGAGGCTAGAGTGCGATCATGAACGTAGAGATTCGCGCCGTCTCCTCCACTGGAGTTGCTAACAAACGCCTTTTGGTCGTAATCGGCGTCGGGAGTTGTTATCGTTCGGTTACGAGGCTGGATTGCAGCGTAGAGTACGGAATCGTTCTGAGAGGACGTGAGTGAGAGCGTGGCGTCTGCTGTATCGATGGTGCCTATCCCACAGGCACCATTCTGTCCATTGTAATTTGATCCTTCCGCTCCTTCGGTTGGCGTTGTCGGATCCGCTCCGGAATAGCTACTGATAGCAGCGGACGTACGCCTCACGGCACCACCAGTGATGTTCACTGTTGCGGTGAAGGAGCCTGGCGAACCAAAAGCGCGCCAGATCTCAATCCGAGGCGAAGCGATCCGCGCCGAACACTGAGCCTTTTGAAACTCCCAAGTCAGAGTGGTCCCGGTAATCGACGATACAGCTGCGCTGTTGTTGCCGTCTTTGTAAATCGCCACCGCGATGAGGTAGAGCTGATCGGTTCCGCCTGCAACCGATGGCAGAGCGTAGGAGGTAGCAGTCGTTTGGGCAGTCGTCTGAGTTTCAACATGAGTGATCGTGGATGACGGCGTTGAGTTGTCGTGGAGATAGAAAACATCCGGAGCCGCGATCGCGGGCGCCACGTCCTGAGCGAGCAACCCGATTACGGCAATCAGAGAGATCGCAACCGTAGCCAGCCGCATCGCCATGCGCCGGCGTCGCCGCTCGGTCATGACATAGGTCAAGAGCGGTACGAATACCGCCAGTGCAACGAATATCAGGGTTGGATCCGGAACCACTACGGTAGGTGTATCGAGCGCGCTCGGATCTGCGCCTGAGTCGTAGGCGAGGGTGAAGCTGCCCCCGCCACTTACGGATGCGACATTCACGTGGAGCCGCAGCAGGCGTGGGTCAGCCGCAGTGAATGTCTGACCGGAAGCGTCGTTCCCAATGGTCAGCGCGTATGGGTTTGTGGTATTGCTGTCGATCGTGATCGTTGAAGACGTAACGATTTCCTGTGCGTCCCCACCAGCGGGATCGGTGTGGTAAACGCTGACAACGATGTCTACGCTCGGCGCAGTTTCAATGCTGCCCAGCGTCTTCAGGAAAGCACCGGGACCGGTGCCCTGGTTTTCATGGTTGTTGTATTCGGTTGAGATCCATCCCGCCGTACGTGCTGAGTCGGAGATGCGCACTTCATCCAGCTGACCGTCCCATGGGTAGCTCCAGGCGGCTTCGATGGCATGATCGCCGTGACCGATCCAGAACTCTTTGCCGGCAGAAGTGATGTTCGTGGATTTCGATCGGGTGTTGCCATCTGGCGAACCGTCGAAGTACATCGTCATCGTTGAGCCGTCGTAGGTGGCAACGATGTGATGCCAATTCGGATCCGCGCTTACGGTGCCTGCACTTAGCAAGTTGTCGGTGCTTCCTGAGAGCTGGAAGCGCAGGTTCTTGGGGGCTGCTCCCGTTGGCAGGAAGATGCGGTATCCATTGGACCAGCCGTTCTTCGACAGGATCCCCAGGTCGCCGGTGTTGGTCCCGTCGTACTTGACCCAGGCCTCGAGTGTGAGCGCCGTTCCGGTTAGATCCAGTGAAACATCGGTTGGCGTTTCTTCGGAGAGGAACTGGTGGAAAGTCGAGGGTGAAGATTGGTTGTTGAATTCCGTGGCAATCCAGTCGGCAGAGCGAACCGCCGAAGAGATGCGCAGTTCGTCGAGATTGCCAATAAAGTTATTTGAGCCAAAGGCAACATTCTCTGTGCCGGATACCGTGTTGTCCGCAATGATGTTGGAACTCTCGTTGCCGGCGGGCGATCCATCCAGATAGAAATATGCATCGTCGGCTGTAGGCTCCGCATTGCGGTCGAGGACCGCGACCACGTAGTACCAGCCGCCAGCACTAATTCCGAGCGAGGGATTCGAATTGGCGACGAACCTCTGGGTGCCGTCTGCCACCCTGAGATTGATTTCATCGGTGTCCTTGGCATAGTGGAACCAATATCCTGGAGTTGCAGCGCCACCCCCGCCCTTGTAGATAATGGTGGGATTGATGGCGGTCATCGTCGCATCCCATTTGAACCAGGCCGAAACGGTGAAGTCACTCGTACCGGCATCGAGTCCGCCATCCGCAAATTCCCAGCTTCCGCCAGGATCGGGGATCGCGATGAAGTCAGCATTGAACTCCTGACCCAGCCCGATTTGCCCGTCTTTACCGGTGGCGTCAACGCCGTCGTCACCGTGGTTGGCATTGACTGTTGAATCCTGGTAGAGATCAGTCGCCGTGGCGCCGGCCGCGTCCTCCGGAAGGTGCCAGACGCCGGCAAAGCTGCTGCCGTCCCAGGTTCCGGACACGTTTTGCTGATCCGTCGCGGAGGCGTAGCCGTAGTAAAGGTAGAGGGTCGTATCTTCGGTTGTGGAGAGCACCGGCACCTCCACCCAGGCAACAAGTTCCCCTGTGGCTGGATCGTACTTTTCGATCTCGTGGTCTACTTTGTCGCCCTCGTCGTTGGTGAAGAAGATGTCGGTTCCATCGTTCTTTCCGACGTGGCCACCGCTGCCGGTGAACTTCAGGTCATTGTCGGAGTTCGCCGCGACGCTGATGAGAACCGGGAAGTTGGAGTGGCTGCCGGTTCCGCTGACCTGGTCGCCATCGAGGATGATGCGCTTGCGGTATGGCCAATTGGAGTCGTACCAGCCCGAGCTGGCAAAGTCGATGAAATCATTGACGCCGTCAAAGGTCTGGCCGTCACCGATCTTGGCGCTGGTCTGGGTCGGCACATAGCTCGAGTAACCTTTGCCACCCCGACCGTCGTTGCCATTCCCCGAACTGTCCGCAAACTCCGCGAGTGTTCCACTCCCGCTCTCGTCGAGGTGCCAGACACCGATGTAGTTGCTGTCCCAGGTGCCGGCGATGTTCCACTGGTCCGCGGCACCAGGATTGTCAAAGTACATGTAGAAATCGGTGTCAACGGTGCTTGAGACGCTGTCAAGCTCAACCCAGGCGACCAGCTCGCCGGTTCCGGGAGTGATCTTTTCGATCTCGTGATCGAGTTTGGTGCCGCTGGTGTTGGTGAACAAGAGGTCCCCGCCGTCCGCTTGCACGTTGCCGATCAGATCCGTATCGGTGATGCTCACCAACACCGGGAAGTTATTCAGATTGTCGTCCACCTGCGTGGAGTCGATCGTGAGCATCTTGCGGCTGGCCCAGCCGCTGTCGTACCAGGCAGAAGGCAGCGAGCTGAAGTACATGTTGAAGGTGTAATTGCCGGCGGCGATCGTGGCGTTGTCTGTCCCCGTCGNNGGCCCCACCGCTTCCGATCGTCGTGTTGATGTACTTGCCGGAGGGGGACGGCGGAGCTTCCTCTTCTGCTCCGAGCGGCTTGTAGAAGGTGGAGGGGGAGGAAATGTTGTTGTATTCGGTCTGTATCCAGTTGGCGGAATGGGCGGTGGTGGACGTGCGTACCTCGTCTAGATCGCCCTGGAAGTAATTGCGCTGCCCGCTGGAATCTGTCTGCCACTGCGCGCCGATCAGCAATGTCACGGGGGAATTAATCGCTCCGGTTCCTACTGCAGCTGACGAAATCTCCCCGCCGTCGTAATAAATTCGGTAATTGCTTCCGTCCCGCTGGAGAACGGCCTGGTGCCAATTCCCATCGTCCGCATTTGCTGCGGTCGCTGTTGCTGGTGTCGCACCGCCGCCATCGGGTCGAATGTAGATATCGATGCTGTCGGCCTCGCCGCTGGGCGCTTGATCATCCCGCACCGAGAAACGGATCTCAGAGCTGTCCCCGGCGCCTCGATCTTCGATTCCGAGGATGTCGTCCGTGGAATTGAGCCCATCCACGCGGAACCAGCCAGACCAGCTGAAATCTTGATTGGAACCGTAGTTGGAACTCCAATTGGTATCGATGTAGTGGCTGGAACCGTTGAAGTTCTGTGCATCTCCAGCCGCGCCATCGATATTGGTTGAGCCGTTGTTTGTTGCAGCCGAATGCGTCCCGGTCGCATCAGCAAAGTCATCATGGAGGTGGTAGACCGATTCAAATCCGCTCGACCAGGTTCCGGATTCGTCCTGCTGATCGGGCGCCGAGGCGTTCCCGTAGTACATGTAGAATTCGGTATCTACCGAGGAGGAGATGCTTCCCAGCTCGACCCACGCCACCAATTCACCGGTGGTGTCGTCGAATTTCTCGATGTCGTGGCTTAAGACGCTTGTGCCATTGGAGGAGGTGAACAGGATATCGTAGCCAGCCGTCGGCGAATCCTGCGCATCGGCGGCCAGATCAGAGTCCGTAGCCAAGCTTACAAGAACCGGGAAGTTGGTCTGGTTTGCCGGCACCTGCGCGGCGTCGATGGTGAGCTTCTTGCGATAGGCCCAGTTGGTGTTGTACCAGGCCGGGCTCGAGCCAGTGTTGGAGTCGTGCAGGTAATACGCGTCCGGCGCAGCAGTGGCTGGCGTGACCTGTTGGGCCAGAAGCCCGATCACCACCAGGAGCGAGATCACCAGGCTCATGGCACGGGCGGCCACGCGTCGGCGGCGCTTCTCGGTCAGGATATAGGTCAGGATCGGGATCAGGACGCCAACCACGACCAGCAGCAGCGAGGGATCGAAGACGGTCAGGCTGGGCGTGTCGAGCCGGGTCAGATCGGAGGCCGAATCATATGCGAGCGTGAAACTGCCCCCGTTGTTAACGCTGTCGACGGTGATTTGCACTCGCAGGATGCGCGGATCTGCCGAAGTAAAGGTCTGGCCGGAGGGATCCGTACCGATCGATAGGGCATAGGGATCGGAGGTCGTGCTGTCGATACGCGTGGAGCTGGAGGATACGATTTCCTGCGGACCGGTGCCATCGGTGGACGCGTGATACACGGTCACGGTAATGTCGACTGACGGCTCCTGCAGTTCCCCGGAAAGTGCCGTCGTCGGATCTGGATTCACGTAATTCCGTACGAGCACAAACTCCAGCGTTTCGCTACGATTGTCGGCATCGACCCACGCAACCGGCCGCAGATTGTCTTGCGGCTGGTTCTGATCCAGGAAAGCCAGTTCTACCGAATCCTGCAGATAGCGAACCCCGCTCGTTCCTTCGCGGTCGATCTGGTAGCGATGAAACGCAGTTGGTGTGGAGGGGGAGATGTTCTGCTGAAAAGAGTTCTGCTCGACTCTATGCTGGCTGCCGCTGGTCCTAAAGGAGACATAGTCGCCCAACATCGTGGCACTATCTGCGGCTCCCCAGTATTTGTAGTCCGTCGCATCGGCATTTGAGAGCTGTATGCTTGCCTCAAAACGGGTGTTCAGCCCAAAGGCGTAGGCGACGGTCGCGTAGACCCTCGATTGAGCACCCAGTGTGAGCGTCCCCCCTGATTCGGTGCAGGAAGAACCGGTGTCCCCGCAGGCCCACATACTGGTGTCAAAGCTTCCATCCTCAAAGTCGTCGTACATAAGGAAGATGTTCGTCCAGTCCGCCGGCGGGCTGGTCGCCCCAGCGTTGCCGTAATAGAGGTCGTAGTCGCTATCGGAAGCGGAGGCGTTGATGGCTGCCTGGGTCTGGAACCAGACGGTAGTTGTGGCGCTGTCCCAGGAGGACTCTGGGTCCAGCATGCGATCGAGCTCCGTCCATCCAGCGCCGGTCCAATAGGTGACCCGTATGTCATCGCCATCGGCCTGCGATTTCCCGGCTGCAACAAGCGCCTGGTGATTGAAGGTAATGGAAACCGAATAGTTCGTTGGAACGTTGGCGGTTCCTGCGGTAACCGTGATGTTCTGCCGGTAGTCATAGGCTGTATCCCACCAACTTGATGCGTCGGGCAGCTGACTGAAGTACATGTTCAGCGTGTAGTTGCCTGACGAAATTGAGGCGTCCTCCTCCCCGGTTGGATAAAACTCGTCCGTGTACCAGTAGGCATCCTGACCGCCGGTGTCGAAGGTCAGGGCGGCGGAGGAACCCACTCCAACAGAGGTATTCATGTTCTTGCCAGAGGGACTCAGCGAGAACGTTTCCTGGGTGAAGACGCTGTAGAAGGTGGAGGGCGAGTCTTGGTTATTGAATTCAGTCTGGATCCAATCTCCGGATCGATTGATGTCGGAGATACGTAGCTCGTCGATGAAACCATCGAAGGGGTTGGTGGTATTGGTGCCGTGCCGCCCGATCTTTGCGGTGATATCGTTTGCCGTAGGCGTGATGGTGAAGTTCTGCCAGCCGCCCGAGTCCGGGCTGCCGTCGATATAGAACGTAACCTGGGTAGCGTTGCGCACCAACGCGACGTGGTGCCAGCTGTTCAGCGCGACCGTATCGGTTGAATCGAGCGACTCCCAGTTCCCCCCTCCTGGTGCTTGAGAGGCGAAGTAACGCAGGGTATTGCTGGAGGACACCATGGCAAACTGCCAGGGGGTGAAGCCTGTGCCATTGTCATTTTTCGAGGCGATGTGCTGGGTTGCACTATTGGTCTCTCGGAAGACCCAGGCGGAGATGGTGAGCGGTCCTGTGATATCTAAGGGGTCATCCCCGGTGCTGTCGATGTAGTCCAGATTGCCGTCAAACTCCTGTCCCGCGTCGATCTGTCCGGTTTGACCGGTGGCCGAAACATAGTCATCACCGTGCTGGTTGTTGGAGGTGGAGTCCTGGTACACGTCCGCCGTGCCGGTGCCGGCCTGGTCTTCATCCAGGTGCCAGACGCCCCGGTAATTGTTGCTGCCGCCTCCATCCCAGGTCCCGTTTACGTTCCACTGATCCGCCGCCCCCGCGTTGCCGTAATAGATGTAAATGCTGGTGTCCTCGGTGGCATGCAGATAGGGGATCTCCACCCAGGCCACCAGCTCACCGTTGGTGTTGTCATACTTCTCGATCTCGTGATCGAGCTTGGTGATCCCGTCGCTGCCGGTGAACAGGATGTCGCCGCCATCAGACTGCGCAACGTATCCGCCGTTGCCGGTGTCAGCCCATTGGGCGTCGGTGCGATTGATCAGCACCGGGAAGTACGTCAGCGCTGTGCTGCCGCTCACCTGGTCGCTTTCGATCGAGATTTTCTTGCGGTAGGTCCAGCCCGAGTTGAACCAGCCGGGCGCGTCATCGTCGTGCAGGTAGAACGAGTCTGGTGCGGCAGTAACTGGCGCAACCTGGTTGGCCAGGATCGCCAGCGCCAGGAGCACGGCCAGGATGACGCTGATCAAGCGGGTGGCCATGCGCCGCCGCTGTGCGACCATCGCAGTCAGGATGGGGATGAAGATCGCGGCGAGTGCGAGCAGCAGCACTGGATCCAGCACGGTCAGGCTGGGGGTCTCGAGCCGGGTCAGCGCAGTCGGCGAGTCATATTCGACGACGAAACTGCCGCCGTTGCTGATGCTGTTGACCCGCACCTCAACCCGCAGACGCTGGGGGTTGCTCGAGCTGAAATTGGTCGGGGAAACCGTGTTGCCAAGGTCGAACACAAATGGGCTGCCGGTATCGGAGTCGATGGTGGTGGTGTTGCTGATGATCGGCTGCGGGTTGGCGCCATCCGCCTCTGTGCTGTGAACGNNATACGGTATTGCCGAGATCAAAGATGAATGGGCTGCCCGTATCGGAGTCAATGTCTGTAGTGTTGCTGATGATCAGCTGCGGGTTGCTGCCATCGGCTTCGGTGCTGTGGACGCTTACGGTGATGTTAGCCGAGGGCACTCCCATGGCGGTCGTCGGCTCGGGATTGACGAAGCGGCGAACGTCCAGCCACTCGGATCGGATCTCGGTGGCCCAGTACTGATCGTCGTAAGGTTCGCCGAAATAGAAATAAAAATCGTGGTCGGGCGGGCCGATGGTCTTAACCGAACTCCAGGAGACCGCTGTCGTCTGATCTTCCAGCGTGCCCCAGATATCTTTGGTCTCGATCCACCAGTTGGAGCCATCGCTGTAAAACTCGATGCCTCTGTACGTGTTCAGGGCCCAGGTGTCGAATGAGGTTCCGGGCGTGGTGGTCCACGCCGCGCCGTCCCAGTAGTGAGTGACATCGCTTCCATCGATATAGAAGATGAAAACATTGCCCGTGGCGGCGTCCTGCGTGACCATGATCCGGCGTCGTGCATCCTCCTCGGTCGAATCGGTGTATGCAGGCTCAAACTGATCCTCTACGATGCCAAGTAGCGTCGATTCACCGCTGCCGCCCATCAGCTTGACGATGTTGCGGATGGCAATTTTGTTATCGGAAGGAAGTGGCTGGTCGTCGTAAATGATTCCGGCATCGCCAGCGGCCGATCCGCCTGAGATCCTTACTTCCGGATTGATCTCGGAAATGGTCATTCCAAACGCATCTGTGAATAGGAGCGATGTCAAGGTTCCGTCGTCAAAGTGATCACCGAGGCGGAAAATGGTGTTCATGTCCGAGGGCGGGCTGGATGCAGAGGCATTGCCGTAATAGAGCCAGTACTGGCTGTCGGAGCTGTTGGCGCCGATTGGATCCTGCAGCGCGAACCAGATCTTGGTGTCGTAGCCTGAATCGTTCCAGAACGTGTACCAGTCTTTCACCCTGTGCAGCTCGGTGAAGGTGCTGCCGTCGTAGTGAACGATGCGCAGGTCGTCCCCGGAAGATTCCGCTTCGCCGGCCTGGACCAGTCCGTAATGATCGAAGCTCAGCGAGGCTGAATAACCGGAGGGAACACTCGCAGACCCGGTAGTGACCGTGATCTGCTGGCGATATAAGTAGTTTGTGTCCCACCAGGCGCCGCCGGGCAGTTCGTCGAAGTACATATTGAAGGTGTAGTTCCCGGCATCGATAGTGGAATCGTCCCCGCCGTTGGGATAGGTCAGGGTCGAGTACCACAGCTCGCTCTGGCTTGCAGTTGTGAATGCCCGGGTCTGCGTAGGCCCGGCGCCGGTGAGATTGCTCATGTCCTCGCCATCGTTGAGCACAGTGGAATGGAGATAGAACGCATCCGGCGCGGCGGTCACCACCTGGACCTGCGACGAGAGCAGCGCCAGCGCAATGATGAGCGCCAGCGCCAGGCTCACCACTCTTGAAGCCAGCTTTCGTCGTTGTGTCACCAGCATGGTGACAATGGGGATGAAGACCGCGACGAAGGCCAGAATGATGGCCGGGTCGAATACGGTCAGGCTGGGCGTTTCCAGACGGGTCGGAGCGGAAGCCGAGTCGAAGTCGAGCGTGAAGCTCTCGCTCAAACCGATATCGAGCACCTCGATCGTGACCCGGAGCCGCCTGGGGTCGGATTGGGTGAAGGTCTGTGCTGAGCCCGAGCCCAGATCCAGCGTGACGTTGGTAGCGGTGTTTTCATCGATCGTTGCCGTCGTGCTCGTGATGAGCTGCGCGTCGCTGCCATCCGGTCGTGTGTGATACACGCCCACGCTGATATCGACCTGGGGCGCCTTCTGCTCGCTGCTCAGGGAATATCCCGGCTCAGGCTGGTAGTGAGGGTAATAAACGACAGACAGCCGCGGGCGTGCGGTGGCTGTGGTGTACTCTTCCCCGCGCCAGTTGACGGAATCGTTCAGGCTGGTGGCCCGGGTGTGTAGGGCGAGACCGTAATTCGTCAGCCTGCCGGTGACCCAACGCTGCACCGTAGAAGCGGATGCGTCGAAAGCAAATGTAGGCCCTTCGACGAGGTCGCTACCCCAGGCACCCGTGTCCGTACCCATCGTGGCGGAGATCTGATTTTCACCGGAGACGTCATCGAAACCAGTCAGATCAGCGCTGTTGGTTGAGGGACGAACCGCTCCGGCGCCGCCGTTTCCAGCCCAGGCGGTGCCGGTGATGCGGTCATCCCAGGTGACCTGCGTGTCGATCCAATTTTCGAGCACCGCGCTGGCCTCGACCTTGTTGCCGATGTCTCCTGCGCCCCAGAGACGAATGCGTGAGCCCGTAGCGGTGCCATCCTCGATCACCCGGGCGCCATCCGGTATCTGCCACGCAGCTGTCCCGAAGAAATTCTGCCACTCAGCCAGCCCTACCACAACCGACATATTTGAGGCGTTGCAGCCGTTGTTTTGGCCTTCGTTTTGGGTGGCCTCCTGGGTTCCGCTCCCCGACGCATCGTTGTAATTGGTCGACGCGCCGCTGCCGCAACGGAGCGTGGCATCCTGGTAAATGGTGTTCCCGTCTCCGCTGTAGAACTCAAGCGACGTTGTTGTGCCGAGGCTGGTCGGCGGACCGCTCGCCCCGCTGTTGCCGTAGTAAACGTAGTAGTCGCTGTCCGTTGCAGCGCTGGCGATCGTGGCCTGCAGTGGGAACCACACGTCGGTGGAGGTGGTATCCATGTTGAACAGTTGGCGATCGATCTCCACCCAGCTGAGGCCGTTCCAGTAGGCAACGCGAAGGTCATCGCCGTTGGACTGCATCTTTCCGGCCAGTACCTCGCTGGCTGTGTCCAGGGTGACCCGCACTGTTTGCCCGACGCTGCCGGCCGTATCCGCATTCCCGGTGAGCGTGATCTGCTGTCGGTAACCGTAGGTCAAATCCCACCAACTGCTGCTGGGCAGCGAGCCGAAATACATCGTGAGGGTGTGGGTGCCGGCTGACAACGAAGCATCATCTCCGCCGGTGGGGTAGGTCTCGCTGGTGTACCAGTGCTCGATCTGACCGATCGTATCGAAGTCGAGACTGGAGGCCCCAGAACCTGGGGCAAGGTCCATGTCGCGCCCATCGAGCAGAGCTGTGTTGTGCATGTAGAAGGAGTCAGGGGCTGCGATGACAGGAGCAACCTGGACCGAGAGCAGCGCCAGCGCCAGGATGATCGAGATCACCACGCTGATGATGCGGGTGGCCATCTTGCGGCGCTCGGTAGCGAGGGTGGCGAAAATGGGGACAAAAATAGCTGCGGCGGCGAGATTGGGTGCAAATTCGGCCCCGGTGAACGCGACCACCGCCATACCGATCAAGAGCAGAGCCGCAGCCAGGCCCGATGCCAACCGGATACCCGGGCTGAGCCCTAAAAATCTCTTCTTGACCGGCTCAGGAATTCGGCGGGAGACCTGCGCAACTGGCTCTCCACCGAGCCGTCGGCCAATATCGATCCCGCCAGTGCCCTTCTTGTCGTCCTTGTCTTTTTTGCCCTTCTTGCCTTTCTTGCCAGATTTTGAGTCTCTTTGCTTGGGCAAGAGCTGCTTCATGCGCTTGCCAAGCCCGAGTCTGTCGACCACATCGGTGATGACACCGGTCTTCTGTGTGCGGTGCCAGCCACCTTCGTGCGGCTCGATCAAACCTTTGAGCGAGGCGTAGGCCTGGTAGGGAACGAGAAGATAGGTAAGGAGAATGAACGAAAGCAGCCCTCTCCAGTTGCGGCGGATGCCGCGCTCCATGAAGAGGCCCGCCAGGTTCATGAATACGAGCGACAGCGCGTTGGTAAAGACCAGCGCCCAGCCGATCGAGGCCGGCAACATCGGCAGCCGGTAGCGGAAGCCGATTTCAGAGAGTAACCAGAATCCGGTCCCGAGAATGAAGAAGACCGACTGCAGATAATAGGGCGCGTAGTAGATCCACTCCAACTTTTCGACCAGCTCGAGATTGGGGCTGGATACGACCCGCATGAAGTATTTCTTGACGTTGAAAGTGTGGCCTTCCGCCCAGCGGATGCGCTGGCGGGCTAGCTGCCTGAACGTGGCTACGATCTCGGAGGGCGCCTGGATAAAGGGTGTGTAGAGGACCTTGTACCCGCTCAGGTAGATGCGGATGGTCAGGTCCCAATCCTCGGTGATGGAGGTGCCCCATCCATGCTGGCGGAGCACATCGGAGCGGATCATGAAGACCGACCCGGAGATCATCTTCATCGAGCCAAGCATCTCCTGGCTGGATCGTTCGATGACGTACGAACCGGCGAACTCGGTACGGATACCGCGGGTGATCCAATTTTCCGAGGCGTTCAAGACGTGCCACTGATAGCCCTGAACGACTGCCAGACGATCGTCAACCAGTGGGGGACGCTCGCCCTCCTTGAGGTCCCCGTTTCCATTCCCGTTGATTCCATAGAAGTAGCTGAGAAACTGATTGAGGATGTCCGGCGGGGGAATAAAGTCCGCATCGAACACCGCGATGAACTCGGCGCGTGGATCGGTGATTTCGATTGCTTTCTGGAGCGCGCCGCCCTTGAAACCGCTGCGATCGTGGCGGCGGGAAATCTTTACCCGGGGATGGTTTGCCCAGCGCTCATCGAGTATCTGAGAGGTCTCATCGTTGGAGTCATCCGCAACGATGACCTCGAAGTTTTCGTAATCGAATGAGGTTACAGATTTGAGCAGCCGGTCGACGACCGTCCGCTCGTTGTACATGGGAAGATGAACGGAAATGAAGGGCTTGTAGTGAAGTTTTCCATTCTCGCCGTTCCGCTTGATGCCGCGCAGCCCGTTACCGTTTCCATTCCCGTTCTCATGGCCATTGCCATTGCCGTTGCCGTTCCCATTGCGGGCGTTGGCGATCAGGATCAGCGCGATGCTGGCGTAGTACTTGAGCGCATAGAGGAAGAAGATCCCGCCGAAGAACAGGGCTGCAAACGCGAAGAATTTCATGGACTGGAAATCTCCGCGCCCGCAGGCGGCTCATGGCAGAGAACGGTAAACCACTTCATAGCGCTAGCCGGTCCCTGACCTCCCCCCAGAAATATCACTTCGAGGGGTATGTTCAGGGCCTCCGGCTAGCGGCCTCGTATTGGGTGAACGAGCCAGCTGGGGTCGAGGGAGGATCCTCGCCTGTGGTGGCTGCTCAGCTTGAACGGGGTTCTGGATCAATAATCGTCTCATCAGATGATTGCTTCTGTATGTGAAACTAGGTATTCATTGTCTCGAGCAAGTAAACCGTTAGATTTCCAGATCCGTCGTCGACTACCTGTACTGGAAACTTTGCAGCGCCCATCGCTTCAAACCAGTCGGCAGCCCGACGAGAAAATTCGGCCATACCCATCCCGGCAATTTTGAATTCGGATGCCCGCCCTTCGGGCGCCAGGGCGCCGTAGCGAAGCAAGAAGCCGAATTGCTCTTTGTCAAAACCGACTGCCTCCAGGGCTGCTATGGCGAGCGGCAGCGGTGTCAGCCGGCTGGGATCCAGTGCAGCGGCCAGATCCCACTGGACAGCTTCGACGCCTGCCTCAAGCGCGCGAAGTTCGTCCAGGTGGTCACCCCGCGCTTCATCCGCGCCGGTTCCGTCTGGCAGTGCCTGCTCGCCCAAAGGTTGTGTCGGTTCCGGCTGTACCGGCTCCTGCGGTAGCGATGGGGATTCAGTTGAGCTTGTCTCGATCTCACCAGTATTTGCGGCATTTGCCAGACGCGCGATCTGGTCGATCGGATCGAAGCCCGCCGTCGATGCCAATTCCTCGTCTGCTCGAGTTTCCTCCTGGAAGACAGCCAAGTCGCGATCGGGTAAGGAGGGACTCGAATCCAGGTGGGCTTCGAGCAAATGGGTTATTTTGGTCTGCTCATCCAGACTGAGCGCTTTGAGCGCTTCTTGCTCACCTTCCGAAACGGTTGGCTTACGCCGCAACAGGGCTAATGCTCTGGCCTGAAACTCTCCGCCACTGAGTTTTTTGCGCGGTCCGTGCAACAGCAGCTCCTCGGAAACGAGAAGTGCTTCTGCATTCAAAGAATGTGCCAGAGAAGCCCGCAGTTGCCGTTTTAAGACCTTGCGTTCTACGCTATGTTCAAGCACTGCTAGAATTCCCCGTTGTGACTTCCCGGGCCAGCTGGAGATATGCTTTCGCAATCCAGGAAGAGGGTGCGTATTCGGTCACCGGCTTGCCCATCTGAGTGGCTTCGTCGATTTTGGGAGAAGTTGGGATCACTGTGTTGAACATGGATCCTTGCAAACGGCGCTTCAGGACATCAAGCACCGTTCGATCGTAGACTGTTCCAAGGTCGACGTTGCCAAGCAACAGCCGCACCTGGTCCAATTCCCTGTTCACGTTTTTCTGCACCATCTTGATGATGGCAAGGGTGTCGACAAGAGCACCCATTCCGTAGGTCGAGCCATCCACGGGGATAATGGCCTCGTCGGCAGCTGCCATCGCGTTCCCGGATATCAATCCCAGACTTGGGGGGCAGTCAATCAGCACATAGTGAAAAGCTTCCAGCTCGATGATCCCTGAAAGTTTGTCGCGGAGCGCCCGACGGTAGCCGGGTGAGCTTGCATGTCGCATGGAGAAGGTCCGAAGATTTGGATCACCAGGTATCGCAAAAACCTTTGGGATATGGGTTGGTTGCACCAGGTATCCCATTTCGCTGATGCCTCCAACGAGCACATCTGATAGGGTCGTTTCGCCCGGGAAAATGCCAATGGACCGGCACAGGCTGCCCATGGGATCCATGTCTATCACCAGCACCTGGTAGCCAACCTGAGCAAGTGCACCTGCCAGATTGAAAGTGGTGGTGGTCTTGCCTACGCCACCCTTCCGGTTGACAACGCAAATGACACGTGTGCGTCTTCGTTCCGTGCGCCTTTGACGCGGCCTGCCGGCTGGGGCGGATTGGGCAGGCGGATGGGAGACCGCTCCCCTTGAAGGAAGGGGTCCACTCGGTTTCGGTTCTATCGTCGTCTCTATCCTTTCTACTCCCTCTGCTTTTAACGGTTGCTTGTTTTCCATCTCTGCNNGGACTGGAGCACTGCTTTCGGCTTTTGTGCCCAGATCAGCCGGTCCGTATCGTCCTTTTGGCAAAGGACCCGTCTCTTTAAAGAGCATTGCCATTGGTCGCCTCCGCAGGTGCCCATTCGATCTCGTCCGTTACGAAATAGTTGAAAAGTGAATACCAGAAGATCACCAACCAAACGAGGATGATGAACGTTCCGCCATAGTCATGGAATACAACCGCCGGAAGTCTTCCGAAGAAATACGCTACGAGTGCCACAGAGGACATCCGCAGCAGGTTCATCCAGAAGGTTCCAAGCAGGCCCAGCACAATGAGCTGGATCTTGCGCTTGCGGGAAAACGGGCCTTGAAGCCCGGTGATCAGTGTGATTCCGAAGAGAATGAAGGATTGCCATCCGACGCAGTTCCAACTGATGTAGACCGGAATTGGGAACGCGGAACCTGACTGATAAAGGTACAAGGCTTCATTTGTTACCTGAGTCTCAATTCCAAAGGGCGCCAGGAGCAGTGCGATGAAGCGCACCTCAGTCGGTACAACCCAGTCCGATAAGATCGAATCCAAGCCGAGCTGGATAACGCTCTTGGTGAGGAATTCGTTGAAGGTGGTTATAAATGGAAGCACCAACAACAAACCCGCCGCGAGAAGCAGGATCATTTGGTATGTGAACTGCCCAGGGGGTACGGGCAGCGCTTCAATGTCAAGCAGCGGGGTTCTCTTCACCGGTTTCTTCATGTAGCGCTCACCCTCACCGGGACGAGTTTGCGCCGCTTCATGCGCCACAGGATCACTGCCGGAAGAACGAGAGCGATCGGAAGTATGGCTACGCCAAATTCTGGTACGGTGATCGTGGGCGTAACCATATGGCTGTCGTAGGCTCCACCCGCGGAGCCCTCATAGCGAAGGTTAATTCCGTCTTTTCCTACGGCCGTGACATTGAGCCGGAAAACCAACTTCTTAGGAGCCGAAGCAGTGATGGTTTGTGCAGCGCACGAGAGGCAGATGGTTATGGTCTCCGTATTCGTTGCGCCTGTCTTGAATGAGCTCGATTGGCCGATCTGAGAGTAATTGGAGCCATCGGCGTCTGACAGGCCCACCTGTGCAGTGAAGGTGATGGTCGATCCGCCTGAAACTCGCGCGTAGTCGAGCACGAATGTGTACGCGCCAGAGGGGATCGAGGCGTCCCCGCTGCCGGTTGGGTAGGTTTCGCTGGAATACCACTTGTACAGGCCGGTCGAATTGATGGTCAAGGTGCTGTCGGTGGATCCCGCCGTACCGCGCGTCATCTCACGGCCATCATTTAGCGTGGCAGTTCGCAGGTAAAACTCATCCGGCGCTGCTTCGGCAACCTGGACAAAGGGAGAGAGCGAACTCAGCGCGAAGATCCCAACCACCATGATGCCAATCAAGGTATTGATGAACTTGCTGGGCTCACTCAACAGGAAGGCCACACCGGTGGCTGCGGCCAGCTTGCCGGCCACGCCGCGGCGCTTGCGCTTCTTGGGCTGCAGCCAGCCCATCTTGCCGCCGATGCGCAGCTTGTCCACAAATTTAGTGACCGTTCCCGTCTTCGGAGTGCGGAACCAGCCGCCCTCTTCGACCTCGAGCAAACCCTTGAGCGCCGCATAACCCTGGAACGGGACCAGCAGCGTGCCGTAAGCTACTGCCGAGAGCACGCCGGTCCATTCCTTCTTGACCCCGCGCTCCATGAATAGACCGCTCAGGTTCATGAGCACCAGCGCACCCATGTTGGAGAAGACCAGCGCCCAGCCCAGCAGCGAGGTCCAGTAGGGGATCTCGTAGTTCAGGATGGTTTCTGAGAAGAACCAGGCGATCGTGCCAAAGGTGAAGAAGATCGCTTGCAGGTAGTACGGAACGTAATAGGCGAACTCGAGCTTCTCTCTCCAAGTGATATGAGGAGAAGTGAGGATGGGCATGAAGTATTTGCGTACGTTGTAGGTGTGCCCCTCCGCCCAGCGCATGCGTTGGCGGACCAGCCGGCCGAACGTCGATACACACTCGGAGGGAGCCTGGATGAAGGGCGTGTAGAGCACCTTGTATCCGTGGAGGTACAGCTTGAGCGTGAGCTCCCAGTCCTCGGTGATGCTGGTTCCCCAGCCGACCTCCCGCAGCACATCCGCCCGGATCATGTACACGCTGCCGGAGATCATCTTCATTCCGCCCAGCAGCTCCTGGCCGGAGCGCTCGATCACGTAGGAGCCGCTGTACTCGGCACGCACGCCTTTGGTGATCCAGTTCTCGTCGGCGTTGAGCATATGCCATTGGTAACCCTGGACGACGCCAATGCTGGGGTCGACTAGCTCATATGCGCCGTTCCCATTCCCATTTCCGTTTCCGTTCCCATTGCCGTGGCCATTTCCGTGGCCGTTCCCGTTGCCGTTACCGTTCCCATTCCCGTTTCCATTGGCTTCCTTGTAACCGTAGAAGTAATCCAAGAATTGCCAGATGATCTGCGGGGGCGGCACGAAATCAGCATCGAAGATGCAGATGTATTCGGTTCGCGGATCGATAACATCCAAGCCGTAGTGAAGTGCAGCACCCTTGAATCCGCTGCGGTTGATGCGGTGAGAGACCTTGACCTTGGGGTGCTTGGCCCACTTCTCGAGGCGGTTGACGGTCGTGTCGCTCGAGTCGTCAGCGACGAGGATCTCGTAGTTGTCGTAGTCCAGATTTGTAGCAGCCTGCAGGAGCCGATCCACAACCGAGGATTCGTTGAACATCGGCAGCTGAATGGAAACGAAAGGCTGCTTCTTCAGTCGTTCTCGTGCGCCGTTCCCGTTGCCATTTCCATTCTTGTGCCCATTCCCATTCCTCAAGCCATTTTTGTAGCCGTTTCCATTCCCATTGCCGTGCCCATTGCCGTTGTGAAGACCGTTTCCATTCCGGCCCTTAATTCCGAGGAACTGGAGCAGGGACCGCCGATGCTTACCGTTGCCGTTCCCGTTGTGGTGGCCGTTTCCGTTGCCATTGCCATTGCCGTTGCCATTGCCACCCGTGGCGAGCATGATCAGGCCCATTGAGGCGTAGTACTTCATGGCGTAGATGAAGAAGAAGATGCCCGAAAGCAGTGCGATGTAGGCAAGCAGATTGCCCCTCGTGAGCACGACTCCAACGATTAGTACGAGG
>JABAOE010009898.1_pt2 | contig 18732 bp, 15 predicted proteins | sample 7062141 | NCBI WGS metagenome assembly JABAOE01 (sample SAMN14538627, study PRJNA623070) | marine sediment metagenome | biome: marine biome [ENVO:00000428]; feature: marine pelagic biome [ENVO:01000023]; material: deep marine sediment [ENVO:00002113] | place: India: Gulf of Khambhat ... | reverse complement strand
TCACGGCACTATCCTTCGGATTTACGCCGATGGTTGTCACAGGGCTTTCGATCACAGCGGGCCCTTCAATCTCTACACCGGGCGCAAGTTTCGTAAAGTCATAGATCGTCGTTTCAACAAAACCGCCCGTCGCTTCGAAGTAAACCTCCCTTGGGGATTTCATGGCCTGTTGTTTTGTATTTCCTCCTCCGGGTAGCCGCTGGATGTGCCGCTTGGGGAGTTTTCCCGTTCCTGTCACTCGAAAGGTGATAATTTCTTTTCCTGCTTCGCGGTACCCGGAGCCTTGACCATAGGATTTCTCATAAGCCACGTCGAAGTCATCGTACAATCTTTCCAGGTCCTGAGCCGTCAATGTTCCCGTCCCCCTAGGCAGGGGAATATTCAGTTCATGCACCTGGTAGCGATAACGAATGTCCATACTACGGACGATCTCGATATCATCGTCGGTGAAGCCGGCCTCATGCAATGCGGCAAAGGCGCTCTCCATCAGGCTGTTGAAATTACTGTTGATTTGGTCCACGGGCGCCGGGACCACGAGGTGGTCGGACATCCCGTACTCGTAAACCACATCCGAGGCAATGAGCCCGGTCGCCCCATGGACCGAGGCCGTCGGGGGGATCACCACCTGTCGCACACCAAGCTCCGACGAGTATCTGCTAGCGTGGACCGGAGCGGCTCCGCCATAGGCAAATAGGGTAAAAATGCGAGGGTCGTAACCTCGCTCCACGGTGGCCTTACGGATCAGGTCGGTCATGTGGGAGTTTGCGATCCGGTAGATACCGGCCGCCGCTTCCACCACGCTCATCCCCATGGGTTCGGCAATCTTCTCCTGAATGGCTTTGCCGGCACTCTCTTTGTCCAATTTCATCCGGCCGCCAAGAAAGTAGTCCGGGTTTAAATACCCCAGGATAACATCCGCGTCGGAGACCGTGGGCTCGGTGCCGCCGACGGAATAGCATACGGGTCCTGGACGCGCTCCTGCACCCTGGGGGCCAACTTTGAGGAGCCGCGTCTCCGGTTCGATCCATGCAATGCTCCCACCTCCAGCACCAATGGACTCAACCCAAATCTTGGGACTCAACAGCCGGTGGCGCATAAACACGGGAGCGTAGTCCCTTTCCAGAGCGCCATTTCGAATGACGCTGACCTTGAATGTGGTCCCGCCCATGTCCGTGGCCAGAACATTTTCCTCACCAATCAGCTTTCCTAGAAAGTGGGTGCCCACCACACCTGAGGCCGGACCGGATTCGATGGTGGAGACGGCGCTTTTACAGGTTGAGTCGATACCCAGGACTCCGCCATAGGACTGCATAATGAGAGGTTCCTTGGCGAGTCCCAACGATTTCAAACGTACCTGAAGCGAGCGCAGGTAAGCCGCAACTTTGGGGCCCATGTACGCGTTGAATATGGTTGTTATTCCCCGTTCGTATTCCCCGAGGAATGGCGCCGCGTCACTCGAGCAACTGACAAAGATGTTCGGAAATTCCTTTTTCAGCAATCTTTCAACTGTGCGCTCGTGAGTGTCGTTGGCAATGGACCACAGGAGACAAATGGCCACGGATTCCACACCCTTCGAAGCGAGACGTTTCACCACCTGAAGCGTCTCCTCAGGATTCAACGGGGCGAGGATTTTTCCTTGATAGTCTACCCGCTCCGTTACTTCAGCAATCAGCTTTCGCGGCACCAGGGGGTCGGGTTTGCGAAGTTCGGATTCGTGAAAGGCTTCATGTTCGGTCAAGCCGGTAGTGGTGGACCCTCGCATCATGAGCACGGCGTCTGCGAATCCCCGGGTGGTGATCATGGCCGTTTTTGCTCCAGCGCGGGTAATGAGGGTGTTTTCCCCGACGGTGCAGGCATGAAAGAAGAGCCTGGTGGAACGCAGCAACTCTTCCGTGTCTCGCAAGTTCAGATTGCCGGCCGCGTCCCCCACGGCATCAATGACACCTTGAGAGAAGTCCTGAGGTGTCGATGGGGATTTTCCGAGGGTAATGGCACCGTCAGCATCCACGACAACGCAGTCTGTGAATGTCCCGCCAATATCTACCCCGATGATATAACTCATTGCCACTTGTTCCCTCGAAGTCCCAACTTTGGAATTCATACTTTACGTCCCCCGTCTTGTTCTTGTCAATGCGGTGGCCGAAACGTCACGTCAGGGAGTGGGAACATCTAGGGCATACACAGCCAGTCAACGGGAATATAATGTTGGATGAGCAAACATGCGTCCATCCGGACCGGAGTTAAATTCATTGCGAATGCAACCCAATATTCAATTCTCATCGTAAGTCGTTGATTCCGCGGTATTTTATTTGCAATTGTTTGGTGTGGGGAAGTTCAGGTGCTGACATCCGGAGGTGATATGTTATAAATGAATTAAGAGACTATGGAGTTAAACGATTATTCGAAACGGGCATGGCAGAACTGCCTATTGAAACGCACCATCGTCACGACCCTCGCAAGTATAGCACTCCTGCTGTCACTCAGCGTGAGCGCTCATTTTATGGGCTTTCGGACTGTGACCTTCGCCTGGTTTGCGAACTGGCTTTGCCTCGGCTGGTTGTTCGTGATCATACGCCTAGTCGGCCGTTTCCAGTTTTCTGATGGCTATCATCGGCTGCGGCCATTTGAGCGCGGTGGGCGTCTCTATCGGAAATTAGGAGTTCGCGGTTTTTTGCACTTCGTACGTGCGTTTTGGCGGAATAAGTACCTCGTCTATGCTTCCTCGTTCCCGGAGCAGTTTGAAACCCAGACCCGCCAGGTGGAAGCCCACCACGGAGCGGTTTTTCTGTGGCTCAGTGCGTTATCAGGATATGCCTTCTTGCGAGGTTACTATGACGCGGTTGCATGGCTGATGCTCTTTAACGTGCCGCTGAATGCTTATCCTATATTGCTTCAACGCTACAATCGGGGTCGGGTTTGCAGGGTGATGGCGAGGCAGCGTGCACTTGAGGCCGCAGCCCCACGAATAGGGGAACATGAGGTGACGGCGGGTGTATAGGATTCGCCAAAGTCCTGCTCGATTTCAATTCCTCATTTAGGAATGATTTTAGCCTCAACCCTTCCGGTGTGAAGGAATAGCTTCCATTCGAAGCTGCTTTTGTCTGGAGCACAACTCGACCGCCCATAGTTCGAGTCTCAGAATCCCGTCCCTCCCGGGCGGCATGGGACCTAGGAGGAAACGGGAATTTCCACTACCACTTCGCCCAGGACTTTCGCCACGCAACCCAGTCGATCATCGGGGCCGGAGTTGAGCATGCTGAGAGTCAGGTCTTCGTTATCGCTTTTTTCGCTCAGGTTTTCGTGACCCGACAAGACCTTGACCCGGTCCGTTCCGCAAATGGCCTCGGTGCAATCATGGGGAAGATGGATACCGTTGTGGATGGCTGCGGCGAGTATCGTTGTGCCCGCATCCACGTCAAAACTTTTCCCCGATGGCATGAAAGTAATTTTCGGCATAAATGCAATTCGTATGGGTTTCAGTTTTTAGTCTATTCATTTATTAGGACAAAATTCTTGTGCCAAGCCGTTCACAAATTAAAATCCGAAATCCAAATATCGAAATCCGAAACAAATTCAAAACTTCAATTCTCAAAATCCAAAACCATTGAATGAGAACCCACCTCGTGTTTTTTAATTTTTTGAAATTAGAGTTTTGGGTTTTCTCTTTTTGTTTCGAGTTTCGAATGTCGTGCTTTGAATTTGTGGTCTAATAACTACTTGGCTTCCTTTGCGTCTTTGCGAGAGTCACCTAATTCCTAAGCGGACATGGATTGGATCCGCTCAATAACCTCATCCACCATCCAGTCGGGAGTCTCGTTGGCTCCGATGACACCAACTTTCTGCTTGCCCCGGAACCACTGGAGTTGAAGGTCGTCAGTCTTTTGTATTTTGTAAGCGTTTGGGTTGGAGGCCCTTGCCACCTCCATCATGCGGGTGGTCATTCCCTCGGTCCATCCTACGATGACGATGGCCTCCACTTGTTTGGCCAGCTTTTCTACCTCTGGTAGACGCTGGAACGAATCGATGCATGCTGTGTTTCGCACCCGAACGTTGGAAAACCGTTCCAGGATACGGGCCATAATTTTTTTGTAGGATTCCATCCAGAAAGTGGTTTGGACGATGACCCCCACCGGCTCAAATCGGGTCAGGCGAATTTTTTCAACGTCTTCTTCTTTCTCTACAATGAACACTTCGCGTCCCGCTTCCTTTGCAATCCCTAACAAACGCGGAATGCCGTGATGGGTCGGGCTGCTCAGCACCACGAGGTTGAACCCTTGCTGTAGCAGTTCCACCTCTGCTTTTTCCTGCTCCAAAACAAAGGGGCAGGTGGCGTCCGCCAGGAGCTCAAGTCCTTGTTCCCGGGCCTTTTGCCTGATGTCAGGCGGTGCGCCCCTGACACCATAGATCAACTTTTCGTTGTTCTGGATGGATTCCATGTCATTCGTAGCGCGGATGCCCTTCTCGCCGAGGCCTTCCTTCTTGAAGGCCACGAAGTCGAGATCCGGCCTGAGGGACCATACCGACAGACCCTCACCGTATTTCTCGACCATCTTCATGTGGATGGCACCGGCACGGTGAACTCCAACACAGAGGCCACTGGGTGGAATGCCTTTGGTGTCCTTAAAATGACCTTTGATGATTTCCATATCGAACGATCTAACCGAGGAGCGGAGCCAAGTCAAACTTCAAGCACCATTCCATCCTGGGCTGATGTGACGAAAGGATCCAGTTTCTTACTCAACGTTTCATCGTCCATGTGTGTGAGCACCAGGCTCTTGCATTTGAGCCGGGGGATGTATCCCTTGATCTTCTCGTAGCTCAGATGAGAGTCGGAATCCCGTGCAAAAAATGAACACTCACAGATAAAAAGATCCGCCCCGTCGGCATGAACAATGAAATCATCCGTCCACGCCGAGTCTCCCGAATAAAGGATGGTCTTCCCCTCGTGGCTGATCTTGAGCCCAAGGGAAATCTCTCGGACCTGGTGGGGGACGCGAAAGGGAAAGAATGTAATACCAGCCATGGACGTCTGCTTGTTGGGTTTCAAAACGTGAAAACGCGCCGGCAGAGATTGACCGCGCTCTGAGATGCCGGGATACATGCATTGAGTGAGTGCGCGAACGCGCTTCTCTGTTGTCGGCGGACCCAGAATCCGGAGGGGGCGGGCCCGGGGAGTGGCGTAGAGATACTCCAAGAAGAGAAACGGTAGCCCTCCGAAGTGGTCCCCATGGAGATGGCTCAGCACAACCACGTCGAGACGAGCGGGATCGATGCCCGCTCGCTTCATGGAAAGAAGAGTCGTAGGACCACAATCCAGGAGAAAAAGACGATCTGTGGTCTCCACCAGGTAGGCGCTTTGATTTCTTCCTCCACTGCCGAAAGCGTCACCGCAACCTAAAAAGTGGACCTTCATTGCCCAACCCTAATTGCTGCACGGAGGCCCCAATCGTCTCGACATTTCAGTCCCTGCCTGGGGCTATACCTTGAAATAGAAAATCAACGGTTCCTGAGTGTGGGTAGATGCCGGCTGCAATCGAATAGCTTAGGCTGATCCGAAGAAGCGCATTTTATCTTCGCCGGACCTGGCGTCGTAATCGCGCTCCAACTTCACGGTGGGGATATAGAGGCAATCAAGGCGCCTGCGGAGGTCCCATACCTGTTCACAGGCTTTGACCAAACGGTGGAGCTGCTCTGGGAACAATCCCTGAAAGCCATCGGACTTTGCAATTAGAGGGTTGGGATGGGCTTCAATCAATACCAGAGATGCGCCAGCCATAATTCCAGCGAGAGTCATGCTGTGCACAAGGTCACGGATGCCGGTGCCGTGGGACGCGTCCACGCCGACTGGCAGGCAGGAAAGCTGGTAATGCAGAGCGGCGATGGCGCCGAGGTCCAGAGTGTTGCGGGTGTATTTGTTGGCGCTCATGATACCGCGCTCGCAGAGAATCACATTTTCCTTACCATTTGCCATGACGCGCTCGACCCAGAGTAAATACGCTTCGACATCCAGTGAATTGCCGCGCTTGTGAATGATGGGTAGTGAGGTATCCCGCAGGCGGTTCAACAGGGCTTGGTTTTTTGAGTTCGGCTCGCCCACCTGAATACAATCAATGCCCAGGTCCTCGTAGACCGTCACATCCGCCGGGTCCAACACCTCGACGACCGTGGGCAGGTCAAATTCCTTACCCGCTTTGACAATGAGTTTCAGCCCGTTGCGCAGGGCCTCATCTGAGTTGGAACCGATCCCTTCCCAGCCGCTGTACGGGCTGGATCGATACTTGACCACTCCTCCGCGAAGGGCCGTGGCGCCGGATGCCTTCACAAATTTGGCAGCCTCCATGATTTGCGGCTCGCTTTCGACCGAACAGGGGCCGGCCACAACCGTCAATTTGTCGCCTCCAACCGTCACTTTACCAATATTTACGGTGTTGTGGATGAGACTGTCCGGAGAGCCCTTTTGGGCGGCTCGCTTGTAGGCTCGCGAGATGGGGATGAGGGTATCCACCCCACCCATCTCCTGGAATTCCCCTTGAGGTAGTCGGGTAATGTCTCCGTAGGCACCAATGAGAGTGATTTCTTCACCCACCATTTTGCCGGTCTTGTACCCTAAATCGTGCAATTTGTTCTCTACTGCAGCAATTTGTTCCGGGGTTGCCCCTTTTGACATCTTGATGAGCATTAATTTCTCCCGAGCGCCCTCTATCTGTAGTGCGCTTTTACCGGATTGTCAAACCACCCTTGTGCAGCGATTTAGGATACTAACATGCGACTAACCAAGGCGGTCGGGTCGCCACTGAAAGCCAAGATTGAGGATCTTTTGGAGAAGGTTTTTGTATGAGATCCCGGCCTCTCGGGCGGATTCGGCGAAGTCCTCCAGTTCGGCCACTTCAGGATTCGGATTGGCTTCCAATACGTAGACCCGACCCGTGGTATCGAGCCGGAGGTCGATGCGGGCATAACCGCTGAGGTTTAGCGCCCTGTAGATTCGTTTGGCCAGGTGCTGAATTCTATCTTCTACGCCCTCCGGTAGGTTTTCCGCCAGGCCGGAGGTGATACCATATTTTTTCTGGTACTTCGGGTTCCATTTGACCCGTGCGGTGGCAATGCGCTGCACTTCATCGGGCAATCCATCCAAGAACAACTCCCATACGGGAAATACCTGGAGTCTCATGTTACCGATAACACCGACGTAGAGTTCGCGTCCTTCGATGTAGCGTTCGGCAATGGCATCGGTACCTACGCTATTATGAACAAAGGCGACGCGCTCCTTGAGTTTTTCATCGTCGTCCACAATGGAGGCCTGGGATATCCCCACGGAGGCTTCCTGTGACACCGATTTGACGATCAAAGGAAATTGGAGCCGCTTGTGTCGCCGGACCGGTCGTCCCATGGGAAAAAAGGCAAAGTCGGGATGCAGAATTCGGTGGTACGCAAGGATTTTTTTTGACAGACTCTTGTCCCGAGCCAGCATGAGTCCCCTGGGGTTGCACCCCGTATAGGGCATGCCTAACAGCTCGAGGTAACCAATCACGTTTTGATCGTAGACCGCCACACCGTCGAACTCTTCCAATAGATTGAAAGCTATGTGAGGTTGCCACTCGTCGATGGTTTTGCGAATGATGTCAAGGTCGCTTCTCACGCCGAGAGGCAAGACCTCGTGCCCGGCTTTGCGTAACGTCGACACCACGTTGTACTCCGTTTTCCATTCCGTGGTTTCAATCTCGATACCGCTGACATCCTCGGGTGGAACGAGGTCTTCGTGCATCAATGTTAAGACTCTAAGCTTTTTCATAGTGCCAAGCGGTGACGGCCGCTGTGGAGATAGTTCATGGTTTGCACTGCAAGAAGAATCGAAAAATCGATTTTGGTTTGTTCCTCGTTGTTTGCTAATCGCAGGTTCAGTTCTTTAGATCTATCTATCATATCTTGCAGTACTTGGTCGATGGTATATTGATACTCACCGGTCCATCTCGCTACCTTGCGTCGGACTTCTTTGCGAAACCTTCCTAGAAATGATGCAGCAGTTGGATTGCCTTTGAACTCCGCAGCGTCGGAAAAGAGTCTTCGAAGATCCCGATCATAAAAATCCGGGTATTCCACTCCGTAGTGACGACGCTTTTTCTCGTAATGCTCGCGCAGCGTTTTGCTCAATCGAGATAAGGGCTCCACATGCCTGCCCGGCTCCACCGATGGCACTCGTTGACCAAGCTCTTGCATGAGTTGGTCAATGTACTCGATTTTTCTGATCACGGGCCAGCCAGCATAACGTTCGCGCCACATGGATTTTGGATCCAACCAGACGGCGAAGGTTTCTGCGAAATCTTCGTCTGGATGGCTTTGAGCGTACCAGGAGTCGAGATGCAGGACGAAACGCTTGCTGTACGGTTTGGGCGTGTAGTGCTCGGGGTAAGCCTTTGAGGATTTGCCGAACAGTTTCTGCCTGCGCCGGCGGCGCCGGATCAGGTAAGCGTTTTCTATGGCATGGCCCGTTTCATGGCGCAGGATCTTTAGGCACCAATCGGGATTCCCCCCCTCCACTTCAAGCATCTGATTGAGCTCTAGCCTAGTCAGACGTGGGTGAGCCAGGTAAAAGGGGATGGCAATCCCGGACACTCCATCCGGGGTAAACCATTCATCGGACAGCCAGAAAAACGGGCGAAAACAGAGGCCTCGATTTTCCAGTTCGTGATAAAGGGACGCGATTCGTTTCTCCAGCTCGGTCCCCTGAATGTCGAGCTGCAGGTCGCACAGCCTCATGTCGAGGAGCTTTTCATCCGGCCATTCAGACCACTCGGAAACCGGCACTGGTCCGGGTGGGACAGGGGAAGCCTTTATCCGCTTTTTCTTCATACTATCGGGGTCCCAACAAACTGCGGAGGATAACAACTAAAGCAGGCCGGGTTCAATAGCGCAGGGCTAGGGTCCAACAACCCATCAACAGCATTAGGGAGGCGCCCATCAGGGTCCACTGGGTGGCGCTATCCGCCGCACGGTGACGGTAAAGGGATGCCGCTCCTCCGAGAATGCCCCCGGCGGCCAGGCCCAGAAGGTGTGCCCACAGGTCTACGCGGTTTTGACCTGTCCCCAACATCGCCAGAATGGCTAGGCCGGCAGCGATGGGAACCCAATTACGGCGTCCAGTGGACAGGGCACGGCGACGTCTGGCCACTGCCAGACTTACCAAAACGCCAACAGCGGCGAATACCGCCGTGGATGCTCCTACGGATACATGTTGGGGCCCCTGTACAACGGCATTGACGGTATTGCCAGCAGCAGCGGCGACCAGGACCGTGGCACAGCCGAGACCTGGTCCCAGGTAGCGACACACCCCCGTCAGAAATAGAAGCATGGCAAGGGTATTGGAAAGAAGGTGTGCTGCATCCATGTGAAGGGTGAGCGCAGTCAGGCTGCGCCACCACTCCCCGTCCAACAGATATGCCGCGTTTGCGCTTCCGCGCTGGAACCAATGGTTGCCGGGCCCAGGTGCTCCGGTGATCAAAAAGGCCATCACAAGGATCCCGGCCACCGTAATGCTCGCTTTCAGGTATCCGGTACCCTGGGGTTCATCCTCCACTGTTTCCTCAGGAGTATTTTCACTGTCATAGGCGGCAAGGGCCTCGGATGCCCGGATGGCTTCGCCGGCCGGTACCGCCAGGGCAAAGCCTTGGCTCGTGTGATGCACCTCAGGTGACAACCCCTCCGCCTCCAGCACGAGCATCCACTCCTCGGCCGAGTCCGGGTCTCTGGAAACTCTCAGGGGTATCAATTGCTCCGCCATTGTCGTGCGCTATCCCCGGGCCAACGGCTTCAAAACCGCAGGCCCCGGGAAGCGGGTGCAGGCCGATGGGAAACCGTGCCAAATATCATTTACCCAGCCGGTACTTTGCCTGGAGACTGTCCCAGGAATCGAATGCTGCCAGTGTCTTTAGCGAAGTGGTGGTTGGCGGTATGACCGGGAAATCACCCTTTTCTGATTCTTCGAGTACGCGTTTCGGGGTGATCCACAATCCATGTGCGACTTCCTCCGACGAGGCCATGGGGTACTGACCCTGCGGTAAGCGCGCGAGGTAAAACCGAGCGTCAAACCTCATGGAGTAAATCTCAGGTGTTACCCGGTGGTAGAAAAACACGGCACGGCTCAGGTCGCAGCGAAGATTTTCTTGTCGCAGTAGAGTTGGAAAGTCCGTGCTGCCGTCGACCAGAGCCTGCCGAGATTCGATCAACCGATCCTTCAGGCCGTCTTTGGCCACGTCCACGGGCGCGCCGGATTCTGTTACGCAGAGAAGGATCCCCACTTCTTCAAAGAGCTCCCTGATTCCGGCGACCCAGTGTCCCACGGCGATCTCCTGGCTCATCTCACCGCCAAGAATCTGCTGAGCTTCGCTGGCCGAAAGACCGTGGCAGCGTTCCAGCATGGACTCGGAGTAGTCGCGTTTTCTGATACTTCCGCCCGGAAACACATAAAACCCGCCGAGAAACTTCATATCAGAGGGACGGAGAGTCATAAATATCTCGAACCCTCCCTGTTGGTCCGGCCGGATGAGTATGACTGTGGATGCTTTCTTGGGCGTGACAGGCTGTATCATAGGCTTTACCAACAGGTTACAGTGTAGAAGCCTGCCATTGCAATCAAGCCTCTGCAAGGCATCCTGGAACAGAGCATTCCCCTTTAAAGCGCGCAAAGTGAAATTCTAAATGCGAATATCGAAATTCGGAACAATTTCAAAGTCTCAATTCTCAAACATGCAAAATCTTACCATAAGAATCTCTCCCTTCGTGTGCTTCGTGTCCGCCCTTCGCAGCCGGAGCTGCTTCGGCGAAGTAGGCTCCTTCGTGGTAAAGTGTTCTCCCGCCACGAAGGTTACGAAGCTGGGACGTCGTTACCGTCCGCGATAGAGAAACGTTTGTGTTTGTCGATTCTCCCGACAAACACAAAACCCATTCTCTGCGCGCTCAGCGTCTCTGCGGTGAAATCTCCGAATCTTTTGTCTGCGAAAATCTACGTGTGTCTGCGGTAATTTTCACTTCTTTAAACTTGAAGTCCTTTGCGCCTTTGCGCGAGTCATATATGCTTTAGCCCCAGGAGATTCTCCCGCTGTGTTTGAATATGTGTTCGAATTTTGGTGGATGCTGCCCCTCGCGTTCTGTGTTTGCTTGATGGCCACCAGTTCGAGCGTAGAGGGCGCAGTGTTCTTCGCGCCCATTTTTATTCTCTTATTTCCCCTCGTCGCGGGAGTCACCATCGCACCCATCGAGGCGGTTTTCCTTGCTCTATCCATCGAGGTCTTTGGTTTCGGCAGCGCCCTTCTTGGTTATTTTCAAAGACGGTTGGTGGATGTCTCCATTGCGCGCCGAGTGCTGGTGGTGTCCATCCCCGTCGCGGTAGGGTTCGGATTTCTGGCGCACCAGGTCCCCTCTCGGATGATCATGGGATTGTTGGGGGTGATGATGGTGTTACTCTCAGGGACGGTTCTGTTTGCCTATTTGAAGGGCGCAAAGTTGGAACAAAGCCGTCCACTCAATGCGGGGCCACCCAACCGGGTGGATGCCATGGGAAGAAGCTACTGGTACAACTATGAACATGGTCCCTTTGGAGTGCTGTGGGCCGCCCTGGGTGGTGTTTTCGTCGGATTTACGGGAATTGCAATTGGTGAGCTGGCTACCACCAACCTGATTACACGTCACGGGTTACCCGTCCGAGTCGCCGTGGGTACCGGAATACTGATCGTCTTTGCGACGGTCCTGCCCGCGACCCTGGTACACGCCTATGTCTTCTCCAGCGGGGATACACATGTCCATTGGAACGTCTTGTTCATGACCATTCCAGCAGTCGCCGTGGGCGGGCAGGTATCGCCTTTTATCAACAATCGCGTGGACGGAGAGAAGATGAAACTGTTTCTCGCCTTTGTCTTCATCCTCGTCGGCAGTCTTTTGCTCTGGCGTGCGCTTGGTTGGGCTTAGGTCAGGAGGGGGCTCTGCGTGTTCCAGTCGCAAATGACTGCGGTGTCAGCCTCATCCGGCCTCATTGATCTGCTTCAAGCTTTTGTAAACCCTTTCCGCCGTCAGGGGTAGCTCAAAAAGCCGGATACCAATTGCATCGGCCACGGCATTGGCGATGGCGGCAGCGGTCGGTGCGTTGGGAATCTCGGCAATGGCCTTGCCATGGTACGGCGTCGGACCCGTAGGGCTCTCCAGCAGAACCGTCGTCAAGTCGGGAATCTCCCTCGGTGTGGGTATCTTGAATTCGCCGAGATTGGCGGTGGTAACATGGCCGTCCGCCAGCGGCGTTTCTTCCATGGTGGCGAATCCCAACCCAGTAATGACCCCGCCGTCGACCTGCCCCTGATAGGTGAGAGAATTCAATACGACCCCGGAATCATGCGCGGTTGTAATACGCTTCACCGTGACCTGACCGGTTTCCGGCTCCACCTCCACTTCGGCAACCTGAGCGGCAAAGGAAGTGACGGAAGGTCCTTTGGCTGGCTCGAAAAAGGTCAAATGAGTTACCGGGCCCTGATTTTCTTTGACCGCGGCTTTGGCCACTTCGTCAAAAGATACGTTGTTCCGTCCGTTGCCTACAAATCGACCGTTCGTGTGGCGAACTTGTTCAGGTTGGCAACCTAACTCACGCCCGGCAATGATTTTGAGTTTTTCCAACACCTCCTGTGCGGCCTGATAAGCCGCATACCCGGTGGAAACCGTGGATTTGCTACCGCCGGTGCCCGGGTCGTATGGCAAGCTTTGGGTACTCTCGTAGCGAACGTTGACCTTCTGGGGACTGATGCCCAGGGCCTCGCAGACGATCTGTTGCATTACGGTATAAATACCCGGACCCGTCTCGGGAACGCCGGTCAATACGGTTAGCTTTGCGTCTTGCTCAATGGTGATGGCCACGTTGGCCTTGCTGCCGTTTGCTCCACGTTCGTAGAGAGCCACACCGCGGCCGTAGTACTTGGAAGGCTTGCGCCGGTGCCAACCGGATGCCTTGATGGCCTTCTCGAGGGTTTCCCGGGCACGAATATGATCCCACTTTTGCCCGAAGGGTGACGCTTCCCCGTCTTTCAATAGATTCTTCATACGAAATTCGATTGGATCCAGGTTGAGCTCACGGGCAATAATTTCCATTTGTGACTCAACCGCAAATACCACTTGCGGGCTGCCCGGTGTGCGGGACTGAGTACACGGAACCTGGTTTGTGTAAACGCAGGTGGTTTCCACGTGAATGGCCGGGAGGCGGTAATAGCTTGCGAGTCGCCTGGGGCCCATCACCGTGACTTCGGGGTTGGCCTTCAATGCGGCATAGGCGCCGCCGCTAAACACGGCTTTTGCGTCCATGGCGGTGAGGGTTCCGTCTTCTTTAACGCCCGTGCGAAGAGTAATTAGCGACGGATGCCGGTGGGCGGCGGCGGCAAGTTCTTCCGCATAGCTCAGCACCATCTTGACGGGTTTACCGGAGCGCTCCGAGAGAAAGTAGCAGATGGGAACATCGATGATGGAGGTCTTCCCGCCGAAGTCGCCGCCTACGGATAGAATGTGTACTTTGATGCGTTCCTTTTCGATGGACAACTCCGACGACAGCCTGTCACGGAGGTTATAGGGTGCCTTGTTGGATGCCCAGACCTCTACATTGCCGAGCGGATCAACCCACACCGTGCAGGCATGGGGCTCAAGATAACCATGATGGGTCAAAGGAGTCCTAAAAGTATGCTCGAAAATATAAGTGGCCTCGGCAAACCCGGTTTCCATATCTCCGTGCTTCCATACTTTGATGGATTGAATATTCGGCAGGTCCACGTTAATGGGCGGAGCGTTTTTGAAGCTCGATCGGTTCTCGTGTAGCACCGGGGCCCCGGGGATCATGGCCTCCTGAGGGTCGTACACGGCAGGCAGCTCCTCGTACTGAACCTCGATGAGACCGAGGGCTTCTTCGGCAATGTCAGGCGTGTCCGCCGCAACCGCGGCCACCGGCTCTCCGACGTATCGCACTCTATCCTGAGCCAGGATCGGCATGTCTTTCATGCGCAACCCGGTGAGTACCGGCGGCAGATCCGCCCCGCACAGTACCGCGTGGACACCCTTGAGTTCCTTGGCCTTGGATGTATCGACACGAACCAACCGCGCGTGGGGATAAGGGCTGCGAAGGACCTTGCTCCAGAGAGCATTGGGAACCGAAAGATCAGCGGCGTATTGAGTTCTACCGGTAACCTTCTCGAATCCCTCAACTCTGGGTACGGGTTTGCCCAAGTTTTGATAAGTCAATTCTCACCTCCCGACGGATGCTCAATCTAGATCATTTCCCAGCTTTATAGATAGCGTGGATGCCCGGGGGTCCATTGATGCAAAACACCTTGGCCCACCCCCTCACGGAGGTTCACAATGGCTTTCGGCCTTGAGCGAATGAGTTGAGGAAAGTTTCGTGCTGCTTGGCTGCCCGGTTTTCTTGTTTGAAAGGTCAACAAGGATTCACCTCCCATGGGTGAATCATTCAGCTGGAAAAGCCGAGACCTTCAGTGACCTCACATCCACGGTTATGCGTGGGCTACCTCGCCCCCGGAGTTGGCTTTGGCTCGCTGGTTTTCTTTAGGCTTCAATCTAAAGAAACGCTGGGCATTGGTTCCCAGCACCGCGGCCTTTTGAGTGTCCGAGAAATCTTTGCTTCCCACGGTGTCGCGGATCATCTCTTTTGCAGCCTCGAGGTCTACCTCGTGGGGGTAATCGGAAGCCCAGGAAAAGACGTTGGGTCCGATCCGCTCCATGAGGTGGGGAAGGCTGCCGTCGTTGCCTTCACAGCCAATGAGAATCCTTTCGCTTGCCAGGCATTCCGTCAAAGTCCCCACGTCAATTCGTCCGGTAACCCTTTCGTGCCTTTCCATGCGATCGAGGAGCATCACCAACCATGAACATCCCCCTTCAAAAAAACCTACCCGTAAGGTTGGAAAGCGCTCCATGACCCCATGGCCGATGAGAGCGGTCAGCGAAAGCAGCAGTGCAATGGAATGGTGCGTTCCGGAGATGGCGCGTCGAGCCGTGAAGGTATCCATGCCGATGCCGGCAATGGACCCCCCATGGACTCCCAGGACACAGTCGAGGTCGGCGGCCTCTTCGTATATGGGCCAATAGTATTCGTGGGCCACGTGCAGAGATAGACCCGTGGATGGAATCATGGCGCCGGGGAACCCCAGGTCTTTAACCGCGCGTCGAAGCTCTAACCTTGCTTGTTTCGGGTCTTGCAAGGCGATGAGTGCCATGGGGTGCAGTTTGTCGCTCACACGAGCGTACCGATCGTAAACGTAATCATTGTAGGCACGGCAGATGCCAACGGCATAGTCAGAGTTTTGAATGAAGCCGACGGAAAGACCTTCGCTGGTGAAAATAACGGCCTCGTCCACCCCGGCCTTATCCAAAAAAGCCATGTAGTCTTCCGCAGACCCTTTCCGATGAGAGCTTGCGGTAACGTAGGGCCGCTCCTCACCGTTTGTTGGGCCAGCGCCGCGTATCCGCGGTCCGTGGAAGCCGTCCAGGGAGGGAAAGGCGCCTTCCCGCTGTCGGCCGGCGTTCAGGACGGCCTGGCGCATATTTGAATCCATAAACTCCGTAAGCTCGGGAATCGACTCCACCAGATGTCCGTCACAATCCACAACTGGAAATGGCCATTGGCTCATAACGTCTCCTTGATCAACTAAACATAAACCTGCGCCGCGTCGGTAGGGATAACTATATTACCTGAAGGATGATTGTCAATCGTCTTTGCACGGTCAATTTTACCTAAACGCTGGGCCATGCTTCCGGGTGTGCCGCGGCGGCGTTTCGTGCGAATTGCAGGTATCTTGACCTTTAATCCCCGATGGGACAAAACAAGCTTATGCACTTCTCAGGAGGCTCCTTTCTGTCCTGGAAAACGGCGCTGACTGGTTTTTTCGCGAGAGCGACGGCTCTGGCCCTTTGGGTCGCCATGCTGCTCGCTTCCGCTGCCAGTCAGGGCGCGCCCATCGAGGGTAAAGGCAAATTCGCGGGCATGGTCCTGATTCCCGCAGGTCCATTTACAATGGGCCGGGACGATGGTTCCCCGGACGAGGCACCTGCGCACGAAGTATTTCTGCCCAATTATTATATCGATAAGAATCTCGTGACTGCGGAGGATTACGCAAAATTCATCAAGGAAAAGGGACCCACGGGTCCTCAGGGTGAAATGTACCTGGACATAGAAGACCCTGATGCGCTGATTATCCCGGCAAGGGATGGCTGGTTGGCCATAAAGGGCTATGAAAAGTATCCAGCGGCGGAGCTCAGCTGGTACGGGGCGGTGGCCTATTGCCAGTGGCTCGGAAAACGTCTTCCCAGTGAAGCGGAATGGGAGAAGGCGGCCAGGGGAAAAGACCAGCGGCTATTTCCTTGGGGTAACGAACCGCCGGGGCCGGAACTGGCCTTCGTGGGTGGCTTTCGCGGTGAGACGGTTCCCGTGGGACAGTTCCCCGCGGGTGTGAGCCCTTACGGTGTCTATGACATGGCGGGGCAGGTTTGGGAGTGGACTCGGTCCGCCCATAAGCCCTATCCCTATGACCCGAAGGACGGCCGGGAAGAGTTGAGTACCGGCGGCGCCCGCGTTGCCCGGGGAGGTAATACTTCGAGCGATTTAGAGGGCCTTACGACCACCGCACGTGAGATTGTCACCCCCTGGCGGGCGGAATCCGGCCATGCCTACTTCGGTTTCCGATGTGCTGCGTCGGGAGAAGTGCTGATGTAGCCCGATGACGCTAAAATTTGATTTGGGCTACTCTTCCATTCATTTGATCGGTCAAGCAATTTCATGGAACTCGGTTTAAAGGGAAAACGAGCTGTCGTTACAGGCGGCAATCGTGGCATCGGACGAGCCTGTGCACTCGAGCTCGCTCGGGAAGGGGCGAGGGTCTGTGTCACCGCGAGGAATGAAGAGTTGCTCCAATCCGTGGTCGAGGAGCTGAACCACGCCGGGGGAGAGGGAAGGTTTGTTTCTGCCGACCTCGTTTCCCCTGACGAATGCCGGAAGGTGGTGGAAACCGCAGTCGCTGAATTCGGGGGTGTGGATATTTTGATTAACAGCGCAGGCGCTGCCGGAGCGGGGGACGTCCTCGACTTGGACATCGACCTGCTCAAGGACGCCTTGGACCTCAAAACCTATGGATACATGCGTATGATCCAGCTGGTCATTCCCCACATGAAAAAAAGCCGTTGGGGACGTATCGTCAATATTGCCGGAGGAGCCGGTGCCAGCCCCGGTAGAGGAAACCTGCCCACCAGCTTTGCCAACATCACGGTGTTAAACGCCACACGCGCCTTTTCGGACGCCGTGTCTGGTGATGGGATTTTGATCAATACTATCTGCCCGGGATTTACCAACACGCAGCGTGCACGCACGCTCATGCAGAAGCGCGCCGCCACCGAGGGGATCGATGTAGAAGAAGCCTTGAAGGATCTGGGCAGGACTTTGCCTGCAGGAAGAATCGCGGAGCCCGAAGAAATCGGCCGGGTCGCGTGCTTTCTAAGCTCTGAGGCGAATTCCTACATGTTCGGGAGCTCCCTATACATGGACGGCGGCCACCGCCGGGGCACTCCTTAGGAAGGAACTAATCATGCGGACGCGATACCGACGGTCTCCCTTGAGTGCATTGCTCATCCTTGGATTGTTTACCTTTGCTCATGGACAGTCTGCTCAATCCGCAGGTGCGGAAGGCCTAGCCAACGCCACTTTTGCCGGGGGTTGCTTTTGGTGCATGGAACACCCGTTCGACGAATTGGACGGGGTCCAGTCCACGACGTCCGGATATATCGGCGGGCACTTGAAGAATCCTACTTATCGGCAGGTCACCACCGGCGGAACGGGTCACACCGAAGCGGTAAGAGTAGTCTACGATCCGAAAAAAATCGGCTATGAAAAACTGCTGGAGGTGTTCTGGCGCAACATCGACCCGCTCACACCCAACAGGCAGTTCTGCGATTCGGGGAGCCAGTACCGCACGGGGATCTTTTACTACAACGAGGAGCAGAGAAAGCTGGCGGAAAAGTCCAAGAAAGCCTTGGAAGACTCCGGTCGTTTTTCCCAACCCATCGTAACGGAGATTACCGCTGCGACGGAGTTCTATCCTGCCGAGGACTACCACCAGGACTACTACGAGAAAAATCCCATTCAGTACGCCATCTACCGATATTCCTGTGGCCGTGACCGCCGTCTGAGGGAGCTTTGGGGCGATAGCCATGGGTAGGAAGCGGCGGAGCGCTATGGCTCCGGCGGAGAACGGATCAGCCTCAGGCTGAGCATGGCGCAAAGCGTCCGGAGCTTTTAACCGCAGATATACGCAGAATAAGATTTATTCACCGCAGAGATGTCCTTCGATAAACTCAGGATGGTGAGCAAGGTCGAACCACAGAGGGCGCAGAGAGAAACCGGAGATCAGGGATCAGAAGTCAGAGATCAGAAGGGATAATTAACCGCAGACATACGCAGACAGGAAGCTGGCCATACGGGTCAGCTCGAATATTTTGTTTCTACGGCGAGGCCTAGAAACAAAAAGACTTGCTGAATCGCGGACGATCAGCGGAAAATCTACCATTCCTGGCACGAGAAATGTTTCGAACTTCGTGCTTTTCGTGGTGATTAGTTTCTTGTGCACGAGGTAAGAGATTCTATTCGATTCCACGACGTCTTTAGAGGTTTTCAACATTGAAAAACTACCGCAAGGAGCTTTGGTTTAATAC
>JABAOE010015697.1_pt2 | contig 18741 bp, 18 predicted proteins | sample 7062141 | NCBI WGS metagenome assembly JABAOE01 (sample SAMN14538627, study PRJNA623070) | marine sediment metagenome | biome: marine biome [ENVO:00000428]; feature: marine pelagic biome [ENVO:01000023]; material: deep marine sediment [ENVO:00002113] | place: India: Gulf of Khambhat ... | reverse complement strand
GACGCCGTCAGGATCGGCGTCTGGAACTCCGTGAAGCCGGCATCGCTCATCAATTGGCGCATTTTGGCGACGATTGCCGAACGCAGCATGATGTTGCGGTGCAGGGTCTCGCGTCTCAGGTCGAGGAACCGGTAACGCAGCCGCGTGTCTTCCGGATAATCGAGTTCGCCGAACACCGGCACCGGCAGTTCCGGCGTATCAGAGAGGATTTCAATCGCGTCGGCGAAGACCTCCACTTCGCCGGTCGGCAGCTCCGCATTGACCGTCTCCGGCGTGCGCGGTTTGACCACGCCGTCGACCCGCAGGCACCATTCCGCCCGCACCGTCTCGGCCATGGCAAAGGCCGGCGAATCGGGATCGGCGACGATCTGGGTCAGGCCGTAATGATCGCGCAGATCGATAAACAGCACGCCGCCATGATCGCGCACCCGGTGCACCCAGCCCGACAGCCGGGCTTTCTGACCGGCATCGCCGGCGCGCAGCGCGCCGCATGTATGGCTTCGATAGCGATGCATGATTAAGCCGCGTCTTTCCGCAGGATGAGGAGGGTCGATGTCGCCGCGGAAAAGCACAGAACGCACAAGGCCTGTCAAGGTCAATAAACCGGCGGCCGCCGCGCGCGAGGAAATTTGATGGTTTGTCGGCTCGTATCACTGGTCTGCCGCAAATCGCCGGCTTATGAAGCAGCAGCAATCGACTTGGAATCGCCCGTGTGACCCGTATCCAGCCGCTGGCGCCGCTGCTTCTTGCCGCCGCCATCCTGCTTGCCGCCAACGGCCTGCAGGGCACGCTGATTGCGCTGCGTGCTGACCTGGAATCGTTCTCCCCGACCCTGATCGGCATGATCGGCGCCACCTATTTTTTCGGCTTCATGACGGCCTCTTGGCTGGCCCCGAAGCTGATTGCCGCTGTCGGTCACATCCGCTGTTTCGCCGGCCTGGCGGCCATCGCCGCCGCCGGCACGCTGAGCCTTGTGCTGATCATCGATCCGCTCGCCTGGATGGTGATTCGCGCCGGCATGGGCTTTTGCTTCGCCGGCCTGGCGACGGTCATAGAAAGCTGGCTCAACGCCCGCAGCGCCAACACCGATCGCGGCCGCGTGCTGAGCATTTACCGGCTTGTCGACCTTGCCGCGGTGACCGGCGGCCAGTTTCTGCTGCCGCTGTTCTCGCCGGCCGGCTTTGCCGTCTTCTCCGTCACCGCCATCCTGTTCTGCCTGTCGCTGGTGCCGGTCTCGCTTATGGACCGGACATCGCCGAAGGCACCGGAATTCTACCGCTTCGACATTCCGGCCATCTGGCGGCTGTCGCCGCTGGCCTGCATCGGCTGCGTGACGATCGGCCTGACCAACAGCGCCTTTCGCCTGATCGGCCCGCTCTATGCCCGCGAAATCGGCCTGGGCGTCACCGGCATCGCGCTCTTCGTCAGTGCCGGCATTGTCGGCGGCGCCACGCTGCAATATCCGCTTGGCTGGATTTCCGACCGCCACGGCCGCCGCCCCACCATCATTGCCGCCACCGCCGGCGCGACGCTGGCCGGCCTGTTTCTCGCTTTCGCCGCACGCTCCGAACTCGCCGTTTATGCCGGCGTGTTCCTGTTCGGAGCATTCGCCCTGCCGCTCTATTCACTGTCGGCAGCGCATGCCAACGACCGGGCCGACGGCGAAAGCTTTGTGCTGGTTGCCGCCGGCCTCAGCTTTTTTTTCTCGCTGGGCGCGATATTGGGTCCGCTTGCCGCGTCCGTGGTGATCCAGACCTATGGAGCGCCGGCGTTCTTCACCTATACCAGCGTCGTGCACGGCGCCCTGCTGCTGATCACCGTCTACCGGATGACCCGCCGGGCGCCGGTGCCGCGCGAGGCCCGCTCCCGCTTCGTCACCCTGTTGCGCACATCGCCGGTGATCTTCCGCCTGGCCCGCCGCGCAAGCCGGCGCAACGACGTGGAATCCGGCCCCTAGGCCACGAATATGTGACAAAGCCACCGCGAATCCTTTACGAAGGCAAGGCAAAGGCGCAAACCCTTCACCCGGGCTTCGCCATTTGATTCTTCACGACTGCGAGGACATGCTCGACCGTTTGGCCAAAATCGAACCGATCACCCGCTCGCCGGAACTCAAGGCGGTCTGTGATCGTCTGGCGCGGTGCGACTATGTGACCGTCGACACGGAATTTCTTCGCGAAAACACGTTCTGGGCCAAGCTCTGCCTGGTTCAGATCGCCGCGCCCGGCGAAGCGCATGTCATCGATCCGCTGGCCAACGGCATCGACCTGACGCCGTTCTTCGATCTGATGCGCAATCCCGGCGTCATGAAGATCTTCCATGCGGCGCGCCAGGACATCGAGATCTTCGTTCATCGCAACGGCGCCGTGCCGACGCCGGTATTCGACACCCAGATCGCCGCCATGGTGTGCGGCTATGGCGACCAGGTCAGCTATGACCAGCTCGTCTACCGCATCACGAGCCACCACATCGACAAGAGTTCGCGCTTCACCGACTGGTCTCACCGGCCGTTGAGCGACCGCCAGCTTGCCTATGCGCTGGCCGACGTCATCCATCTGCGCGACGTATATATTGCCCTCAAAGCCAATCTTGAGGAACAAAATCGCGCTCATTGGCTGACTGAAGAAATGTCTGTCCTCAACGATATTGAGACCTACCGCACGCATCCGGAAAATGCCTGGAAGCGCCTGAAGATGCGGGTCAAGAAGCCGCGTCAGCTAGCCGTCATGCAGGCCGTTGCGGCATGGCGCGAATGTGAGGCGCAAAGCCGCAACCTGCCGCGCGGCCGGGTGCTCAAGGATGAGGCGGTTTACGAACTTGCCCTGCAACAGCCGAAAGACCGTGAGGCTCTCGCCCGCCTGCGCGCCGTGCCGCGCGGCTTTGAGCGGTCGGCGGCGGCCGACGGCGTTCTGGAAGCCGTTGCCGACGGCCTTGCCGTGCCCGATGCCGACCTGCCGGCCATGCCGCGGCCGCGCGCCGCGCCCGAGCACGCCAGCGCCGCGGCCGAGCTGCTCAAGGTTCTTTTGAAAATGGTGGCGGAGGAAAACGGCGTTGCATCGCGCATCATCGCCACGGTCGACGATCTGGAAAAAATCGCCAGCGACGACAACGCCGACGTTGCCGCGCTGCGCGGCTGGCGGCGCGAGCTTTTTGGCGAAAAGGCCCTGGCGCTCAAGCGCGGCGAAATTGCCCTGTTGTTGTCGGGCAACGGCGTTACGACAGTCAACATCGTTTCCGTGAAACCGGATCACGATTGACGCGACTCGGGCAACACGCGGATTTCCGATTGCAGATTGGCGAGACCGGCCAGCTGCTTCAGTCGCGCCGCCAGTCGGCCGCCCGCCAGCATCGCCAGGTCGCCGGGCAGCTCAAGGATCAGGGCATTTTCCTGGCGCACGATCCTTGTTCTGGGAATTATGCCCGGCATTGACGCCGAAACGAGATAGCCGACACGGAAGATCGCCGCCAGCGTCCGCGCCCGCTCCAGAAAGCGCGGCGGCGCGATCGCCCGCAGGCCGGCGCCGAGCTCGGNNAGCTCGGCATTGCTAAGTCCCGAATGGCGATAGAAGGCGGCGAGCGCCAGATAGGCCCTGCCGGGATGGTCGATGCCGACAAAGCCGGCATGAGCGATGATGTTGAGGCTTTGCTCGCCGCGGTAATCGGGATGCGCCCGCCAGCCGATATCGGCAAGCAGGCAGGCCGCCGCCCGCAGTCGCTTTTCCTCCGCCGTCTCCTCAAGTCCCATGGCCGCCATCGCGGCGGCGGTCCAGCCGATCAGCTCTTCAGCATGCAGCGGCGAGCGCGAGCGCAGGATCGCCAGCTCGCGCGCGGCGCTCAGCAGCGGGTCGCGCCGCCGTTCTTGCTCGTCCAGCCTGGAATAAAGATATCCTTCGCGCAGGCCGAGCGCCGACACGGCGACGAAATCCGGCTTGCTGGCCCTGATGATTTCCCCGAGCACGATGGCGCCATAGGGCAGCAGCGCCAGCCGCTGCCTGGAGACCGTTTCAATGCCGCCGATCGCATCGAGATCGCCATTCATCAGCGGCGCCAGAAACGGCTCTGCATCGCGCGCCGCAAATCTGTAATTGTGCATCACATGCAGCGGATAGTCGTGTTGCCTCATATGCAGCCGCGCCAGCGACCGCCAGGTGCCGCCGATGGCGTAGAATGTTCGCTTCTTCAGCGTTTTCAGCACCTTCGATCCGGCAAGCGCCTTTCTGGCGATTTTTCTGGCCGCCTGAAGCGAGCCGCCGGCTGCCGCCTCAAGACGCAGGCCGCCGAGCGGAAAGGTTTCGCCGCCGCCGATCGTCCCGCCATGCACATCGACCAGTTCCAGGCTGCCGCCGCCCAGGTCACCGGCGACACCGTCGGCATGATTGATGCCTGATATGATGCCGAAAGCCGATATGCGCGCCTCCTGCGCGCCGCTCAGGACGGTGACCGGCACACCGCAGATCGCCTGCGCCTCGGCGATAAAGGCGGCACCGTTGTCGGCGTCCCGCAAGGCGGCCGTCGCCAGCACGTGAAGCTCCACGACGCGCATTTGCGTCGCCAGCGCGGCAAACCGCCTGAGTGCCGCCAGCGCCTTTTGCATTGATTCCGCTAAAAGCGATCCGCTCGCCGCGACACCGGCGCCAAGGCCGGCCAGCACCTTTTCGTTGAACAGCGGCGTCGGCGAGCGGACCAGACGCTCATAGGCGACGAGGCGAACGGAATTGGAGCCGATATCGATGACCGCCACGGGCCCGGTGCCGGCGATCCGCCCCTGGGCGTTCTCGCTAGGGTCGGACACGCCGCGTAAAGGCGCGCGGAGACGACGATTTGAGAGATTTTCCACGGCCGGAAAGGCTGGGATTGGTCATGAAATACTGTTGCACATTGAAGACCTCATCGCCCTCTCCAGGCACGATGCGGACCGATGTGCCGTCCGCCAGGACCTGCCAGCTCTGCTGGTTGTCCTTCAGGTTGGCGGCCATGATCTGGTCGAGAATCTGCATGTGCACGGTCGGGTTCTCCACCGGCGTCATGGCTTCCACCCGGCGATCGAGATTGCGCGGCATCAGATCGGCCGAGCCGATATAGACGATGGCGTTTTTCGACGGCAATCCCTTGCCATTGCCGAAACACAGAATCCGCGAATGCTCAAGGAACCGGCCGACGATCGATTTGACGCGGATTTTTTCGGACAGGCCCGGCACTTGCGGGCGCAGGCAGGAAATGCCGCGCACCACCAGGTCGATCTCCACGCCCGCCTGGCTTGCCGCGTAAAGCGCGTCGATGATCTCCGGATCGACCAGCGAGTTCATCTTCATCCAGATCTGCGCCGGACGATTGGCCTCAGCATGTTCGATCTCCGCCGCGATATGCTGGAGGATCTGCTTGCGCAGCGTCATCGGCGAGACCGCCAGTTTCTTGACATCCTTCGGCGGCGCGTAGCCGGTGATGAAGTTGAAGATTCGGGCAACGTCCCGGGCGATTTGCGGGTCGTCGGTGAAATAGCTGAGATCGGTGTAGATGCGCGCCGTGATCGGGTGATAATTGCCGGTGCCGATATGCACATAGCTGGCCAGGCCGCCGCTCTCGCGCCTGACCACCTGCGACAGCTTGGCGTGGGTTTTCAGCTCAACGAAGCCATAGACCACCTGGGCGCCGGCCCGCTCCAGATCGCGCGCCCAGCGGATGTTGGCCTCCTCGTCGAAGCGCGCCTTCAGCTCGACCACCGCCGTCACCGACTTGCCGGCCTCCGCCGCCTCCGTCAGCGCCTTGATGATCGGTGATTCATTCGACGTGCGGTAGAGCGTCTGCTTGATCGCCACCACGTCGGGATCGCTTGCCGCCTGGCGCAGAAACTCCACCACCACGTCGAAGGATTCATACGGGTGGTGAACGACGATGTCCTTTTGCCGGATCGCTGCAAAACAGTCACCGCCATGCTCGCGGATGCGCTCCGGGTAGCGCGGCGCATAGGGCTCGAACTTCAGATCCGGCCGGTCGACATCGACGAGCTGGGCCAAATCCTTGATGCCCAGCATGCCCGGAATTATGTGCATCTCGTCGTCGGCCACGGCAAGCGCGTTTTGCACTACCCTGCGCAACGATGGCGGCATCATCTCTTCCAGCTCCAGCCGGATCACCGAGCCGCGTCGCCGCCGCTTCAGCGCCCGCTCAAACAGCCGCACCAGATCCTCCGCCTCTTCCTCGATTTCTATGTCGGAATCGCGGATCACCCGGAATGCCCCGCGGCCGGAAATCTCAAAACCGGGAAACAGCTTGCGGATGAACAGGCTTGTCGCCTCTTCAAGGCTGATAATGCGCATCGACCGGTCGTCACTCTCGCGCGGCAGGCAAATGAAGCGATCGAGCGTATTCGGCACCCGGATCAGAGCGGTCATGACCTTCCGTTTCGGACCGGAAAGCTCAAGCGCGATAGTGAAGCCCAGATTGGGAATGAACGGAAAGGGATGCGCCGGATCGATCGCCAGCGGCGTCAGCACCGGAAAGATCGCCTCCATGAAGTGCTCTTCGAGCCAGTCCCGGTCATCGCGCTCAAGCTCATCGGCGCGGACCATGGCGGTGCCGGCTTCCGCGAGCGCCAGCTGCAGGATGGCCCATTGCGCCTGCTGCTCGGCGACGAGCTCGGTGACCTTGGTGTCGATCTTGGCCAACTGTTCGCTCGGCGTCAGGCCGTCGTCGCTGAGCGTTGCGATGTTTTCGCGCTCCTGGCCCTTCAGGCCGGCGACGCGAACCATGAAAAATTCATCGAGATTGCTTCCGGAGATCGACAGGAACCGCAGACGCTCAAGCAGCCGATGGTCCTCATTGGCGCTTTCCTCAAGCACCCGCCGGTTGAATTCCAGCCACGATATCTCCCGGTTAATGAAGCGGGTCGGACTGGCAAACAGCGTCTCGTCGCGCCGCAACGCGGGCCGGCCGTCCTGTCTGGGCGCCGGTTTGGCGTCGGTATGAAGGCCGGCATCCGTCATCGGCGGCCCGGCCTTTTATGTGCGACTGCCATTATCCTACTCACTCACGAGACCCCAATGCCGTCACTGTCCGGCCTTTCGTTCCTCCTCCGGCGTTTCCGCCCCCCCATCGGCCTCCAGAACATCGGCGGCAAGGCGGCGGGTGATCCGCCGGCCGGCCGACAGCGCTGCCTGGTCGAGGGCCGGCACGATCCGCGATACACTGGCAAGGGAGCGCTCCATTCGCAACAAAAGATAGTCCACAACGCTTTTATCAATAAATATCTGACGGTCGGTGAACAATTTGACCATGACCTGGCGCAAAAGTGCCTCATCAGGCGCCGTCAAAGCGACCGGCGCGGCAAGCCGAAGACGCGACCTGAGGTCCGGCAGGCCGACCTGCCAGTCGCCAGCCGGCGTCCGCGACGTCAAAAGCAATGTGGCGGCGGATTCTGAAGCCATGTTCATCAGATGAAAAAGCGCCTTTTCAGGAACATCGCCCCTGTCGATGCCATCGATGGCGGTCGGACCGGTGAGCCTGACTTCGGCCTGCGGCCGTGCGAATTGCCGCGCCGCAATCACGCGACCGCCAGCCAGCTTCGTCCAGATATGCGCCAGATGCGTTTTTCCCGAACCCGCCGGGCCGCTCAGAACGACCACCGGCGCCGGCCAGTCCGGCCAGCTCTCCATCAGCCGCAGCGCCGCGCGGTTGGCGTCACCGACAACGAAGCTTTCGCGATCAAGAGCCGGCTGAAGCCTGAGCGGCATCGGAATCTGCCGGGGCGGCCTGGCCATGCCGTCACTCGCCGCCTTCCGCCGAGCCGCCGCCCGGGCCGGCATAGATACGGCTTTGCATGTATTTGCCGATGCCAAAGCGCACCAGAACGCCGATCGCCGCCGTCACCGGCACGGCGACCAGCATGCCGACAAAGCCGAACAGCGAGCCGAAGGCGAACAGGGCAAACATCAGCCAGACCGGGTGCACCCCGACGCTGGATCCGACCAGCCGCGGCTGCAGGATATTGCCTTCAAAAAACTGCCCGACCGCGAAGATTCCGGCGACCACGACAATCCAGATCCACTCCGGCCAGAACTGCACCAGGGCCACGCCGACGGCGAGCACGAAGCCGACGATCGATCCGACATAGGGAATGAAGCTGATCAGGCCGGCCACCGAGCCGATCAGAAAACCGAAATTCAGGCCGGCCAGGCTCAGCGAGATCGCGTAAAACAGGCCGAGCAACAGGCAGACCGATCCCTGACCGCGGATAAACCCGGCCATGGCTGCATCGATGTCTCGGGCAATCTGTCGCACGGTTTCCACATGCTGGCGCGGCATCCAATTGTCGATGCCGGCGATCATCCGGTCCCAGTCGTAGAGCAGGTAGAAGGCGACGACCGGCGTGACCACCAGCAGGCCGATAATGTCGAGGATCGCCCGGCCGCCGGCAAAAACCGAAGCCATCAGCGTGCCGAGCCAGCCGGCCGCTTCCCTGATGATCTCCTCCACTGTCGAATTGACATCGCCGGCACCCAGGAATTGCGCGATCCGCGACTGGAAAAGCGCACTGGCGAGTTGTTGCAGGCGGCCGACATAGACCGGCAACCGGTCGATAAAGCCGGCCATCTGGCTTGCCAGGAGCGGGATGATGACCAGCAGCGCCACCGTAAAGGCAATGATTGAGAACAGGACGATCGTGATGGTCGCCCAAAGCCGGTTCATCCCGATGCGCTGCAGCCGGTCGGCCAGCGGATCGAGAATATAGGCCAGCGCCATGCCCATGATGAACGGCAGCAAAATGCCGCTGAACAGCCACAGGAAGCCGATGAAGGCGGCCAGTGCCGCCAGCCAGAATGCCGCCTGGTTCCGCGCCGTCAATTGTCTGCCCCGTGGCGCCGGTTATCGCCGGACATTGCCGGCTCACGCCTGCCGTCTGGCGCTTGCCGGCGGGCAAGAAGGCCGCCATTGTGGTGCTTCTGGCTCATGCCACGCTCCGTGCCCCGACAGCCGCGCCGCCTTAAGGCGACTCTTCGACGCCGGCCATGTGCCGCAGCCATTCAACGACATAGGCGGCCGCCGAAACAGTGGTCAAGCTGCCGGCGACGATGATCGCCGGCCCGGTGAATGGCGACAGCGCCTCAAAACCGCCGCGTGCCCCTAAAACCAGCGCGATCAGAACGATCTGGGCGACCGTATTGAGCTTGGAGACCATGGATGGCCGCATCGGAATGGGACGGCTCAGCATCCACGACAGGATAACGCCGCCGACGATCAGGATATCCCGGCTGACGGCGGCGATGATCAGCCAGATCGGCAGGGCTCCCTTGAAACCCAGAGCCAGGAAGATCGACACCAGCAGCGCCTTGTCGGCGACCGGATCGAGATAGGCGCCAAGGTCCGACGTGGCGTTGAAGCGCTTGGCGATAAACCCGTCCACGGCGTCGGAGATACCGGCGACGACAAACAGCATCGCCGCCTCCATATAGAGATCGCCGATGACGAGATAGACGATCAGCGGCACCGCGAAGATGCGCGCTATGGTGATGAAATTGGGAATAGTCACGCCTGATTTCCGATAGCTGTCCGATTTGTCCGATGCCGGCGGTGCGCGGCCATTGGGCACTTGCATTCCCGATTAATGCGCTCTACCCGCTTCCGATATATGGCGCACGAAAAATCCGCAATCGGCTACAGGGACGCCGGCGTTGACATCGATGCCGGCAGCCGCCTCGTCGCCCGCATTCGGCCGGCGGCGCGCCGCACCCGCCGCGACGGCGTCCTCGGCGCAATCGGCGGCTTTGGCGGTCTGTTCGACCTCAAGGCCGCCGGCTTCGTCGATCCGGTGCTGGTCGCGGCGACCGACGGGGTCGGCACCAAGCTCAAGATCGCCATTGAAGCCGGCCGGCACGAGACGATCGGCATCGATCTTGTCGCCATGTGCGTCAACGATCTTCTCGTGCAGGGGGCCGAACCGCTGTTTTTCCTCGACTATCTGGCAACCGGCAGACTTTCCGTCGATCAGGCGGCGACCGTGATCGCCGGCATTGCCGAAGGCTGCCAGCTGGCCGGCGCCGCGCTGATCGGCGGCGAGACCGCCGAAATGCCGGACATGTACGCGCCGGGCGACTACGATCTCGCCGGATTCACCGTCGGCGCNNCACAGCGCTGGGCTGGCACGACCCGGCACCCTTCGCGCAGGACGTGACGCTTGCCCAGGCGCTGCTGGAGCCGACCCGCATCTATGTTCGCAGCATTCTGGGCGCGATCCGCCAGACCGGCGCCGTCAAGGCCCTGGCCCACATCACCGGCGGCGGCCTGGCGGAAAATATTCCCCGCGCTCTCCCCGATGGCCTGGCCGCGGAGATCGATCTTGCGGCCATGCCGGCCGCGCCGGTCTTCGCCTGGCTCCAGAGCCAGGGCCCGGTCACCGAAAACGAGATGCTGCGCACCTTCAATTGCGGCATCGGCATGATCGTGGTGGCCGGTTCACAGGACGCTGATGAGGTCACCACCGCCCTGGCCGATGCCGGCGAAACCGTCGTGCCGCTCGGCCGCCTTGTCCGGCGCAGCGGCGCCCCGGTCGTCTTTCGCAATCATCTGCGGCAGTCCTGAGCATGGCGAAGATCCGCACGGCCGTTCTGATTTCCGGGCGCGGCAGCAACATGATGGCGCTGCTTGACGCCGCTGAGGCACCCGACTTTCCCGCCGCAATCAGCCTTGTCCTGTCCAACCGCCCCGATGCAGCGGGCCTTAGCGCGGCGGCAAGGCGCGGTGTTGAGACCGTGGTCGTCGACCATCGCCAATTTGACGATCGCGCCGCTTTTGAGGCCAGCCTCAATGAGGCGCTCAACGAAAAAAAGATCGAGCTGGTCTGCCTGGCCGGCTTCATGCGGCTTTTGACCGGTGATTTCGTGGAAGCCTGGCGCGACCGGCTGATCAACATCCACCCCTCGCTGCTGCCCGCCTTCAAGGGCCTGGAGACCCATGACCGCGCGCTGGCCGCCGGCGTGCGCATCCACGGTGCCACCGTGCATTTCGTGCGCGCCACGATGGACGAAGGGCCGGTCATCGCGCAGGGCGCCGTACCGGTCTTTCCAAGCGACACCACCGACAGTCTCGCCGAGCGGGTTCTGGCGGTGGAGCATCGCATCTATCCCATCGCCCTGGCGCTAGTCGCCAACCGCAAGGCCCGGGTGGTCAGCGAGAAGGTGATGATCGACGACGACGGCAGCCATGCCGGCGACGTGCTGATCGTGCCGCATTGCCGCTAGGCGAGGCGCCCTTGGCCGGCGGGCTCAATCCGCACGTGATTGTCGTGAAACGCCGCCCCTCCGAACGGCGCCACCGAATCGGCACCGGTCAGCGCGTTGATGCCTGAGCCGTCTTGATGCGCGGCGTTCGGCCACAGACCTTCAGCGACCAGGATACCCCGCTGAATACCGCTGAATATCTTCGTGTAAACAAACGCTTGGCCGCGTTCGTTCACTAGTTTTATTAAACTGCCGTCGGGCAGGCCGCAAGCCTCGGCGTCGGCGGGATGAATGAGCACGCCGGGCCGGTTCTCGCGTTTGACGGAGCTCGGCGTCTCGTTGAAGGTCGAATTGAGATAGGACGCGGCCGGGGCGGTCACCAGCCGGAACGGAAATGTTTCCGTTGCATCTTCCGTGACGGCCCAGTGGTCCGGCAGCTCCGGCATGTCCTGCCATGGCCCCAGCAGCCCGTCTGCCGGCCGGTTCGGCGCCGCCAGGGCCTGCCAGTCCGGCGAAAAGCGAAACTTGCCGTCGGGCCAGCAAAAGCCGTTGCGATAATGCGCCTCGTCGAACGATGGCTGGCAGTCAATCCAGCGATTGTCTTCCAGCGCCGCCAGCGAGCCCCAGCCGGATTTCGCCAGCAGCCAGTCGATATGCTCGCGCTCCGTCATGGCAAAGCCCGGATGCGCGGCGCGGAGCCGCTCAGCCAGGCCGCAGATCACCTGGTGATTGCTCAGGCAGCCCGGCGGCGGCTCGACGAGTTTGGGACCCAGCACAAGGTGCTGGTGCCCGCCGCCCTTGTAGATGTCGTCATGCTCCAGAAACATCGTCGCCGGCAGCACGATATCGGCGACGGCCGCCGTTTCCGTCATGAACTGCTCATGCACGGCGACGAACAGGTCGTCGCGGGCAAAGCCGGCCTTCACCGCCCGCTGGTCCGGCGCCACGCAGACCGGATTGGTGTTCTGGATCAGCATGGCGGTGACCGGCGGCCCGTCCTTCAGATCGGCGGGCTCGCCGCAAAGCACGGCGCCGATCCGCGACTGGTCGAGCATACGCACCGCCGGGTCGCGCCGGTCAAGGCCGGCGATCATCGTCTGGTCGAGATGATAGATCGCGCCATTGTTGTGAAAGGCGCCGCCGCCTTCATGCTTCCAGGCACCGGTAATGCATGGGATTGATGCGGCAGCATGCATGTTGAAGGCGCCGTTGCGCGACCGGGTGAAGCCGTAGCCGAGCCGGAAGAAGCTACGCGGCGTCGTGCCCACCCAGCGCGCGAAGGTCTCAATCTCTTCGACGCCGAGGCCGGTGATCGCCGCGGCCCAGTGCGGCGTGCGGCTCGTCAGATGGCTTTCCAGATCATGCGGCCGGTCGGTGAACGCCTCCAGGAAATCGTGATCGGCATGGCCGTCACGAAACAGCACGTGCATGACCGCGCAGGCCAGCGCGCCATCTGTTCCCGGCCTGAGGCACAGCGCCAGATCGGCCTGCGCCATGGTGGCGTTGTGATAGACGTCGACGACAACGATCCGCGCGCCGCGCGATTTGCGCGCCCTGACCGCATGGGTCATGACATTGACCTGGGTCGCCGCCGCATTGGTGCCCCAGATGACGACGAGGTCTGCGCGGGCGATCTCGCGCGGGTCCGGGCCGGCCAGCCGGCCGGTGCCGGCGATGAAGCCGGTCCAGGCCATATTGGTGCAGATTGAATCGAACTGGCCGCAATAGCCTTTGACGTGCCGTAGCCGGTTGATGCCGTCGCGCTGCACCAGCCCCATCGTCCCGGCATAGTAGTAGGGCCAGACGGTCTGCGCGCCGTGGCGGGACTCCGCCTTGTCGAAGCCTTCAGCGATCTCGTCGAGCGCCGCCTCGACCGACAGTGTGTGCCACTCGCCCGACCCCCTGGCACCCTTGCGCTTCAGCGCGCTGGTCAGCCGCTGCGGATGGTGAATGCGTTCGGCGTAGCGGGCGACCTTGGCGCAGATCACACCGGCCGTATAGTCATTGGCGGCGGCGCCGCGCAGCCGGCCGATCCGGCCGTCGCGGAGAATCTCCACATCGAGCGCGCAGGTCGAGGGACAGTCATGCGGACAGGCCGAATGGCCTGTCGTGACGGCTACCGGCTTATTCATCTGTGCCCTCCCGCACCGCTGAGCCTAATGGCCGCGGTGGGGGCGTCAAGCCGCGGAGACGGCCGGGCTGAGGCGCGCCGTGTGCCAAACGGCAATCGCCAGCATGACGAGCGCCACGCCCTGATGCGCCAGCGCCGGGATCAAAGGCACCACATAGACAAGCGTCACGATGCCCAGCACCATCTGAAGGACGACCAGGGCGCTGAGCGCGGCGAGCCGTTGCCGCACCGCCGCAGCGGCGCTGCGCCAGACAAGGGCCGTGTGCAAGACGATCAGCAGCGTCAGCCCATAGGCGCCGACACGGTGGTTGAACTGGATCGTCGTGATGTTGTCGACGATGTTCAGCCATGGCGGACTGAGCGCCGCCAGGCCGTCGGGAACCAGGACGCCGTCCATCAGCGGCCAGGTGTTGTAGGTCAGGCCGGCATCGTGGCCGGCAACCAGACCGCCAAGCGCGATCTGGATGAAGATGGCGACGCTTATCAGGTAGGCGCCGGTCCGCACGCCGGAAGAAGCGCTGTCGCCGTCGTCGCGTCCGAGCCGTGCAATCAGCACGATCAGCGCCGCAAAGAACAGGCAGGCCAGCGCCAGATGCAGCGTCAGCTTGACCGGCGCGACCGCGGTCATCCCCGGCTCCAGCCCCGACGCCACCATGATCCAGCCGACCAGGCCCTGGGTCGCCAGCACAAGCCCCGTGGCAAAAAGCACCAGTCCCTGGCGGAGGCTGACGACACGGCGTGCCGCAAACCAGACGAAGCCGCCCAGGAAAACGACGCCGATCAGCCGGCCGAGCTGGCGATGGCCCCATTCCCACCAATAGATGAACTTGAACTCCGCCAGGCTCATGCCGCGATTGAGCAGCGCGTATTGCGGCGTCTGCCGATAGAGTTCAAATTCCGCCTGCCAGTCCTCCTGCGACAATGGCGGCACGGCGCCGACGACCGGTTTCCACTCCGTGATCGACAGCCCTGAATCGGTCAGCCGCGTCGCCCCGCCGACCAGCACCAGGACAAAGACCAGCAGCGCCGTCATCGCCAGCCACAGGCGCACGGCGCGCAGGTTTGCGGCAGCCCCATCAAGGCTCGTCGCGGCCGGAGCGGTGGCGGAGCTGGAAGAATCTGTGGCGGTCATCGGCATGGCTGCCCCCTTAACGGTTTTTCCGCTTTCGGCAAGCCGCCCGATCGTCGCATCTTTTCGCCGCGGCCACGCCCGGCCTTCCGCCTTGCCATGCGGCAGCATTTCGGCTAGCGGCCGGTGATGCCTGACAGATTGCGCAAACTCGCCGGCACGCTGGCGCTGGTCGTCTTGATCGTCGTCTATTCGCTGACGGCGATGACGATTGCCGCCGCCAAGCTGCCGGGCACGTCCGGCCTCGTGCAGCTGGTCTACTATGCCCTTGCCGGCCTTTTGTGGGTACCGCCGGCCGGCCTGATCATTTGGTGGATGGCCAGACCGGGGACCAAAGGCCGCCACAGATGAGCCGCCGCCCGGCTGGCCCGGTCGCGATTATACGCGGCGCCGACCCATTGCGCGGTGCGGGTCCGGGCAATATATTCGGATGCGTCGGAGCGTAGCGCAGCCTGGTAGCGCACTAAGCTGGGGGCTTAGGGGTCGGAGGTTCGAATCCTCTCGCTCCGACCATTTTCCGCCTCGCCATAGACCGCTCGCCGCTCAAGGCATCGATTCCCGCATGCCGTTGCCGGCGCCGACTGCCGCGCCCGTTCAGCGCGCCTGATCGAGCAGCCGCTTGGCTTCCATCAGTTGCGACAGCGCCCCTTCCAGCCGCCGCTGCCGCGCCTGCGACAGGCCCGTGCTGCCCTTGCCGGCCGCCACCGGCCCTGCGCCGGACGCCGCCGCGTCGAAATGGGTCTCGTTTCCGTGCGCGTCCAGCGTCACCGTTTCCACCGAGCCGGTCTGGCCGACGGCAATCACGAAACCGGTGCCCTTTTCTTTCAAAAGACGCTGCACGCCCTTGATGGTGAAGCCTTCGCCGTAAAGCAGAAGCCGGATGCCGCGCAAAAGATCGACATCGTCAGGCCGATAGTAGCGGCGGCCGCCGCCCCTCTTCATCGGATGGATCTGCCGGAAGCGGGTTTCCCAGAAACGCAGGACATGCTGCGGCAGATCGAGCTCTTCGGCGACTTCGCTGATTGTTCGAAATGCGTCCGGCGCTTTCATGAATCACCCTGCGCTGGCGTTATGCGGCCACCGGTCCGGTCAGCTTTCCTCAGAGGATTTCAACGAATCGGCGCCGATCAAGCCGTTGTTGACCCGCTTTTTCATAATGTTGCTCGGCTTAAAGACTGTCACCCGCCGCGGCGGGATCGGCACTTCCCTGCCGGTTTTCGGATTGCGGCCAATGCGTTGCCCTTTTTGACGGACGACAAACGATCCGAAGGACGACAGCTTCACCGATTCGCCTTTGACGATGGTGTCGCAGATTTCCTCAAGGACCATCTCAACCATGGCAGCCGATTCCGTGCGCGACAGACCGAGACGCCGATAAACGGCCTCGGCCAGATCAGCACGGGTCACCGTTTTGCCCCCCATTATCTTCTCGCTACGGTTGTAGTGTGAACATCTCCCAAACAAGACGCTAGCGTATTCGGCTGGCCTGGAACGGTCAACCACATGACGCGTCTCATTTTTTCACATTCTGACCAACACGGAGCCCCAGGTGAAGCCGCCGCCCATGGCTTCCAGAAGCACCAATTGTCCCGCGCAGATCACGCCGTTGCGTCGCGCCTCGTCGAGCGCCAGCGGGATTGATGCAGCCGACGTATTGCCGTGACGATCAACGGTGGTCACCACCTTGTCCGGTGAAATACCGAGCTTTCTGGCGCTGGCATCGATGATCCGCTTGTTGGCCTGATGCGGCACGAACCAGTCGATATCGTCGGGCCCGGTCCCGGTGGCCGCAAATGCTGCCTCAATCACGTCGGCGATCATGGAGACGGCGTGTTTGAACACTTCCCGCCCCTCCATGCGCAGGTGCCCGACCGTTCGCGTCGTCGATGGCCCGCCATCGACATAAAGCTTTTCCTTGTGTCGCCCGTCGGAGCGCAGATGCGACGTCAGGATGCCACGGTCGGAAATTTCGCCGGGCTGCTCGCAGGCTTCCGCGACAACCGCTCCCGCGCCGTCGCCAAACAGCACGCAGGTGGTGCGGTCGCTCCAGTCCAGAATTCGCGAGAACGTCTCCGCGCCGATGACCAGCGCGCGCCGCGCCTGGCCGGTGCGGATAAAGCTGTCGGCGGTCGCCAGCGCAAAGACGAAGCCGCTGCACACAGCCTGCAGATCGAACGCCGCGCCATGATGCATGCCCAGCCGTTTCTGGACGCTCACCGCGGTTGCCGGAAATGTATGGTCTGGCGTCGCGGTGGCCAGAATGATCATATCGATGTCGCCGGGACCGTATCCGGCATCGGCCAGCGCCCGTTCGGCGGCGATGGTCGCCAGGTCCGACGTCAGCTCGCCCTCCGCCGCAATGTGGCGCTCCCTGATGCCGGTGCGCTGCACGATCCACTCGTCGGAGGTCTCCACCATCCCGGCAAGCTCGTGGTTCGTCAGGATCTTGGCCGGCAGATAGCTGCCTGATCCGGCAATGATTGTGCGGATCATCCTGTCGCGGCCTCTGCCGGCGCGGCGTCGTCTGATTCAAGGCCTTGCCGGCCGAGCTTGATGTCATCGGCGATCTGCTGGACGAGATTGTCTCTCGCCATTTCCCTGGCAACGTCGATGGCAGCGGCAAAGCCTTCCGCATCGGTGCCGCCATGGCTCTTGATGACGACACCATTGAGGCCGAGAAACACGCCGCCATTGACCTTGCTGGGATCCATCTTCTCGCGCAGCCGGTTGAATGCCGCCTGAGCGAACAGATAACCGATTCTGGCCAAAATCGTCCGGCTCATCGCGGCGTGCAGATATTCGGAAATCTGCCGGGCCGTTCCCTCCGCCGTCTTCAGGGCGATATTGCCGGAAAACCCTTCCGTTACGACGACATCGACGGAGCCTTTGCCGAGATCATCGCCTTCGACAAAGCCGTGATAGCGAAAATGCGGATGGTCGATGGCCCTCAGAATCCGGCCGGCTTCGCGAACCTCCTCAACGCCCTTGATCTCCTCCACGCCGATATTGAGCAGGCCGACGCTTGGCCGCTGCAGGCCGAACAGCGAGCGGGCCATGGCCGCGCCCATGACGGCGAAATCGACGAGCATTCGCGCATCTGAGCCGATTGTCGCGCCGACATCCAGGACAATGCTCTCGCCGCGCAATGTCGGCCAGATCGCGGCGATCGCCGGCCGCTCTATTCCCGGCAGCGTCTTCAGGCAGAATTTCGACATGGCCATAAGGGCGCCGGTATTGCCGGCCGAGACTGCCGCCTGGGCTTCGCCGTCGCGCACCGCCTGAATGCTGCGCCACATGCTCGACTTCCAGCGGCCGCGCCGCAGCGCCTGGCTGGGCTTGTCGTCCATCTTTACGGAGATTTCACAATGAACGAAGGTGGAGACGTCGCGCACCCTGGAATATTCGCCAAGCAGCGGCTCGACCACCGGCGCCTCGCCATAGATCACGAATTTCAGGTCGCCGCGCCGCTCCAGTGCGATCTCCGCCCCCGGCAAGACCATGGCCGGGCCGGCGTCGCCGCCCATGGCGTCCAATGCAAGGGTGATTGAGGAGGACATGACAGCCAGCGGGTCCATTGCCGTGATTGCGAACCGGCGGGGACGATACCGGCACCGCACTCAATGGCAAGGATAAATCTGTCGGGCGGAACCGGTAAACGCTCAGCGGCGGCGGCGCTTCAGCCGCTCCAGCACCGCAAAGGGCGAATCCCGCCCGCCCGTCTCAGCGCTCTCTACCGCATTGAACTGCGCGCCGGCGGCACGCGGNNGCACGCGGATAGGGATCGAGATTGAGCGCCAGCTGTTCGCTGACGATTACCCCCAGATCGATGCAGCCGTCGCAATAGGTGTCGCGGTCTTCCTCATCCATCGGATCAACCAGGACAGGCGCACCGGCTCGCCCGCCGGCGGTCTCCGCCGGCAGCAGCGTTACTGTCAGCGTCTCGTCGATATGCTGTTTCACCGGCGCCAGACTGACGACGCAGCGCTGCACGACATCGGCTTGCAGCCGGCCGCGCAGGTGAACGCAACCGCCGCCCACCCTGGTCAGGTAAAACTCGCCGGAGAGCCGCTCGATCGCCGCAATGGCGAGCTCTTTCGCCAGCATCGCCCGCTGATCGGCGTCGGCTTCCAGCCTGACGGTCCGGCCTTTCCGGCCGATGTCGGCAACGGCAATCGTCAGCGACAACGGCGCTGCCTGCTGAGGTCGCATCACGAGCCTTCCCCTGCGTTGGCGACGGCAGCCGCCACGACGGTGGCGGGATCGGGAAA
>JABAOE010004209.1_pt1 | contig 18743 bp, 23 predicted proteins | sample 7062141 | NCBI WGS metagenome assembly JABAOE01 (sample SAMN14538627, study PRJNA623070) | marine sediment metagenome | biome: marine biome [ENVO:00000428]; feature: marine pelagic biome [ENVO:01000023]; material: deep marine sediment [ENVO:00002113] | place: India: Gulf of Khambhat ... | reverse complement strand
ATCCTTGCCCAAATTCATGATAAACTAAACTCAAATCAAAAACCTACCATCTCATAATCTAATTTTTGAAAATCCATTTTGAGCAGATCTGGACAAATGCTTTTAATAGATTATAGATAGGGCATTCCAATGAATGCAAAGCTAAAATATCTTGGGTTTCTTGCAGTGCTTCCCCTTTTGACAGTTGCTTTAACTGTTGATTATAGTTCTGAAGCAGATGCAGCTACAAAAGCTTCTGGAGTTGGCGCAAAACAATATGGTTCTGCCACTAAAAACAAAGTCTGTGGAGATAGACTTTGTTCTGAAACAGGTGGAAAAACCATAATGCCAAGTGTTCCAGAAGAGCGCGAAGAACCTGAAGAAAAGATGGAAGAAAAGCACATGGAAGAAAAACACATGGAAGATGAACACATGGAAGAATCCATGATGATGGAAGAAGAGAAAATGGAGGTAATGGATCCAGGTTCTGTTCTACGATTATCAAGAGCTAATGTTCCTGCAACAATACCAATGCATCAAGGATACTACAATGGTGAAGCAGTTTACTACATAATCACTGATTCAAGTGATCCAACACACGCAGAAATAATTACTGAAAGTCAAGGTTGGAAAGTTGAACTTGCACCACTATTAGCTAATGCTCCTGATGCAGCATTATCAACAACATACATGTTTACAAATGGTGTTGAAGGTGATGGTGTTCATGGATACCAAGGTGAAGTCTTTACAAGTACTCCGGCACAACCAGATGTTTACAGTGCACTTACATCACATGTTCATGTAACATGGGATGACGCATCAACACCATTCATTCTTGATTCTGAAGATGCAATTATGGATGCAGCTGAACAGGGTATGGTAACATTAAATGAATTAGATGTTGTATTAAACATGCCACAAATTGTTTGGCCTGGAGGACAAATGCCAGTTAAGACAGACAAAACATTAACTGATGAGACTCCTTATGGTGGTGGACAAGTTTTAGATATTGATACCGATGAGATGACTGTTACCTTTATTGCACATAGAGGTTGGGGTCCTGACGGTAGAACAATCTACTACATTGTAACTGATGCTACTCCAAGTGGTCCAGCAGGAATGATGGGCGTTGTTGATGCACCAACTTCGGCAAGCTTACTTGCAAATTCTGCAGCAGTAGATCTATTCCAATTTATGAATGGAATTAAAGGCTCAGGTCCATTAGGCTTCCAAGCAGGAATTGCGGCTGGTGCTCCAGGTGATCCTAACTATAGTCCAATGTGGAGAATTTTCATGATTGGATGGGATGATCCAGCAAGTGCTGCTTTACTGGAAACTAAAGGTGACATTGATTTCTATCAGCAAGAAGGAAAAATCAGTGTTAACTTAGCAAGACCAATGGATGCAGATCATATTGTAAACTGTCCATTTATTGATCCCTTCCAATAAGGAACAACCTTCATTTTTTATTTTTTAATTTTTATGGGTCTATTTTCTAGTAGCAAATATGGATGCGATGCTTGAAGAAGAGATGATAGATTTAGTGACATTTTGTCTTCAAAACCCTGATTCTGGTGAGGTAGTTTCTAAAAAAACCCGAATTTCAGAGATTGGCCAGAATCTTTTTTCTGACGGAGGAGTAGATGCTTTAGAAAACATGTTTTTTGCTATTCAAAATAGAATAAAAGAAGAGATCGGAAAAGATCCTGAACCATTTAGGGCTTTATGGAATGGAAATTCTGAAGAATGGAAATATTAAAAAAAATAATAAATTAAAAAAGTGAAGGTAAGCCCTTAGGCTTTCCCAATTCTAAACATTTTTGTGTTGCAAGTAGGACATTCGCCTTTTGTAGCTGGCTTTCCATTTTTTAGGGTCACTGCTTGTGTTTTTTGCATTTCCCTTTTACTCCTACATTTTACACAGTATCCAGTTGTCATGTTATCCATCAGGTTTGAGGTGATATTAGCGGCATGCTGTAAAAATTATTTTACTATGAGGTAGTGTCGTTCCATTTTTTATTTATATGAAAATCGCTTTTTTTAAAAAAAGACTGATTTTATTGAATTTTTTGTATCCAGTACTACAAATTCTTCGATAACTTTATTATCAACTCAAAATCCAAAAACACATCATTTTCTAACTTAAATTATTTTGAACAGTTGAAAAATTAGACTAGGAAATATTTACAAACACAAAAACCGAATTGAGACAGTTGAATGAGAAGATAATAAGATTTTCAAAAACTTTTGGTCCAGGGATTTTATTTGCTAGTACTGCAATTGGAGTTTCTCATCTAGTTCAATCAACTCGAGCTGGTGCAGAATATGGATTTTTATTACTTGGATTTGTAATTTTAGCTACTCTCTTAAAATATCCTTTTTTTGAATTTAGTTCTAGATATGCAAATGTAACTGGAACAAGTATAATTGATGGCTACAATCGATTAGGAAAACCAGCTTTACTACTTTATTTTGTTATTACGATTGCATCAATGTTTTTTGTAACTGCTGCAGTAGGATTTGTAACTGCAGGATTTCTTGAGAATCTTTTTCAAATAGATTTTCTGGGATCTTGGCCAATTGTCATTTTATTTGGAATTTGTACTGGGGTTTTAGTAATTGGAAAATACCAGACTCTTGATGGATTAATCAAAATCATTGGGAGCGTATTAGTCATTTCAACAATTCTAGCATTTGTGTTAGCTTTGGTAAACGGCCCTGTAGAAGAAATTAATGAAATTACTCCTCCTGAAATTTGGACTCAAGCAGGAATATTTTTCTTAATAGCATTAATGGGCTGGATGCCTATGCCTGTAGATATATCAAGTTGGCATAGCCTTTGGACTGTTGCAAGAATAAAGCAGACTAATTTTAAACCAAAATTAAAAGAAACCCTTTTGGATTTTAATTTAGGCTATCTAGTAACTGGAATCTTAGCAATTATTTTTGTTACTTTAGGAGCATACATTTTTTTTGGAACTGGTCAAGAATTACCAAATAACAATTCATTGTTTGCACATAATGTGGTAACTCTTTTTACAGAAACAATAGGGCATTGGAGTTATTTGATTATAGCTGCATCAGCTTTTAGTATAATGTTTGGTACAATAATTGCAGTCTTTGATGGATATTCTAGATCTGTTGAAAGAGTAACATATCTTTTAAGAAAAAATAATAACAAAAAAGAAAAAAAATTTAAAAAACCGTATAATCTATCAATTTTTTCTTTAGTTGTTGGTTCACTAATTGTTGTTTTTTTATTTGAAAATAAACTTAAAGAGTTAGTCGATTTTGCTACTATGATTTCTTTTCTTATTGCGCCAATTATTGCAATTTTTAATTTAAAATTAGTTACTGGAAAATATTTAGTGACTGATGCACATCCTCCAATTTGGTTAAAAACATTAAGTTATGCTGGAATAATTTTTCTTATTGGATTTGCATTATTATTCTTAACAACTAGATTTTATGAAATTTAGAATATCAAATCAGTTTTTATTATAAGAAATCTAATGCAATTTATGAAATGTTCTCTACCCTACGGAAAAGAAAAAATTCAATTTAATATTCCAGAAAATTTTTCAGTTAATGTTATCAAACCTAAACCATTTTCAATTATTGAAAATTTTTATGAAAAAACCTATAACGCATTAGAGAATCCTACCAACTCACTTCCATTATCTGATTTAATCAAAGAAAAAAAATCAGCATGTATAGTAGTTACTGATAATACCAGACAATGCCCTGATAAAGAATTACTTGTTCCAATTTTGCAAATTTTAGAATCACAAATCAAAAAGGAAAATATTTCCATAGTTATTGCTTCTGGAATGCATAAGAAAATGAGTTATGCTGAGAAGATAGAAAAATATGGAAAAGAAATTTGTGAAAACTATAAGATTTTTGATCATGATGCAAAAGACAATGATATATTAGAAAATTTAGGTACGACAAAAATTGGTAACCCAATTAAAATTTCTAAAATTGCAGCAAACTCTGATTTTCTTATTTCATTAGGCGTAGTTGAACCCCATCAATTTGCCGGTTATAGTGGAGGTTACAAAACAGTGTCAATTGGACTTGCAGATGATGCTACTATTAGTAGAATGCATTCTACTAAAATTATTAAAAATTCCAATATCAAAGTAGGCCAAATTGATTCTAATCCAATACGTGATGAAATTGAAGAAATTGGGAAAAAAATAGGTTTGAATTTTATTGTAAACGTCATCCTTGGAGAATCAAATGAACTTTTAGCAATTGAAGCAGGAGATCCTATTGTTGTTCATAAAAATTTAATAAAACGTCTTAAAATCATTTACGAAATTTTATTAAAAAAAACTTATGATGTAGTAATATGTGGAATTGGCCATCCAAAAGATTCGAATCTTTATCAGGCATCAAGAGCTGCAAGTTATCTGTATTTTTCTAATGTTCCAATAGTTAATGAGGGCGGATACATTGTAATTCCTGCTCCTTGCAATGAAGGTGCAGGTCTAGGAATTGGAGAACAACGCTTTTTCTCAATGTTAAAAAATAACTCTATTGATGAAATTTTGACCACAAATATTGAGTTTAAAGCAGGCGAACAACGCTCCTATTTCATTGCACAAGTTCTAAAACATTGTAAAATTGTTATTGTTGGATGTAAAACTCCTGAAATAATAAAAGAGGCAAAAATGATTCCAGCAAAAGATATGACAGAAGCATTTCAATTAATCCAAAATGATTTTAGTAGTACCGAAATTTTATTAATTCCAAACGTATTCTCTATATTACCTAAAATAAAATAAATTCTAGGGGTATTTTTTTTCTACAGCTCTATTCTATAATAATCCCATCTCTCAGGATCAAATTGGGTAACAAATTTTGCATTTTCATGTGTTTTAGCACGTTTGGAAATAACGTCTCTTAGAGCAAAACTTGTCTGATATTTGTATCGTTTTGAATGGGCTTGCATTGTAAAAAGATGTCTTAACTCACTTCCTCCATGATGGCCCCAATATCCCATTTTAATTGCTAATGGCTCTAAAAATATAGTATTTTTTTTACCAAAGTTTTCATCTTCTACCTTATCATTTAACATTTCATAGTTTTCTAAGGGGCCTCCTTTTGCAAATCCAATTATTGGCCCACCTGAATCAGTTAATCTAATTGTACTCAGAATTGTATTAGGATCTTTTATTGATTTTTCAAAATTTTCTTTAGCAATTTGTAATGGTTTTGGTAATTCTTCATAAATTTCTCGAAGGTTTTTTACAAATTCTTCTTGAGATCTTGTAACATTTTGTTCAATGGTGGGGACAATTTTTAGATTTTCATACACAAAATCTGCATGAATTTGAATTTCTTCTTGCCGAAGTTTTAAAAATGAAAGAACATTATGCATGAAATTTTTTCTCATTTGTTTTGGTAACGATCTTAATACTCTTTCACACATCTCTGATTCATTATTTAACAGATCTTCAAAATATGAAACTGATCTTTGGATAATTAATGATGGATGCCATGCAAGAGCATGTGCATTTTTTTTAGCTAATTCCATTGCTCTGGAAAAATCACCTAAAGCATAACCACTAATTCTATCAACTACTGATAAGAACCATCCTAATCTCATGTAATGATCTTGTTTTTGTAAATCATTTTTTGTAATTTCACTACTTTCAAAACATTTCTTGATTTCTTTTTCAGCATTTTCTTTTAATTGTCCTTTCCATGGAAAAGTAGTTCTTAAAATTAATGCTTTGATAATGTTCAGATCTAGTTCTGCATCTTTAAGAAAATTTTTTAGTGTTTCACTCTCTGTAAGAAATTTTATTACACTATCTTCGTGAGGTTTGTCAACACTTTTTTCAGGATCAAAATCATGAAACAAAGCAGATGTAAAAAGATATTTTAGATCTTCTTGATTAATGGGGTTTAGTTTACTTTTCCAATTTGATGCAACTAAGGTAACGTATGTGACTTCTAACTCATGTTCAATATTGTGATATCCATAATAATCAGGACCTAACCCTTGACTCTCAAACAAATTTACAGTAAAATGTAACATTTCAGAATAACATGGGTCATTTAATCCCATTAAATCTGCTAAATTAGCTATTTCAGTTCGTAATGAATTTGAGCTAGATACTAGTTGCACTAAATTTCAATCTCCTCAGAGTTTTTAAAGATGTAGGCGATTTTCATAATTTTCCACCATAGATGATATGTTATTCTAATTTTTGAAAATTTTTGTTTCCTAAAACTGATGATGATTTTTTTCTAAATAATGAAAATCTATAGTATAACAAGATTCCAAATAATTCAATATATTCAACAAATCCTACTGTGTAAAAATGAAGTATCCATCCATCAAAACTATCATTTAGTACAGCAAGGACTGCTGATAGTTGGGGAAATGCAATAAAAACTGCTAAAAATAATCCTAAAACTCCTAACACCCAGTCTTTAGCTTCAAGCTGTTCTGTTTTTTCAATTATTTTCTGCGGATCTTTGAATTCCTCGTTTTCTTCTAAAATTTGATTTTTCAAATCAACATATGTTGAATTTCCTTGCTCGATTGCAAAAATAGTTCCCCCTAAAATTAAAAGAAAAATAATTGATTGTCCATAAACAAATTTTGCTTTTTTTCCTTTTTGTAACTTTATTAATTGTCGTTCAAACATTTCACCAAATTTTCCAAGTTTGCCTTTTTTTGTTAAAATAATCATTACAGCAGAGATGGCAGAAATTATTCCAAATGATCCAAACCAATCATCTGAGACATATTCTACAAACAATAATCTTACTGGAAGTAAAACTCCAGTCATCACTCCAAAAACTATTAACGATTCAAGAGTATTTTTCTTATTCATATAATTAAGTTCAGAATCTATGATTTGAGAGATAGCTTCACTCGTTTGAACAGCTGGTTAGGTATATTGTATTTATAGATCTGAATAGATTTATTCCTAAATTGACATTAGATGAAAAAACTCTTCAAAAAATTATTCAAATACAAAAATCTACTAAATTAGATTTTATTTTAAAAATTGGCGATGCATCTTTTACATTAGAGGATTTAGAAATAACAAAAACTACAATTCCTGTAAATCGACCTACAAAACGTGGCGGAGTATATTTTTCTGATACATCTGCATATAAAATTAAAACACTAGTTACGGATCTTTCTTTACTTCCTTTATTATCTCAAAGTATGTTAGGGCCTAAAGCTGAATTTCAAGAACTTCAAATCAAAACTCAAACAAATATAGATAACAAATTAACGGAAATTACATTTTTTGTACATTTAACAAATAGCATGAATAGTACTACTAAAATAGAGTTAACTACAACTTTGATAAAACTAGAATTAAAAAATATTTAATTTATTTATTCTCAAAATATTTGTCATAACTTTTACGTCGTTCTTCGTCTGATAGTATTTCATATGCTTTATTGATCTCAGCCATTTTCTCTTTGGTAGAAGAATCTGGATTTCGATCTGGATGCCATTCTTTGACTAGTTTTCTAAATTGTATTTTAATTTCTTCTTGAGACGCATCTTTTGTTAATTTTAATATTTTATAATAGTCAGGAAGATTATCATTTTGGAGACTTTTTCTAAACTCTTCATCGTCTTTACCTTTTCTTTTTTCTCCTATGTATTCATCACTAGTCCAATCAGAATGATATTTCTCATAATCCTTGTTCTTTTTTGACTCAAAATCTTTTTTATCGTATTCAGTTTTTTTTCTTAGAATTTGATGCCTAGCTAAATATAAGAAAATGGCAACAACTGCAATAATAAAACCAGAAAAAATTATTATTAAATCAGTATCGCTTACAATCAATTCATTAGGATTACGTTCTTGTGCATATACAAAATTCATAAATAAAAAAGGAATTATAGTTAGCAAAAAAATTCTCAAATTCATTCAATAAAACATACTTTTACTAGAATATATTCCAAAACTTTCTATCAAGAAAGGAAATTAATTTCCTATTTGTCTTAGTAACTTTACTAGAGAAAATGGTTTCTGAAGAAATTCCACATTATCTCTAAAAGATTCACTTGTTTCATTTTCATTTCCTAAAGCATATGCTGAAGCAAAAATGATCCTCTGACTAGGAGTAGTTTTAAGAATTTCATTAGCCACTTCTTTTCCTGTTTTTTTTGGCATTGATTGGTCTAATACAACCACATCAAAAGGACTCTTTCCATTTTCCTTATTGCTTTTCTTGCTTGCCTCTTTGTATTTCTGTAAACATTCTTCACCATCTTTAGTGAAAATTACATCATGACCTTCTTTTTCTAAAATTCTATTGTATTGTGACGATGTAAATTCATTATCTTCTGCAACAAGAATTTTTAATGCCATTAAAAATTAATTGACCATTTTTTATCTTTTAAAACAAGTATGTTTAAAACAAACAAACAGCGTTCTAATGATAAATGAATGAAATTTTCAATCTTATAGAAAAAGGAAAAACTTTGCTTAAACAAAATAAATTTGAAGAAGCTTTGGGTTTTTTTGAACAGGCGTTATTACTAAACCAAAAAGATCCTGAACTGTGGAATTACAAAGGAATTTCTTTGCGAAGTATGGGGCGATATGATGAAGCACTTGAATGTTTTAATAAATCACTTGAATTAGATCCAAGAGATAAGAGAGCATCTTAATTTTCATTAAATATTTCGTATTAACTATTAGTCAATCTATATTACTACTAAAACATTAATTGTAAACATTGGAAAAAGAAATTGTGAATCTTTTAAATCAGGCTTTTGAATTTAGCGAAAACGAAGAATTTGATAAAGCCATTATATGCTATAAGGAAGTATTAGAAAAGGATCCAAAAAATATTCTTGCACTTATTGATGCTGGAACAACATTACAAAATTCAGGCAATCCCGAAGATTCTCTAACTTATTATGATAAAGCACTAAAAATCAATCCAAAAAATCTTGATGCGCTAATTAACAAAGGAGCTGCTTTACACTCTCTAGGAAAATTCAATAATGCTATTGCTTTTTACGATAAAGCGCTTGCTGTGGATAAAAAATGTGCAATTGCTCTTGCATACAAGGGCCTTTCATTAGGTGAACTTGGTAAAACTCAAAATGCTTTAGATTTTTTCAAAAAAGCACTTGAAATTGATCGTGATTTTGAATTAGCAATTTTGAGTAAAAAAACTGCTCAGGATATCTTAAAATCAAAAATTAAAGGTCTAAAACAAACTAGAAAACTGTAACGTCTCCAGGGGTTGGTTCTCTTCTAATTTCTTTTTCATGAAATTCAAAATAATCTTTATGAACAGTTTTTTGATGCTCTCTTAAAACATCCATATTTTCAAATCCTTCATGGCAAAGATAGCATTTTGGTTTATCTTCATCAATTAATGGAAGAACCATATCTCAATTAGGATTTTAGATTACTTATCTCTTTCAAGTAATTATATATTTGAAGTATCTGCCGATGACAATATGTTAGAGCAACTAGTTGGAGAATCACAATCACTAGATCGTGCAATTGCAGGAGAAGAATTATCATTAAAAGATGGTTTGGAGTTGATGAATTTTGAAAACCTTCACATGTTGGGGGCTGTAGCTGATATTTCTAGGAAAAAACTAGTTGGAGATACTGTAACTTTTGCTTCATCATATTACATGAATTATACCAATGTCTGTGCTGCTAGTTGCCAAATGTGTGCATTTTATCGAAAGGGAGATGAAGATGATGCGTATACCTTGACTCCTGAGCAAATAGAAAAAAGAGTTTCAATGGCCAAGGACATGGGTGCAACTGAAGTTCACATTGTTGGAGGCTTTCATCCAAAGCTTCCTCTTGATTATTACGAAGACATGATGAAAATAATTAAAAAAAATCATCCTAAATTAAATATCAAGGCTTTTACTGCGGCTGAAATTTATTATTTATCAAAACTAACAAAAAATTCTACTAAAGAAATACTTTCTAGATTAAAAGATGCAGGACTTGATACAATGCCTGGGGGAGGAGCTGAACTTTTCCATCCAGAAATTCGAAATAAAATAGTTCGTGGTAAATGTACTGGTCAAGAATGGTTAGATACAATTGAACAAGCACATAATCTGGGAATTAAAAGTAATGTAACTATGCTGTATGGGCATATTGAAAAACCTGAACATGTTATTGATCATCTAATCAAAATTCGAGAATTACAAAAAAAGACTAATGGTTTTATCACCTTTATTCCATTGAAATTTAGTTTAGATAATACCGAATTAGAAAAAGAACATCTTGTTACAAATGAATGTTCTTCTGTATATGATCTCAAAGTAATTGCATTATCAAGATTGATGCTTGCTAATGTTCTCAATAACATCTCGGTATATTGGGTCGCATATGGGAAAAAACTAGCTCAAGTAGCATTATCTAATGGTGGGAATGATTTGGTGGGAACTGCTTTTTCTGAAGAAATCTACAAGGCAGCAGGTAAAACAACTGACTCTTCTGTAATTGAGCTTGCAAATTTAGTCAAAGAAGTAGGAAGAACTCCTGCTCAGCGAGACACTTTTTTCAATTCCATTAAATCATTTTAGGTTTAATTTCATACTTCAGGCTTTTTTTCAACCTTTTTTGCTCCGCCTTTTCTCTTTCTTCTAGCTCCAAAACTAATTAGAACTAACATAAACCCTACCCCAATCAAAATTCCTGCTAATGTGTTAAAATCTTGGTTTTCTTGTTGCGCAATTAAGAGTTCAAGGGTTTCATCTTCTGTCATTCCTGGGGTTCCTATAGGGGCTGTTGAATTGAGATATAGAGAAAAAGAAATTCCCACTGCTACCATAATGATGCCTGGAATTAGGATTTTTTTGTCTATTAACAATATTCTCTATAATATTCTAAACATTTAATGTATAATTATGATTCTATATATTAACCGAGGATTTCAGTAAGAAGAACTGTAAGTTATTTTTTACAAACACTGGTTAATCTAATATTTAATACAAGTATATTTTGGATTGGATTTTAGGGACAAGAACAATCTACGGTTTATGCCAATTTTGTTAACGCTAATTCTAAGCATAATGATGATTCCTTCAGAACCTCAAATCGCTTACGCTGGAATTGGAGACGATCATGATGCAGACGGGGACAATTATTCTCCAAATGAAGGAGATTGTGATGATTCTGATCCAAACGTTTACCCTGGAAATGGGTGTGATTATCCAGCTCAAGAAGAAATTGATGCAATTGAAGAAGACGTTGAAACCTTGATTTTAGATGGAGAATTTGATATTAATAGCGCACAAGCTGACAGTCTATTATACAAATTACAACATTCTGCAGAAAAATTAGCCGAAAATAAAATCAATGTAGCTATTAACGGTCTTAATTCTTTTATAAATAATATTAGTGCATATATCAATAACGGTTCTATAGATGAAACAAATGGAAATGCATTAATTGCTGCAGTTCAAGCTATTATTGATTCGCTCAGCTAAAAACAAAATTTAATCTTTTTAGAATTCTTGTGATATTTTTAATTCAAAATCAGAAACAAGATCATTCTCTTTTGCCATTTTAAATAAGCGCCTAATAGATTCTTCGCCTTTTGATCCCATATCTACAGTTACATCATTTACATACATTTTCACAAATTTTTCAATCAGAGAACGTGGTTTGTTTCTACTATACTGCATAGCATAGTCTAACGCTTCTTCATTATGCGCACGAGCATAGACAATTGAATCATGTAGATATCTGTCAAATTTTTTAATGATATCAATTCCAAGATTGCTTTTAATTACATTAATGCCTAGGGGAACGGGCAACCCATTTGTTGTTTTATTCCACCACTCTCCCACATCTAGAATTTTAGTTAGATTCTCTTGATCATATGATAACTGTGTTTCATGAATCACAAGACCTGCATCGACTTTGCCTTCTAAAACAGCTTTAGGAATATCTGAAAAATTCATCTCAACATATTCAAATTTTCCAATCATCAACTGTAAAAGTAAAAACGCCGAAGTCATTTTCCCAGGTATGGCTATTTTAGATTTTTTCAATTCATCTTCAGTCATCATTTTTTTTGAAATTACAATTGGCCCATAACCTAAACCAAAACTTCCCCCACTCCTCAAAATAGTATAATCCGGAATGTATGCACACGCGTGAACAGAAACTGCAGTAACATCTAATTCTGGATTTGCTGCCTTTTTATTTAGTTTTTCAATATCTCCTATTACATGATTCACTTTAAAATCTGGGGAAGGGATTTTTCCTGTTAACATAGCATAAAACATGAATGAATCATCTGAATCAGGAGTGTGTCCTACAGAAATTTCCACGGTATATTTCTAAAATCTCGTTATAAATATTACAAGGAATTCTTTGATAATAACAATGAAAACAATCGATGCTTATGAAAACGATATTTTATTACAAATTCCATTTTTACAAAATTTAACTTTAAAAAAACCACTATCTAAAAAAAACCAACAAAAATCAGTTTTTTGTGGAAGTGGAGATTCACTTGCAGCAGCATTACTTGCTGAATCTTTTTCTAATAATAGGATAAAAACATCTGATCCATTAGATCTGTTAAAAAATCCATTACTTGCAAAAAATAAAGACGGTTATCTTATTTCAATATCTGGAAATACAATTTCTAACGTAAAGGCTGCAAAATTATTTAAAAATAAAACAGCAATTACTTCAAATTTTAATAGTAAACTAGGTAAAATTTGTAGAAAAAAAATTTTACTTGATTACCCAAGTTCGGGAATTTTTACTGCAGGAAGTATTGGGTTTTTAGCAAGTGCATTGACATGTATTTCTCTAGTAAGCAAAATTCGTATCTCTGGAATATTTGATTTGTTTAATCAGGCATTAACTGAAAGTAAAAAAGTCAAACTTGGGAAAAAAATTTTCATTTTGGGAAATTTACATACCTTTCCTATAGCAATGTATGGAGCCGCAAAATTCTTTGAGCTTTTAGGAAGTAACGTACAGTATTGTAGAATTGAACAATTTTTACATATGGAGATTTTTTCTGCAAAGACTGGAGATACTGTGATAATTTTTGAAGAAAAAAATACTCATAATTCAAAAATAATTAAAAATTTAAAAAAATTAGGGTTAAAGGTTTACCAGCCAAATTTAGGTAAAAAAGATAAAATCTCTCAAGTAATTTTTTATACATTCTTTTCTCAATTAGCACCATTATTTTATGCTAGAAAAAATAAGCAAAAAGAATGTTTTTTTGTAACTGCTAAAAAACTCCGAAATGTAAGCTCAAATATGATTTATTGATCTTCGAGGATTCTTCATAAGGTTTAATAGCTGAATAACTAGGATTTGCGAATATGGCAAAGTTCAAGTCTACAGATCAAGTCCTGAAGATTATTAAAAATAAAGACCAGATCAGAAATTTTGGTGTAATTGCTCACGTTGATCATGGAAAAACAACGATGAGTGATAGTTTATTGGCACATTCAGGAATTATTGCACCTTCAGCTGCTGGCTCTGCGTTGGCTATGGACTTTGATAAAGAAGAACAAGAAAGAGGAATTACAATTTATCAAGCAAATGTAACATTACACTATTCTCAAAAAGATAAAGAATACGTCATCAACATGATTGATACTCCAGGACACGTAGACTTTAGCGGACGAGTTATTCGTAGTCTTAGAGCAATTGATGGCGCTGTTGTTGTTTGTGATGCTGTTGAAGGAATCATGACACAAACAGAAACAGTAACTCGTATGGCTCTTGAAGAAAGAGTAAGGCCGGTTTTATTCATTAACAAAGTTGACCGTCTTATCAAAGAGTTAAGATTAACTCCTGAAAAAATGCAAGAAAATCTTGCTGCTGTTGTATCAAATTTTAATCAGCTCTTGGATACTTATGCAGAACCAGAATACAAAGACAAATGGAAAGTATCAATACAAGATGCAAGTGTAACCTTTGGCTCTGCAAAAGATAGATGGGCAATCAATGTTGATCTAATGAAGGAAAAAGGAATTACCTTCAAAGATGTGATAGAGGCATATCAAAACGAAAAAGTTGAAGATTTAGTTGAAAAAGCACCTCTTGCTGATGCTGTCCTTGGAATGGTTGTTAAACATCATCCTCCTCCACATGTTGCACAAAAATATAGAATTCCAAAAATTTGGCATGGTGATTTAGATTCTGATATAGGAAAAGCACTCTTAGAATGTAAAGACGATGGCCCTGCCATAATGATGGTGGTAAATATGGTGTTAGATAAAGCAGCAGGCCCTGTTGCTATAGGGCGGTTGTTTTCTGGAACAATAAAAGATGGTGAAACAATTAACATTATTGATGCTAAAAGAGAGGGACGTGTTCAATCAGTTAATTTTTTCATGGGAAACCAAAGAGAACAAGTTGGAGAACTTGGGGCTGGAAATATTCCTGCATTGATGGGATTAACTGAAGCTCGTGCTGGAAATACTCTATCTACTGTAAAAGACATTCAAATGTTTGAAGGAGTCAAATACATTTCTGAACCAGTTGTCCAAGTAGCAATTGAACCAAAACATGCAAAAGACTTACCTAAACTTGTTGAAGTTCTAAAACAACTAACAATTGAAGACCCTAACTTGGTTGTAAAAATAGATGAAGAAAGTGGTGAGACAATTGTTGCAGGAATGGGCGTTTTACACCTTGATGTTGCAACACACAGAATTCAAGATTCCAAAGTAGACATTGTTACTTCTGAGCCTTTGATTAACTATAGAGAGACAGTCAAGGGTGGATGTGAGGCTATCATGTCAAAATCACCAAACCGACACAACAAGCTTTTCATGAAAGTTGAACCGTTAGAACCTGCTATTGGTGATATGTTACGTTCAGGTGAGATTGGTGAAATGAAAGACAAAAAACAGATGGCAGAACTTCTAAAGAAAGAAGGTTGGGATACTGACACCGTAAAAAGAATTATGAGATTAGACTCCCGTGGAAATGTTTTGATTAATGGAACTAAAGGTGTTCAGTTTATTCAAGAATCAACTGATTCAATTAATTCTGGATTTGATGATGTAATGAAAGAAGGTCCTCTTTGTAAAGAACAAATGAGAGATTGCAAGTTTACATTTACTCACTTTGTACCTCATGAAGATACAGCTCACAGAGGCTTATCACAATTAGGTCCTGCATCACGACGTGCATGTTTAGGTGCACTTTTATCTGCTGGAACAACAATTTTGGAACCGATTTTAGCAATAGAAGTTAGAGTTCCAACAGATCTTGTAGGAAATGTTGCTACTGTTCTTTCTGGAAAACGTGGTAAAGTTTTGGATATGCAGCAAAAAGGAGCATTAAGTATTGTTACAGGAGAGCTACCTGCATCAGAAACATTTACTCTATCTGAAGACATGAGAGGCCAAACTGCAGGAAAAGCAATGTGGAATACACACTTTAAGCAATGGGGCGAACTTCCAAAATCTAAACTACCTGAAATGGTTGCTGATATTAGGAAGAGAAAAGGATTGGGTCCTGAACCTCCAAAAGCAGACGAATTTATTGATAAAGAATAACTTCACTAATTTTTTCTAAACTGTATTGTGCTGTTTAATTACTTCATCCCAATTATCTAGACATTTTTCGCTAAGCTCTTTTTCAACTAAATAACACAAATCATCTCCTATGTCTGGGTCAATGTAAATTGTTAATGCATTTGATGAAATTCGAATACATTCCCATTGATATTTTTCATCAAGCTCTTCACACATTTGAACAATTTTTGCATGATCATTTGAATAAAATTGAATAGCCATATCTTGAGAAACAGCATGAATACATCTTACAACATATGATTCACCATCTGTAATGTCTTTACAATTTTCAAAACTTTGTTGGTATGAATAATCATTTTGTCTAAGAACATAATATCCTTGATAAAAATAACATCTGAATTTGTATTTTTCATCAACTACATCACAAGGATAAAAAATATTTTTTTCATCAAAACTACCTCCTCCATGATTAAAATTTTCATTGTTATTTTCCATAAACAAACCATCAGAACATCTATCTTGATCTATTGGATTTTCAAATTCATCACATCTTTTTACTGCTTCAATAACATCAAAATCATAAACCTTAGCTAGAGAATGACCTAGTCCATGAACACATTGTTGATGAAGATTTGATTCAGTTGAGCTTCCCACGTTCATACATGGGGATGTGACATCTAGATCTTCAATTTCGACATCTTCTAACAATACTTTAACAGAAAAATAATTTTCCACTATTCCATGATATAATGCATTTCCACACGCATTTCCTACATGCGATATAGCTTCAGATAAATTTCCTTTAAAATATCCAAGCAAAAACTCCGAAACATGATGTGCAATTGCGTGGCAATTTTCGTCATCTTTTTCCCATTCTAAAGGCACTTGGTTTGATACATAAATTACAGCATCTTGAGATTCAGTTTTGGATATTTTTTGAAGCTCTAGAAAAACACATTCATCATCTTTTCCACATTTTTGAAGTATATCTGAAACAATAGTATCTTTGTCTCTAAAAACGGTGCTAGTAGAATCAAGACCTGAAGAAAATATTAGACTGATGGAAATTCCTAAAATCGCCGATCCTACTATTAATGCAAGTATCGTTTTTTGCATATTCGTAGTTTTTTTCTTTTAAGATGAACACGTGGGTAAAGGTTCTCATTATCCTGAGTTTGTAAAAATTAAGTGAAATCCTGACCTATAGTCTACTCTTTTTCAATACTAGTAATTTTATCAAGGAATGCAGTAAAATCTTCATGAAAGCAAAATTCAAAACAATTTGCAGTTCTTGTAATGGTGAAATCACGCCTGGAAAAGAAATTGCAAAAGATAATTCAGGAAAGTGGGTTCATAAGCACTGTTTAACAGAATATGCTGAGCTTCCTTAATGATGAAATGAGACTATAAAAGCAAGAAAGATGTAATACAATTCATGGTTCTCCTTTGGATTGGTATTGGTATTGGAGTTCTTATTGCAGTTATATTGATTGCAAAAATCATTAAAACCCCATCTTATGAAGCTCTTAAACTCAATGCACATTGTAAAAAATGTGGTTTTAAAACAAATGGCTTAAAATGTCCTAGGTGTGACAATAAATCATCTTTTTCAAATAAATACAAATAAACAATTATTTTTTTAGTTTCAATAATTCTGAAACATCTTTAATGCCAAATTTTTTCATTAATGCTTCTAATTCGGATTTCATACTTTCTTCATTTTCTACACTTTCTAAGACGCTGTTCCTCTTTTTTAATTGCTCACTTGCATCTTCTATCTGCTTTTCTTGTTGCTTTAATTCATCCTCAACAGAAACAATTTCATTTTTTAGAGTATCCAATTTAGATTTAGTAATGCCTTTTTCTAATAATAACTGGTGTAATGATTCAGTAATAGTTTTTACGTCATGATTAGGAGATAATTTTTTATTTATACTATCAATTTTAGAACGATTTGATTGCAATAAATCAATTTCATGATCAAATTTTTCTTGAATTTTTTTAATCTTATCAATTTCCCGCCTTTGTTTATCAATATGTTTATTGACAAATCTAATGTATTGCCCTGTATTTCCTGCAGCATCCATAGCGTTTCTAGCCTCTTCTTTTACTACATCTAATTTGGTTTTTGGACCAATTTCTTGTTCATCTCCAAAAGTAATGCTTCTATCAAGCACTTCCATTGCATCTGCAGCTTCGACTTTAGTTTCAATCTTTGTTTCTACAGCTGCTTCTTCATCCCCAGTTAAGTGCGCCCATTCATCCTCTGCTGCTACTTCTTTTTTAGCATCAAGCCCCTTCTTATTTTCTCGATTGATAAATTTACGAGCCAAGCAATATCTATGTGAGAAATTGAATAATACTAGCTATGTATGTGTAATTTGAACATACGAAATTTCACAATATTAAATTGATTTTTTCCAAATTGATAAAAAATTCTATAGCATCATTAGTAAATCGAGCATTTATCTAGAGCAAAATAAAATGCTCAATAAGGGGGCATAGGAAATTACCGACTATACAAAAGATGAGATACTTCATCAGATTCAGGATTTAATGGATTCTGGTCAAGGCGATATTGGCAGATTACGATACATCTTAATGACTTTGAGAAAAGGAACTAATCTTTACCGTTCAGATAAAAACTATCTTGAAAAAAAACTCAAAACAGAATTTGTTATTGTAGAATCTACTTCAAAAGAAAAACAATTTGAATCTGAAAATCTTAGACTAATTAAAGAATTAATTAAAAAAGGAATAGGGGATACGGGTAGATTAGAATTTATTTTAGAAACAGTACAAAAAGGAAAGCCACTATATCATTCTGATCAAAAATATCTTCAAGAAAAAATAAACCAAATAAACTCAAGCGTAAAAACTGAACCCAAAAAAATTGAGGTTCAAAAACCATCTAATGAAATTGAATCAACCATAATGAAGGAATTAAAATTAAACTTAGAACAAGCTAATTCGAAAATAAATTCATTAGAAGAAACTCTTGAAGAAACTAAATCAAAATTAGAAAAAGCTAAACAAAAGGAATCTCCTAGTAAACCTGCAAAAATTATCAAAAAACAAATGGGATTAATGCCTAAAGGCTGGAAATCTAAAGAATCCTTTGTTAATCAAGTTGAATTAGAAAAAAAGAAAGATGAACTCTCAAATGTCTCTAAAGAAATTAAATTAGAAGAACAAAAAATAGAAGAACAGAAAAAACTTTACCATGAAATAGAACTTCAAAAATCTAAACTCA
>JABAOE010009285.1_pt1 | contig 18767 bp, 16 predicted proteins | sample 7062141 | NCBI WGS metagenome assembly JABAOE01 (sample SAMN14538627, study PRJNA623070) | marine sediment metagenome | biome: marine biome [ENVO:00000428]; feature: marine pelagic biome [ENVO:01000023]; material: deep marine sediment [ENVO:00002113] | place: India: Gulf of Khambhat ... | reverse complement strand
TCCGCGCGGACGCCGCCGACGTGAGCGACACCGAACTCGAGCGCTACTACCGCGAGAACGAGTACCGCCTGACGTTCCCGGAGCGGGTGCGCGTGCGCCACATCCTTCTCACGTGGAAGCCCATGGGCACGCAGGACGACCGGGCCGCGATCCGCAAGCAAATGGAGCCCATCCTCGAACGCGCGCGCAACGGCGAGGACTTTGCCGCGCTCGCGCGGGAGTTCTCGGACGATTTCGAAACGAAAGATTACGGTGGCGACACGGGCCTCTTCCACCGCGGCCAGATGGCGCCCCAGTTCGAGGCGGTCGCGTTCGCGCTCGAGCCGGGCGAAATCTCGGACCCGGTCGAGACCAGTTTCGGCGTGCACATCCTCAAGCTCGAGGAACGGCGCGAAGAGCGGCTCGTGCCGCTCGACGAGGTGCGCGAGCAATTGCGTGATCACGTCCGGGAAGAGAAGATGGAGGCCGCGGTGCGAGCCAGGATCGACGAGCTGCGCGCAGCGGCCGACATCGAGGTCCTGATCGCGGTCGAGCCCCGCAAGTCCGGAGGATAGCCGCATGAACATACACCAGAACCTGCTCGGGAAGGGCCTGCTGGCCCTGCTGCTGGCGATGCCGCTGGCGGCACCCGCGGACCAGGACCCGCACGCCAAACACCGGGCGATGATGAAGCAGAAGTCCGATCCGGCCGCCGAATCGGTGGACGTCGACCTTCGCGACCGTCAGCTCGTCGACCAGCACGGCCGGGACATCATGTTCGTCAGCGACGTCATCGGCGACGACATCGTCGTCATGGATTTCGTTTACACGACCTGCACGACGATCTGCCCGGTGCTGTCGGCGCTCTTCACCCAGGTACAAAGCAAGCTCGGGGACGATGTCGGCAATGGGATCACCCTGGTGTCGGTGAGCGTCGACCCGATCCGCGACACGCCGCAGCGCATGAAAGCCTATTCCGCCAAGCACGGCGCAGGCGACGGCTGGATCTGGCTCACGGGGCCGAAATCCGTCGTCGACGACGTGCTCACCGGCCTCGGCGCCTACACGACGAATTTCGAGGATCATCCGTCGATGGTGCTGATCGGCGACGGCCAGACGGGCGAATGGCGGCGCCTGTTCGGCTTTCCGAACCCCGATCGCATCGTGCAGGTCGTCAACGGCATGCGTGAACGTCGCAAGGCCGGCGGCTAGACCGTGACCCGGGATTCCGGCGGCGCCGATGCCCGCGGGAGGCTTCGCGGGCTGCTCGCGCTTGCCGTCGCCACATTCCTTGCGTCGGCACCCGGCGCAGCCGAACTCAGCGACGCCGAACGCCGCGGCAAGCAAATCTACTTCGAAGGGACGAGCCCGGGTGGCGGCGAGATCAGCGCCATCGTCGGCGACGAGGCGGCGCTGCTGCCGGCGAGCGTAATGCCCTGCTCGAGCTGCCACGGTTCCGACGGGCTCGGCCGCCCGGAGGGCGGCGTGATACCGCTCGATATCCGCTGGAGCGAGCTGGTCAAGAGCTACGGCCACGTTCACCACGACGGGCGCCGCCATCCCGCGTTCGACGACGAAGGCGTCGCACGTTCCATCATCGAAGGCGTCGACCAGGCGAACAACACGCTCGACCGGTCCATGCCGATCTACCAGATGTCGCAGCAGGACATCGACGATCTGGTCGCGTACATGAAGGTACTGGAGTTCGATACGGACCCCGGTGTAAGCGACGGCACTGTCCGGATCGCGACGCTGCTGCCGTTGTCCGGTCCCGCGGGTGCCACGGGCGAGGCCATGCGGCAGGTCATCCAGGGGTACTTCGAGGAAATCAACGAGGGGGGCGGAATCTTCGGGCGGCGCATCGAACTGCTGGCAGTGCCGATGGGTGAGACGCCGGATGCCAGCATGGACACGCTGCGAGAGGCCTTCCACACGGAGGGCATCTTTGCGCTCGTGGGCGCGTATTCGGTCGGCTACGACGCTGCATTGCTTGGCTACCTGCGTTCCGACAACGTGCCGTTGATCGGGCCGTTCACGCTCGACCCGGGCGATGCCTTCGTCGACGGAAGCGCGTTCTACCTGTTCGCGGGTTTCGACGACCAGGCGCGGGTGCTGGCGGACCGGGCCCTGGCCGACGGCGCCGCGCCGAACGAGATCGTCATCGCCGGGCCGCAGGGCGCGCGCTCCGAGCAATTGCTGCGCGCCGCAACAAGCCGGGTCCGGGAAAAGCCGGGAGACGGCGAGGCAAACGTCGAGACATGGTCGCCGGGGACGTTCGATGCGGCGGACCTGGCGGCGCAGATCGCCGGAAATGACGTAAAAGCCTTGCTCTTCACTGGCGCCCAGTCGGAACTCGAAGCGTTGTTGACCGAACTCGCGAACCGGGATCAGGCGCCCCGCGTTTACCTGTTGTCGTCGTTCGTGGCGCGGCCGTTAGTGGACGCCCCCGAGGCGTTCGATCAGCGTATCTTCATCGCCTACCCGACGACCAGCCAGGACATCAAGCCGCGCGGCCGGGAAGACTATGCGCGCATTGCCAAGCGCCAGTCGCTGCCGCAGGAACACATCCAGGCGCAGCTCGCCGCGCTGGCGGCCGCGAAACTGTTCGTCGAGGGACTGCGGCGCGCCGGCCGCGACCTCAGCCGCACGCGGCTCGCGGAGGGCATAGAGCAGCTCTATAACTTCGACACGGGCGTAACACCGCCGCTGACCTATGGACCCAACCGTCGCATCGGCGCGCTCGGCGCCCATATCGTCACCGTGGATCTCGCGAATCGCCGCTACGTGCCGGTTGGCTGGCACAACGCAGGCTAAGGTTCCGCCGCGCCGGCCTCGTCGAGTGCGATCCAGCCGGTCGCCGGGTCGAAGTGTTTTTCGACGAGATCGACGCGCACGATGTGCGCACCCAGCGAGCCGGTCCGCCGGAACGGTCCGAAGCTGAGCGGCGGCGCGAGTCCCGGGTGGAAATCGTCGAGTTCCTCGAGCCCGAGGACGAGCCCTTGCCGCGTGAGACGGCGGCCCGCGTTCTCGAGACCCGCGATGAGGACTTTCGCCGCCGTGAAGGCACTCACCTGGGCGACGTCATACTCGTAGCCGAAGCGGTGCTTCTCGTGCAGGCGCTCGAACTCCTCGGCTCCGGAAATGCTGTAGTCGCTGGGGAGCGACGCGTAAGCGAGCAGCACCCGGTAACTGAAGCTCGCCGGCAGTTCGAAGATCCGCGGCTCGGCAAGGAGTCCCGGCGACAACAGGTACGGGTGCCAGCCGAGGGTCTCGGCACGGCGCGCCAGTTCGCCGAGTTCTCCCGAATTGCCCAGATACAGGACCGCATCCACAGCAGAATCGCTGAGCGCCGCCGCCGCTTGCTGCGCGTCGAACGCGCCCTGCTCGAACACCGAGATCGCGGCGGAGCGGAATCCCAGCGCCCCGGCCCGGAGGCGCGCGGCCTCGGCAATATCACCGAAGAATCGCAGCCGCGGGTGCACGATGGCGAGCGTCGCTTCCTCCGGAGGCGTCAGCACGGCGGCCGCCTCGACGAGCGCCTCGGCCTGCTGTTCGAGGCCGGCCAGGAGGTAGAAACTGAAGCGGTTGTCGCCGCCGTCGCCGGGCGGCAGCACCGTGTAAGGTCCGACGACGGGCAGCTCGCGGTCGGTCGCCAGCGCTGCCAGCTCGGCATCGTAATTCGGCACGTAGGGACTCACCATGGCGATGACGGGCTCTGTCGCGACGAGATCATGTGCCGCCCATATCTGGGGATCCTGGTTGGCGCCCCAGCCACCGACGACCAGTTCGAGTTCGCGGCCGTGAACGCCGCCGGCGGCGTTAACCTCGCTGAAGACGGCGTCGATCGTGTTGCGTATCGCCTGGCCGAGGCCGGCATGTTGTCCTGCTACAGGCAGGACCGTACCGACGCGGATGCGCCCGTCGACGATCGCGGGGTCTTCCTCGAGACCGATCACCTTGAGGTAGGCGACGAGGTCCGCCATGTCCGCGTCGGCCATCTTGTACTGGGGCATCGTGGCCTCGAAGTCGTTGCCCGCCGGGTCGACGCCGCGAGTGATGGCCTGGACCAGCGAGGCGTCGTCGAAAGGTCCATGGGAGCGCTTCGGGTGCCGGTGTCGATCGGGATCGCTCAACGTATCCCAGTCGACTGGCGGGTTCGCGACAGCGATGCCGCGCCCGTTCTCGCCGTGACACTGGATGCAGGGCAGTATCGACGCGTTCGACGGCGCTTCCCCGCTGGCGATCGACGCCCAGATCACACGATTGCTTTGCGACTTTCCTTCCGTGTAGATGAGCTTGCCGCGCGCTTCGGCGTCCGTTAGCTTCGCCGCCGCGTGTATGGGCGAGGCGCCGAACAGGAGCAGCAAGCAGGCCGCCGCGAGTGTGACAGGCGATGCCATGGCGGCAGGACTACTTCGGGGCATCTTCCTCGACGAGCGTGCGCAGGCGTTCGACGACGCCCTGTGGCGGCACATTCGGTGGGATCTTGGTCCAGTGCGAATCGCGCACGTTGGCCGCCAGCAGCGTTGTCGTATGCGCTTCCAGATCGTCGGTATAGCTTCCCAGTCGCTTGGTGACGGCATTGACGTTATCGGGGTGACCGGTCAGAAACAGCCAGCCCTCGTGGTCCGCGTGATGTGTCCGCGCGAATGCTTTCATTGCAGCCGGCGTGTCGCGGACGGGATCGAGACTGATCGAGACAAAGCGGATCTCGTCACGCTCGTCCTCCCGGAGCATGTCGCGGATCAGGGTCAGGTTGCGCGTGATCAGTGGACAGGCGCTCTGGCAGTTGGTGAAGATGAAACTGATGACGACGACGTTGTCTTTCAGTACATCGTCGTAGAATTTCAGGCGCTGCCCATCCTGGCCGATCAGCTCCAGGTTCGTGAAGTAATTTCGCGCCTTCTCTTCGGCGGCGGCGCGATCGTCCTGTGCTGCGGCGGCATCGGAGACGTGCAGCAGCGGCGCCAGGCAACAAATCGCGGCGACGGCTCTGACTCTGGCAGTCAGGCGGTGAATTCGTGTGGACACGCGGCGGCCTCGGGTCAGTTATCCAGTAGCTTCAGTCTAATGAACCGGGACGCGAGGGCTACTCCCTGCCGGTACAGTTTTGCCTGTGCCAAAGGCTAGGTATGGGGTCAGCGTCGACGGCCGTTCGCGCCCGGGTCGAGCGGCAGCTCCGTCGTTTGCTCGCCGCGACTGAAACTTGCCGAGGTCGCGCTGACCGAGTCGAGGGTCCAGCCCTCGTGGGCATCACCTTCGGCGAGCTGCAGCAGCTGGTTGTTCGCGAGATTACGTAACACCGCGACGCGCGAGCCGCCCGCTATTGCTATGCCTTCGAGCTCCAGGCGCAAGGGCGACGGCGGGGGCGCGGCCGCTTTCTCGGCGGGTGGGGGCATGCGGCGATCCACGTAGAAGAGAGGCCGCCCGAGCAGGTCAACCAGGTCGGACATATCGGGCGAACGGGCAGCGACGTCGCCGAATTCCGGCAGGCCTTCATCGGGTTCCGTCGGCGTGGCAACGGCGGACGCGGAACGTCCGGCCGGCGTCAGCAGCTCCACCGCAATGACCAGCGCCAGCAGGGCATTTGCCGCCAGCAGCAGTGGCGTCGTCCGAACGGTGCCGGCGAAACGCGTCATGATGAGGTATCCGGCATGTAGGCGATGAGATCGAATTCGGCTTCCATCGGCCGCATTTCCGGCCTGAGCTGCCGGAGTCCCACCGTATTGTTGCGCAGCGCGATATTGTCGAGAAACATGAAGACGTCGTTGGTCTCGATGTCGTAGAGGGACTGCACGATGGCCGGCAACGTGCCACGCAAGCGCACCTTGATTGCCACCCGCACGAAGCCCTCCTCGTCGGCCGGGGGCAGTATCTGCGTGCTGAGGATTTGGGCGTTGTTCGCCATCGTGATCTGCTTGACGCGGCGCTGCAACTCGGCGCCAGCCACGGCGACAGTGTCGCTGCGCAAATGATTGCCGGCCGACTTCTGTGCGCGCCGCATGGATTCGTACTGCGGCAGCAAGGCTTCATCCCTCGCCGCGATTGCCTGGTAGCGCTGCAGCCGCTCGTGCGCCTGGTCAAGCGCCGCCTGGCGTGACGCATTGGCCGACCAGACCGGGAGCACCGTGACGCCGAGTATCGCGCTGATTAAGACGACGAGTATCGCAACGGCGAGCTGCCTCTGCGCTTTGTTGTCCAGTCTGTCGATCATGGCGGTCAGTCTTCCACGACCTCAGCCGAGAGATGGAATCGATCCGCCTCGGTTCCCGCAACCTGGACTACCGGCGAACGAAAGGCGACGTTCTCGAAGTAAGTCGACGCCTCGATGATCGCGATCAGCGAGGCCGATGCGGTCGATTGCCCCTGCAGCTCGAGCTGCGAGTCGGACAGGTCGAGTCGTGCGACCCAGGTGTGATCGGGCAGGATTCGGCTGACCTCGTCGATCAGTTGCACGGCCATGATCTCGGCGTCCTTTTTTTCAACCAGGAAGCGGGACGCGTCGGCCATCTTCTGGAGATCCTGGCGAAGCCGGGCGCCTTCGTTGGCCACCAGCGCGGCGGCCTGTATCCGCTCCTCGACCGCGGTGATTGCGCGGCTCTTCTGTACGATCGGTATCGTGACGGCCGCCGCGAGCAGCACGATGAGCAGCGCGCTCAGCGCGAGGTTCAATCGACGGACATCGACACGCCTTGCGCGGCGCCGCTCCGGCGGCAACAGGTTGACCGGCTGCAGCTTGTCGCTGCCCATGCGGCGGCAGGTGACGACCTCGGCATGCAGGTCGAGTGCCGATATTCCCCTGAGCAACGCATCAACTTCGCGCTTTGGCGAATAGACGAGATCGAGCGTTAACTCCTGCTTGCGAGTGTCGCGCGCGATGATCGCGAAATCGTAATAGACGTCCGCAGCCGCGAACGGCGTATGCAGGTCCATCTCGAACCCCAGCACCTCGCGGAGGTTCTCCTCCGCTGCGAGCGGCAGGCAGAGCCGTTTGACCAGGACCTTGTCGCCGGGCATCAGCAGGATCGTCTGCTGGACCTCGCGAGGGAGGTCCTCGCTGCCTGGCTCGGTTGCGCGCAGCAGAACGCGCCGGATTACTTGCTGGGCCTCTTCGGTTCCCAGGCTCAGCAACAGTTGCTCGCCATCGGTTTCGAGGAACAGCTTCTGGCTGCGCTCTGCTATCACACTGCGCACCCTGTCGGGCAACAGGTCGGCGAGTTGGTGTGTCCACCACGCCCAGAAGCCGACAAGTTGGCGCTGCAGCGGGGCCGCGTAACGGAACCGCAATTGCCACAGCGCGTCGCGCACGGCGACGTTCATGATTCCGCTCCCTCTCGAGGTAAGAGCGTGACCAGCGCGGGTTCGCGCCAGTCGAGAATGGCGAACGGTACGTTCGACGAGCGGGCGATGTTGACGACGGCTTCGATCGAAACGATCGTCCCCGCGCCGGATGAGGCGCTCGAATAGATGTGAAAGGTGCCGTTGCGAGCACCCGTGGTCGATGCGCCCGACGCCGGCGGAACGTCATAGCCGGTCAAGGCCGTGATCAGTGATGGCGACGCATACTCGAGATTGATACCGGCGTGGCGCGAGTGCACGGTCACGAGCGGCGCCAGTCGTTCGTAAAGCGACTGATGCATGCCGGGCAGGTATTTGAGCTCGTCAACCGCCACGAAGGAGCCGTCGCGCGAGGTCCACGGCAGGCCGGCGGCGAGGTAGCCATCGTCCTCCATGCCGTTCACATGAGCGAGATCGTCGCGGTCCCGCCAGTCGAGGATCGTGTCCGCGAGTCGGTGCCGCTCGGCTTCGGCGACGCCGCAGGCTTTCAGGGCCGCGATCAGGATGTCGGGGCTGGCCGCGTTGAGATCGACAAGTCCGGTCGCGTTTCGTATCGATAACGCCACGGTACCGCCGAGGATGCTGACCGTGAAAACGGTACCGTCGACCGGCAAGTCCTCGTCGGGCGTCTCCGCGAGCATATCCAGGATAAGGTGATTGATGCCTGCCTCCGCGAGCGCACGGGCTTTCGCGGACTCGACCTGCCGTGATGCGAGTTTGGTGTCCGTGTGTGCATTGCGCGAGTGTCCCGCCGCCATTACGCTCAGCAGTACGACCAGCCAGAGCACGACGATCAGCGCCATGCCGCGCTGTTGCTGCATTTTGATCGGGCGGGCCCGGTTCACGGGTGTTCTCCCGGTCGCAGCCGGTAGTACAGATCCGGCCAGCCGCCGTCACCCAGGTCGGAGCGCGTACGGATGCGCACGGCCGCAGGATAATGCTCGGCGTCATCCCGCCAGCGCGCGGTCCATGCCTGCACGTCATTCTCCATCTGCACGCCATAGTACTGGAACGAGATCGCCTCGAAGCCCCTCGAGAGCACGAGCCGCTGCGCGGAACCCGGTCGCTCGAACGCCTCGCCGCCCGGATCGAACGGTGCATACGAAAGCGTCAGGAGCTCACGGCCGCGCTCGGTGTGTTCCACCGCGAGCGTGTACGACATCAGCCCGGCGCCGTGCGAGAACTGCGGTGCCCGTGCCACGAAATGCATGCGTTTTTGCTCGCCCGCGAACAAGATGCGCTTCTCGTTGCCTTCGCCGACGGTGAGAGTCGGCATCTGCGAGAACTGCCGCCGCAGGAAATCCGAGACCGCACGCATCTCTTCGGTGACGTCCGCCCGCGAGACCGCGGCCGCCCAGCTATTGCCGGCGATACGTATCGCGCCCATGGACGCCGTCATGAATAGCGCCAGGATCGTGATGGCGACGAGCACCTCCACCAGTGTGAAGCCGTGGCTACGACGATGCGCCGTTAAGTATGGGGTGATACGCCTCACGACCCGCTGCCCTCCGGGCGCAGCAACCGGATAACGCTGACGTCGATGCTGCGCGTGCTGTCGCCATGAGGCCACTCTACCGATACCGTCACGTGATAAGCGGCGATGTTTCGTGCCGAGCTCCGGTAACCGGGATACGGCTGATAGTCCCGCACGGTCCGGGTCCAGCGGAAGCGACCGTCTTCGGAACCCGTGATTGCACCCGGCACCAGCGGCTCGTCGACACCGGCGGCTGCGAGCGACGATTCGGCGATCAACGCCGCCCTTGCGTAGTCGGACGAGACGGAGACGTTGCGCAGTCCACCGGAGAAGATCCGCAGCAGCACGGTCAGGGCAAGCGCCAGAATGATGAACGCGACCAGCACCTCGATCAGCGTGTAACCCGAGTCGCGGCGATCAGTGCTCATCGCTGCTCGCCTCCGAGATGCTCGCGCCGCCCATGAGCCAATCGACGGTTACGATGTAGCCACCGTCCGCAGGCCCGAGGCGCGCCTGCACGCCGTTCGAGCTGCCGTCCGCCTGGAACCGCAGCGTGTAAGCTGCGTTGGCGTCATCGAGGTGCCCCGCGACATGGCGCGTCGCACTGACGTAGCCGCTCCGATGAAAAATTGCGAGCGTCATGCCGCGAGGCAGTTTCGTAGCCGGCATGCCGGCAATGTGATAAGCGGGTGCGTCGAGGTCGAACTCGACCTCGACTGTTCTGCTCTGGCTGATCGCCAGGTATCTTGCGTCACGCAGGGTGGCCGTGAGGTCGAGGGCGGCGGCGCGCGCCTTCGCGCCGGGCACGGCGGCCGACACCAGGGGCGGCACGACAGCGACGAGCATGCCGGCGATGACGAGCACCACGACCAGTTCCAGCAGCGTGAACCCCGCCGCCGCCCGCACGCGCTTGTTCCTTGCCACTACCAACTCACCACGTCCGCGTCTTCGCCGTCACCGCCGTCCGCGTTGTCGCGGCCCAGCGAGTAGAGATCGTAGTCGCCGTGCTCACCGGGAGACCGGTAGTGGTAGGGATGACCCCACGGATCGGCGGGGATATCTTTCTTTTTCAGATAGGGGCCGTTCCAGTTGTCGGCGCCGGCCGGTTCGTCCGAGAGTGCGACAAGGCCTTCCTCGGTCGTCGGGTAACGACCGACCTCGAGATGGAACAGGTCGAGGCCGACGCCCAACTCCTGGATCTGCAGCGCTGCCGTATCGGACTTCGCGCCGCCCAGATACTTGAGCACGCGAGGTCCAACGAGTCCACCGAGCAGTCCGAGAATCAACAGCACGACTAGGAGCTCGATCAAAGTGAAGCCGTGGCAGGGGCGCCGCGACCTTGGTTGTTTGTACGTCATGTCGTTAGTCCCTCCCGGTCAGATCACGAGTTCGTTGATACTCAGGATCGCGACCAGTATCGAAATAATCACCGCCGCGATGATCGTGCCAAGCAGCAGAATCAACATCGGCTCGAGCAGCGTCATCGCGCGTTTGACCGTCACTTGCGTGTCACGGTCGAAAGTTTTTGCGACATTCAGCAGAATGTCCTCGAGTTGGCCCGATTCCTCGCCGACACGGATCATGTGCACGGCGAACGACGGAAAATGGGCGATCTCGGCGAGCGGGTCGGCGAGGCTCTGGCCCTCCCTGAGGCTGCCGCTGACACGCTCGAGGCCGTCGGCAAGCACGCGATTTCCCATCGTATCCTTGACGATCGTGAGCGCCTTCAGCAGCGGTATGCCGTTTTGCAGCAGCGTGCGCAGCGTGTGCGCGAAACGTGCCACTTCGATCTTGACGACGACGGCGCCGATGAAAGGCATCCTCAAGAGCAGGGCGTGCCACTTGTAGGCACTGGCGGGGGACGCGAGCTGTCTGCGCATGAACCAGGCGAGCGCTGCGACCAGCACCACGGCGACCCAGCCATACGACTGCAAGGCCTCGCCCACGGCGATGGTGATTCGTGTGGACGGCGGCAGCGCCTGGCCCATGCCCTCGAACATCTGCGTGAACTGCGGCACGACGTAGCCGAGCAGGATGAAGATCGATGCGATCGCGACGACGACGAGAATCACCGGATAGATCAGTGCCGAGATCAGTGTGCCGCGCAGCTCCCGGGCGCTTTCCAGGTGATCGGCCAGCCTGGCGAGCACGACCTCGAGGGCGCCGCCCGTCTCGCCGGCACGCAAGAGGCTGACGTAGAAACGGCTGAAGACGGATCCCTGGGCCGCCACGGCGTCTGCCAGTGTGTCCCCTCCCTTGACGCGGTGGCGCACGTTCTCGAGAAGCTCCGCGACCGGTCCGTCTGGTGCCAGATCGGCCAGCAGGCCCAATGCGCGGTCCAGCGGCAGGCCGGCCTGCAGCAGCGTGCTCAGCTCGCGTGTTGCGTCGCCGATCTGTTCTTCGCTGATCCGCTGCCGGCGTAGCCCGATGCGCCGCCGCTCCGTCCGCGCTTTTTGTGCGGCCTCGTCCACGCGAATCGGTACGTGTCCGAGCGCCTGCAGTTGCGCGACGACCTGCGCGCGGGTGCTGCCGGTGAGCACACCGTTGATCACTTCACCCGTGGTCGTCGCCGCCTTGTACTCGAAAGTGGCCATGATCAGGGCGCGTCCTCGAACCTGCGCGCGTCTCGCGAGGAATTCGTCGCGGATACATTCATTGCGCCTGCTCCGGCGTGACGCGCAAAACCTCCTCGATCGTCGTGTGCCCCGCGACCGCTTTCATCAGGCCGTCATCGCGCATCGCGACCATGCCCTGGTCCGCTGCAGCGCGCGCGATGTCGCCGACGTCGCAGCGTCGCATGACGAGCTTGCGGATCGGGTCGGACATCATCAGGATCTCGAGGATTGCGAGGCGGCCCGCGTAGCCTGTGCCGCCGCATCGCTCGCAACCGACGGGCCGGTACAGGTCTATTTGGCCATCGCGCGTGAAACGCCCGAGTCGCAGGCGCCCGACGAGTTCGGCGACCGGCGTGAACTGCTCGCGGCACTCTGTGCACAGCGTGCGCACGAGGCGCTGTGCCTGGATCGCGGTCACCGCCGACGTGAGCAGGTAGTCCTGCACGCCCATGTCGAGCAGGCGCATGACGCTGCCGGCGGCGTCGTTGGTGTGCAGCGTCGACAGCACGAGGTGACCGGTGAGCGCGGCCTGCACGGCGATCTGCGCCGTCTCGGTGTCGCGCATCTCGCCGATCATGATCACGTCGGGGTCCTGGCGCACGATCGAGCGCAGGGCGTTGGCGAAGGTCAGGCCGATTTGCGGTTTTACCTGTATCTGGTTGATGCCGTGAATGTTGTATTCGACAGGATCTTCGACCGTGATGATCATCCGCTCCGGCCGATTCAGGTGTTCGAGCGCCGCATACAGGGTCGTCGATTTGCCGGAGCCGGTGGGGCCCGTTACGAGCAGGATGCCGTGCGGTGTGGCGAGGACGCGGCGCATGCCTTCCGCCTGTGCATCGCTGAAGCCGAGCGGGCCGAAATCGAGTTGCGCCGTGTCCCGCCGCAAGAGCCGCATGACGACGCTCTCGCCATGCATCGTCGGGACGGTGGACACACGAAGATCGTACTCGACGCCCCTGACACGCTGCTTGAATCGGCCGTCCTGCGCGAGTCGGCGTTCCGCAATATTGAGGTTCGCCATGATCTTGACGCGCGAGATAACCGCCGCGGCAGCCTCGATGGGCGGAGAGTCGGTTTCGCGCAGCAGGCCGTCGATGCGATAACGGACTTTCAGTTGCCCCTCGAAGGGCTCGATGTGGATATCGGATGCGCCGCACTCTGCCGCTTTGTGGATCAACCGGTTCACGAACTTGATGACGGGCGCTTCGCCCGCCAGCTCTTTGAGTTGTTCGACATCGTCGAGATACTGCGCCGAGGTTGTATCCGAGTCGGTCACGCCGCCCCCGTTCTCGCCGCCGTCATACAGCTTGCCGAGCGCGGATTCGATCTCCGACGGTATTCCGAGGCGAGCGTCAACGGTCCGGCCGGTGCAGAGTTCCAGGGCTTTCACCGCATAGTCGTCGAGCGGATCCGCCATGACTGCGATCAGGGATTCGGGAGCGTCGTCCAGGATCAGGATCCTGTTGTCTTTCAGGAATCGCTCGGTGATGCGACATTCGCCGGGAACTTCGTCGGGGAAATCGGTCCGCTGGACAAGCTCGAGTCCGAGCTGGCGAGCCAGGCATTCGGCGACGTCGCGTTCGGAAACGAGGCCGAGCTTCACGAGGATGGATCCGATGCGCTCGCGATCGTCCTGATCGCGCTGCAAGCGGAGTGCACGCTCGACGTCCGACGAAGTCAGCTTGCCTTCATCGACCAGCAGGCCGCACAGGGGCGGCTTTTCCGGAGTGCCTACGGCAACGAGTCGCGCAGGCCCGATATTGATTGCGGCTACGGATTCCATCGGGCGCAGCTCCACCATCCGTTTTTTTGGATACAGAGACGATGCTAGCGGCCCTCGCCCAGCAAATACCCCGTCGGGAGACCTGCTTATAACTCGACTAAGTGTAGGAAATTAAACGGGTAAACCTGATCGAAAGGCGGGTGTAGGGCGGGGGACGACCGCGTAATCTGAAGGTGACTGAGCGTAGCCCGAGACAATGAATCACACATCGCATAGCCTGGTTGCCCTGGTTATTGCCTTGACCCTCGCATCCTGTGCGAGTGAGCCCGCCAGGCACGGCGTCGGCGACAACCGGCCGACTCCGGCGCCCGTGCCGGAGAGCATAGCCAGCGCGCCAGCCGCTGCCGAGACCGGCCAGAATATTGCGTCGGCCCCGGAAGACACCATAGCCACCAGGGAAGAGACCGTCGTTCTCGGGTCAGGCGTTTTCGTACAGGGAGCCGGCAGTTCCACGGGCAGCAGCTACGCGACCGACGACGGAGTCACCCTGAATTTCGAGAAGGCCAGTCTTCCCGAATTCCTGCGCGTCGTCTTCGAGACCATTCTGCGGGAGAATTACCTCGTCGACCCGAGGATCAACGGCACGGTCACGCTGCACACGACGCGCCCGGTCACACTGTCCGCGGTATTGCCGATCGTCGAGGCCGTGCTCGAGCAGAACGGCGCGGCACTGGTGCCGGACGAGGGCATCTTCAAGGTCGTGCCGCTCGCCGATGCGGTGAGCGCCCCCGGGTCGCCCGCGGTCGGCCGTTTCCCGTCATCGGGGCGCACCGGCTACGGCATCCAGGTCGTGCCCCTGGCGCACGTCGCCGCGAGTGAGGTCGAGAAGATACTGGGACCGTATATTCCGCAAGGCAGCTCGTTGCAGGTGGACCGGGCACGCAACGTACTGATTCTGTCGGGACCGAAGTACCGCCTCGACGATTTGCTCGCCACGGTCCGCACCTTCGACGTCGACTGGCTCGAGGGCATGTCGTTCGCGATGATCCCGCTCGAGTACGCGGACGCGGTGACCGTCGTCGAGGAACTGGATGCGATCATCGATACCGGCGGCGACTCGCCGCTCGCCGGGATCGTCAGACTCATACCGATCGAACGCCTCAACGCGGTGCTCGTGATCACCCACCGTCCCGAGCACGTTACTGACATCAAGGACCTGATCGAGCAATTCGACTCGGGCCTCGAAGGCGCAGCGGGCCGCCGGCTGTATGTCTACGAACTCGAAAACGGCAAAGCCGAGAACATCGCCGACGTGCTGCGGCAGGTTTTCGGCGGGACGGAGACCGACCTCGGCTTGTACGATGAACTCGCCGTACCCAGTGCCGCGAGCAGCGTATTCCGACGTGCCGAGGCTCTCTCACAACCGCCACCACCCCCGGGGCGAACGAGCGCTGGTCGGGTCGTAACGCCCGCGGCCGCGGCGCCGTCGGCTGCCATGGCGTCCGTCGACGCCGAAGGCGGCATCGCAGCCGAAAGCCATGGCGAAGTCACGATCATCGCCGACCAGGACAACAACTCAATCCTCATCATGGCCACACAGCAGGATTACCGTGCCATCGAAGCGGCAATCCGCAAGCTCGATATCGCACCGCGGCAGGTCCTGATCGAGGCGACGATCGCCGAGGTCACGCTGTCGGATACGCTCGCGTATGGCGTGCGCTGGTTCGTGCAGAACTCGGACTATGAGTTCGGGTACAACGCGCCGGTACCGACAAGCGCCGCGGGCGAAGGCCTGGCGTTCGCTTTTTTCGATCAGGACAGTGATCTGCAGGCATTCTTTGACGCACTGGCAACCGAATCGTCGGTGAAATTCCTGTCGACGCCGCAGGTAATGGTGCTCGACAACCAGACTGCGAATATTCGTGTCGGTGACCAGATCCCCGTCACCACACGCAGCTCACAAAGCACCACGAATCCGGATGCGCCGATCGTCACCGAGGTGCAATTCAGGGACACGGGTACCTTGTTGACAGTCACCCCGCGCATCAACGCCGGCGGACAAATCACGCTCGAGATCAGCCAGGAGGTGAGCCTTCCCGGAACAGAGCCCGCTCTCGGCGGCGGCGGAAATGTCTCCATCGCCCAGCGCACGATCAACAGCAGTGTCATTGTCCAGAGTGGCCAGACTGTCGTGCTCGGCGGCCTGATTCTCGAAACCACTTCCGAAGGCAAATCCGGCATACCGCTGCTGATGAACATCCCCTTGCTGGGTGGCCTCTTCAGCACCAAATCGGAAGACGTATTTCGCACCGAGCTGATCGTCACCGTGCGACCCCGGGTCATCGAGGATCAGCGTGAAATGCGGAAAGTTACCGAGGAGCTGCGATCGCGTATGGCAAAGGCCGCCGAATACGAGCAATCGGTCAAGCCTTCCGAGGGCGGTCGATAGAGAAAAGGACAAACACCTTGCACGTACTAACAAGAATAACGGGGACATAAGACCATGGGCGTCAGAGGAGTTCTCGTTGCAGCGCTCGGCGTGGCCACCGCCGGCCTGCTTGTCCTGCTGCTGCTACCCAATCCGATAGGCTCGGTGGAAAGAGTTGCTGCAATCGCCCTGCTTGTTGTGCTGGTTGTGCTCTTCTGCGGTTACGTACTGAGTGCCAGATCCAGGTTCGCAGAAATTAGCCGCGCGCAAGACGAACTCGGGCAGCAAGTCGCTGAATTGCGCGGCCAACTGGACGACTCCGAGACATTGCATCAATCCCTGATTGACGGGGTACCCGACCCGGTCATGCTCATCGACACGGACTACAACGTGACCGCAATTAATAAAGCGGCTCAAGACGCCATCGGGAAAGATAAGTTGAACGACGGCCCGCTGCACTGCTATCGGGTGCTCCATGGAATCGATGCTCCCTGCGATCCGGCCAAGCACGAGTGTGTACTCCGGACCGGTGAGTCCTGCAAGCGCATCAGCACCCGACAGGATGAGCGCGGTCGAGATTACCTGGTGGAGTTCCAGGGCACACCGTTGATCGACGAAGCAGGCGACATTACCGGTGCAGTCGAGGTCTTACACAAGCTGAACAAGCAGGAGCGGTTGGCCCTGAAGCTGCAGCGCGCCAAGGAAGCTGCACAGACGGCACACCGCGCCAAGGCTCAGTTCGTCGCGACCATGAGCCACGAGGTTCGAACACCGATGAATGCGGTACTCGGGATGACGGACTTGCTGCGCCTGACAGCACTGACGAGGAAGCAGAAGTCGTATGTGCAGGTTGTCGAAAACAGCGGCAACATGTTGCTGAGCCTGGTCGACAACATGATCGATTTTGCGACCCTCGAGTCGGACAACCTGGTCCTTGGCAAGGAATCGTTTCGAGTGACGGATTTGCTCGAGTACGTTCTCGAGGTCATGGGTTACCAGGCTTATTCGAAAGGTATCGAACTCGCCGGTGCCACGGAATTGATGCCCGATGTACAGGTGGCCGGCGACTTTCAGCGTCTGCGCCAGATCATGATCAACATCGTCGGCAACGCCATCAAATTCACCGAGACCGGGGAAGTGATCGTGAGCATGGCCGTCGATGAAAACGCCGATGGCCAGGCGCAGTTGTCTGTTGGGGTTTCCGACAGCGGGATCGGCATGTCGGACGAGACAGCCAGCCGGCTTTTCTTGCCGTTTCGCTCGATTACCGAAAGGATCAATCGGGATGAAGGCGGCAGCGGCCTCGGCCTTGCCATCAGCAAGCAATTACTGGACCTCATGGGTGGCGAGATTCATGTGCAAAGCCGCCTCGGCTTGGGCACCAACGTCTGGTTTGTCGTGCCGGTCGACCCGGCCACTCAAGCGAGCATATCGGCAGTCGATGGCTGGCATTCCCTGAAAAACTGCCGGTTGCTCTACATCAGCGATCGTGCCAGCGTCTCGGCGGCAACGTGCAGCTTCATCAACGCCTGGGACATCGATTGCGAAATCGCCGGGACAGCCGATGACCTTAGCGTACGCATTGCGGCCGCCGACGATGCAGGTCACCCCTTCGACGGCATCGTGATCGATGCCGACGTCGCTCAGGCCGATCAACTTTCTGTCGCGCGCAGGGTCCGTGGCGAGAGCGACTTGCCGATATTGCTGTTGACGTCGATCGCCCAGCCGCTGGATGTAGGTGAGATTTCTTCGATTGGCCGGATCCGCTGCATCAACAAGCCTGTTCTGCCCAGCGCATTGGGACACAACCTGAGCAGGCTCATCGTGCACAACGTCGGGGAACATGTTGAGGCCGGCGACGAGCAGTTTCCGTCACTGAATATTCTTGTTGCGGAGGACAATCCCCTCAATCGAAAACTGCTTTGCAACATGCTGGGCTCGCTGCGATTCAAGGTCGATTCGGTCGATGACGGTCTGTCCGTAATACCGGCGCATGCGAAGTCGAACTACGACCTGATCCTGATGGACTGCCAGATGCCGGGCCTCGATGGCCACGAGGTCACTCGTCTGATTCGCGAGGGCAAAGCCGACCTCACCGGGCACCCGGTAATCGTCGCCGTAACCGCAGACGTATCGGCCGCTCAAAAGGAGCGTTGCCTGCAGGCAGGCATGGATGATTTCCTGACAAAACCGATTCGTCTCGGCACGCTTAAGTCGGGGTTGCGGCGTTGGTCGTATATGGCCGCCTCAAGGCAGCTGCACCGGCCCGAGCCCAACGGCAGGTCCGAACCCGAATTCGATAACCTGTCCAAGCGGATCAGGGAGCGTTCGGGAGTCGCCGGAGAAGAGTTTGTCAACGAGTACATCGACCTGTTTCTCGACGACACGATCAATCGTCTCGAAGCAATGCACTGCGCCCTCGAGCAGCAGGATCTGCAGACAATCCAGCGAGAATGCCACGCACTCAAGGGTGCCTGCCTCGAGCTGGGCATCAGCAATCTCCGCGAATGCTGCGACGTGCTGGGACAGGCCAGTAAGGACGAACGCGTCGACGATCTACCTGCCGCGATGGACCGCCTGGTCGCCGAGTTTGATCGTGTCAGGCCGGCCTTCGAAGCCCAGAGACGACCTTCCGCCTAGTCGCCGACAGGCAGCGAAATCACGCCCCGCTTCACCGCCATCGACACTGCCTCGGTGCGATTCGTGGCATCTAGCTTGCTCAGAATGGCGTGCACGTGAAACTTGACTGTCGATTCGGATATGAACAGCTGGGCACCGATATCACGATTCGTCTTGCCGCCCGCGAGTAATTCCAGTACCTGCTTTTCGCGCTTACTGAAGGTAATTGCCGGCTGTTTGGCGCCGGCCGATCGTTTATTCATGTGGCGGACAAGCTTCGCCGCGACGGCAGATTCGATGGCGCTGCCGCCTTCGCTGACGCTGCGGATGGCGCTGACGATTTCCTCTTTCGGGCTGCCTTTCAACAGGTAACCGTCCACCCCGAGTTCGGCAGCCTGGATGATGTATTCCTCTTCATCGTGGGACGTGTAAACGATCACTTTTAGCGCCGGCGCGATTTCACGCAACTGGCGCAGCGCTTCCACGCCGCGAATTTCGCCGAGTTCAAGGTCGAGAAGGACCACATCCGGCTGCAGCTCGTTGAGCACGACGGCCAAACCCTTGATGCCGGCGAGTTCGTCGATGACT